>ENA-OOZG01000733-OOZG01000733.1-human-gut-metagenome-genome-assembly--contig:-NODE-733-length-25910-cov-3.216477_pt1 | contig 25910 bp, 29 predicted proteins | sample MGYA00241706_ERZ501384 | MGnify/ENA primary metagenome ERZ501384 (study PRJEB25962, sample SAMEA2042742) | human gut metagenome | biome: human gut; feature: human-associated habitat; material: faeces...
ACTTCTTCTAGAGCGTATTTGAAAAATGCTTTCTGCAAGATGTGCGTCGCAATTTACGGTATATTTTCTATTACATAAAATACTGATATCACTCTTTTTAAAGCCCCAGTTTCTCTTTTAACTCATCTAATTCACTCATCCACACAGCAGAACTTGCATCACTTGGCATTCGCAAATCCCCTCTCGGTGAAACCGCAATAGAACCAACCTTGGGTCCATCCGGGAGGCAGGATCTCTTAAAATGCTGTGCAAAGAAACGCCAGCAGAACGTACGAAGCCATTTATAACAGGTTGCAACATCATATTCTTCTCCAAATGCCTGTCTGGTCAGACGGAAGATTTTCTCTGGATGGAATCCAAAACGAAGCATATAATATAAGAAGAAATCATGCAGTTCATAAGGGCCCACCAAATCTTCTGTTTTCTGGGAAATAACACCGTCTACCGGTGGAAGTAATTCAGGGCTTACCGGTGTATCTAAAATGTCAAGCAGTACCTCTTTTAATTCCTGTTCCTCGCTCGTATCCGCATAATAACGTACCAGATGTCTTACCAAAGTTTTTGGTACAGAACAGTTCACAGCATACATGGACATATGATCTCCATTATAGGTTGCCCAGCCAAGCGCCAGTTCTGACATATCTCCCGTTCCAATAACCATTCCATTTGTCTGATTGGCAATATCCATCAATATCTGTGTTCTCTCACGCGCCTGAGAATTCTCATATGTTACATTATGAATTTCCGGGTCATGTCCAATATCTGAAAAATGCTGCTCTACCGCTTTATTAATACGGATTTCACGCAAGCTTGCGCCAAGCTTCTTTGTGAGCGTTACTGCATTGGAATACGTTCTGTCTGTTGTTCCAAAACAAGGCATTGTCACACAGACAAGATTCTCTCTTGGAATCTTCAACATATCAAATGCTCTTGCCGTTACTAATACTGCAAGAGTGGAATCAAGACCTCCACTGATTCCGACAACTGCCGACTGACAGTGGGTATGTGCCAGACGCTTTTTCAGACCCATTGCCTGAATGGTAAGAATCTCGTCACAACGCTTTTCTCTGTCAATCTTATTAGAAGGAATGAACGGTGTACGCTCAAAATAACGGCTGAGTTCTGTTCGTTCTTCTTTCAGCCGGAAATAAACTCTCTCATAATTTTTATCTGCGCCTTCTGTCACAAAAGTTGTCATTCTTCGTCGGTCTGCCTCTAATCTTTGCAAGTCAATCTCTGTCTCGATATAACTATTCTGGAATCTTCTTGATTCTTTCAAAATAGAACCATACTCTGCAATCATGTTATGTCCACTATACACTAAATCCTGTGTGGACTCTCCCTCACCGGCACAGGAATAAAGATAAGCGCATACCAGACGAGCAGACTGCTGGGATACAAGATTACGACGGTAAGTATCTTTTGTCGTTGTCTCATCACTTGCTGACGGATTACAGATTACAGTTGCCCCTGCTAATGCATGATGGGTAGATGGTGGCAGTGGGCACCATAAATCCTCACAGATTTCACATCCAATCACCAATTCTTCCATGTTCTCACAGCAAAATAAAAGATTCATCCCAAAAGGTACATCCTTACCACCGAGACGAATCTTTCTTACTTCCTCTTCTCCCGGAGCAAAATGTCTTGCCTCATAAAATTCTGAATAGTTTGGCAGATAATGTTTTGGCACAACGCCTAATATTTTACCGCCCTGTGCAAATACCGCACAGTTATAAAGCTTATGATTCACTGTTAATGGAAGACCTAAGACGATTACCATATCCTGTCCTTTTGTCTCCTCTAAAATAGCAAAAAGCTGATTCTTTGCCTCATCAAGTAACGTCTTTTGTAAAAAAAGATCATTACAAGTGTACGCAGTAAGAACAAGTTCCGGAAAAACTAAAAGCTTTACGCCATTCTTATCTGCCTTCTTTATTACTTCCATTACCTTTTCTTTATTGTGAATCGGATTGGCAACCTCTACATCAACAGATGCCACACCAACTTTTAAAAAGCCATCTTTCATAAAAACCTCCATAAAGCAAAATGGGAATCCTAAGTTCCTTAGTCTTCCCATTATTGTAATCAATTATTTATCTTTTGGCAACAAGCAGTACAAGGAAATTTTTGATTGCCCGCCACATGGGAAATCAAACGTTCTCTTATGACCTTCTTATTCCTAGAGCGTGTTTGAAAAATGCTCTAATATACAATTATTCTTTTGTAGAAATCCGTAATAAATTACTCAAGGAAATCCTTAAGCTTTCTGCTTCTGCTTGGATGACGAAGTTTACGAAGTGCCTTCGCCTCAATCTGTCTGATACGCTCTCTTGTTACGTTAAATTCCTTACCAACTTCCTCAAGAGTTCTTGTCTTACCATCATCAAGTCCAAAACGAAGTTTAATAACGTTGCGCTCTCTTTCTGTAAGAGAAGCCATTGCCTCTTCAAGCTCTTCTTTAAGCATGGAAAAAGATGCAGAATCTACTGGAGAAAGAAGAGATTCATCCTCAATGAAATCACCTAACTGGCTGTCCTCTTCCTCACCGATTGGTGTATCTAAAGATACGGGATCTCTGGATGTCTTTAAAATCTCATCAATCTTGGCAACCGGCATATTCATCTTCTTTGCAATCTCTTCGTTGGTAGGTTCTCTTCCGAGTTCCTGAAGTAACATTCTTGAAGTACGAAGTGTCTTGTTGATTGTCTCTACCATATGTACTGGTACACGGATTGTCTTCGCTGTATCGGCGATACCTCTTGTGATTGCCTGACGAATCCACCAGGTAGAGTAGGTACTGAACTTATTACCCTTCTTATAATCAAACTTCTCAACGGCCTTCATCAGACCCATGTTACCTTCCTGAATAAGATCAAGGAAAGACATTCCTCTTCCAACATACTTCTTGGCAATACTTACTACAAGTCGGAGGTTTGCCTCAATAAGCTGCTTTCTCGCCTGCTCATCTCCCTTTTCGATACGCTGTGCAAGAAATACTTCCTCTTCTGCTGTAAGCAGAGGAATATTACCAATCTCTTTTAAATACATACGAACTGGATCTTCTAAGCTGACACCTTCAAGAATATCAGCATCATCAATGATCTCAACTTCTTCTGTATCATCATCTATAAAATTATCATCACCGTCATCTTCTTCGTTGGTATTTAAAACATCAACGCCCTGTTTTTCAAAATAATCAAGAATCCACTCAAACTTCTCCGGAGTTAACTCAATATTCTTAAATGCATCGTTAATCTCCTTATACTCTAACACATTTTTATTCTTATGTGCCTGTTTGAGAAGCTTCTCCATGATGTTCGAAAAGACTATTCTTATATCTTCCATTCTGTTCTCCCAACTCTAATTATAACTAAACTTTCTGACTGTTTCCTGATTCTCTCCAAATACTTTCAATATAAAAAAATAAAATCAAAAGCTAACGAAGAAAAAGAATCCTGCCCGGCAGAATTCTCCGACTGCGGACGGCTATTATCTACTGCCATCCTGCTTATATATCCGTCAAATCAGTCTGACTGCTGTGCCATATACTAAAACCTCAGCAGCTCCCTGCATTACTTCGCTGGAGGAATAACGCACACATACTACTGCATCTGCACCCATCTGCTCTGCGTTCCTTACCATCTTATCTGTTGCAAGCGTTCTGGCTTTCTCCATCATCTCCGTGTATGAAGTAAGCTCTCCACCCACTAACGTTTTTAAACTGTTCATGATATCCTTACCTGCATGAACTGTTTGGACAGAAGAACCTTCTACAATACCTAACGGCTCGATTTCTCTTCCTGCAATTCTTTCTGTAGTAACTAATAGCATAGCTCCACCTCCATTGCGAGTAGCGCACTCAACCTATTATAATCTCATGTTATCAATAGAATACTCCAAAAAGAAAGCTTTGTCAACAAAAAGTGAGGGGAACAGACGAAAATCTTTGAAAACTACAATTTTCAGATTTCAAAAAGAAGAATTTCTTCCAATAGTTCATCGCCTTGTAGTTTTCAAACCTTTTCTGACTTCTGCAATGCCCTTTTTGTGGCAAAGCAGATGGGGAAGTTCGGGGTTGCAATCTATAGTTAGTACTACTTTTCTGTATACTTTTTTGAGCAATCCGACAGTCACTTTCTCTATAGCGGCATCTTCCCAGCCAAAGCACAACCCTCAGTAAGATAAACAGACCATATTTATGGCCTCGGAGCAAAGGTTGGATGCGAGCGCATAAGCGAACATTCAACCTGCAGCGACTAAAGTCACAAATATGGTCTGTTTATCTTACTGAGGGTGTCTCCCTTTGCCTGCGGCAAATTACTATTTAATGTTCAGAATCTTTTTCACTTCTTTGCACATATCTTCCGTTTCGCATACAGTATCATGAAGAACTGCTGCACTTCTGATATCTTCGATTGCCTGTGGTACTTTGACACCAGACAGTTTCTCTAATTCATCGATGAGTTCAAAATCTGTCTTACTGTCATAAGAAGAATCAATCGCATTCATGACGCTTCTTGTAAATTTATATGGGCTTGCTGTAGATGCGATAACCGTTTTTGTGGTATCGCCTGTTTCTTTTTCATATTTTTTGTAAACAGATGCTGCTACCGCTGTGTGGGTATCAATAATGTAATCTGCTTTATTGTAAACTTCTTTGATGGTCTGTGCTGTCTCTTCTTCTGTTGCATAGTTCCCGTAGAAGTCTTTCATCTGTTCTTTCATGTCATCGGTAATTGTATAAACACCGTTTGTATTCAGTTCTTTCATGAACTCGTTGTTCTTCTCGGCATCTCTTCCCGCAGTCTGATAAATGAGACGCTCTAAGTTACTGGAGATTAAGATGTCCATTGATGGAGATGTTGTGAGGATAAAGTCTCTGTTTCTGTCGTAGCATCCTGTTGTGAAGAAGTCAAAGAGTACTTTATTCTCGTTAGATGCACAGATTAACTTTGCGATCGGTACTCCCATCTGTTTTGCGTAGGATGCTGCTAAGATGTTACCAAAGTTTCCTGTTGGAACAACTACGTTAATCTGCTCTCCGTCAGAGATTTCTCCGCGGGCTAATAATGTAGCATAGCTGTATACATAGTAAACAACCTGTGGAACAAGACGTCCGATGTTGATAGAGTTTGCGGAGGAGAACTGGTATCCTGCTTCGTTCATTTCTTCTGCGAGTGCTGCATCAGAGAACATCTTCTTTACTCCTGTCTGTGCATCATCGAAGTTACCTTCGATTCCGATAACGTATGTATTCTCTCCACGCTGTGTTACCATCTGTTTTTCCTGAATAGGGCTTACACCATGCTTTGGATAAAATACGATAATCTTTGTTCCTGGTACATCAGCAAATCCTGCTAATGCCGCCTTTCCGGTATCTCCGGATGTTGCTGTAAGAATGACGATTTCATTCTTTACCTGATTCTTCTTTGCGCTTGTTGTCATTAAATAAGGCAAGATAGAAAGTGCCATATCCTTAAATGCGATAGTTGCTCCGTGGAACAGCTCCAGATAATATGCATCATCTTTCTTCACTAATTCTGCAATATTCTCTGTGTCAAACTTTTTATCGTAAGCACTGTTAATACAATGTTTTAACTCTTCTTCTGTAAAATCAGTCATGAAAAGCTTCATAACTTCATAAGCAACTTCCTGATAACTCATCTTGGAAAGTTCTTCTAAAGATTTATCAAGCTTTGGAATATAGGAAGGAACAAAAAGTCCTCCTTCTCCGGCTAAACCTTTTAAAATAGCTTCGGAAGCTGTTGCTGTTTCCTGATTATTTCTTGTACTTTTATAAATTAAGTCCATGTCTACCTCCCGTGTGCGGTTGTGCGCCTGGCGCACGTCATTTCGGTTTTTAAATCAAATAAACGCCATCATTATAGCATACGAAAATCTTTTTGTATACGCATAATTTGCAGGTTTTCACTCTCATTTATTCTTTTTTCTGTTTTTTACAAAAAAATTCGGACTATTTTTCTTTATTTTTCACAATAATTTAAAAATAATTATTGGCTGGCGGCTACTCTTATACCTGCATTTTTATCTGTCTGACTACTCTCTTGCCTGCTTTTCCATCTGCCAGACTGCCAGAGCCAAAAAGGCAATTCCCATAAAGATGCACATAATACTCGCTGCCTTATAAAAAAGGAAGGAGAAAGCCTGGGTTGAACTGTCAATGCCGATTCGCCCGCAATAAAGATTCATCAGTCCGCTATCTCCCGTAATATTCCCGTAATATCCCATATATGCTGCCAGCGGATTTATCAGGCTTAAGAGCAGGCACAGACTTGTCGTGATTGGTGCCAGATTATCCATTCCTGATACAGAGATAGATATCGTTCGCATAATTTCTGTTCCTAAAATCGTTCCCAGAATGAACACTGCCTCAATGACTGTATTTTGTGCAAATGCCCAGATTCCTTTTTTACAATAACTAAAGGAAAAAATGGAAACGGAAGCACTCCAGAATGTACAGATAAACAGCATAATCCCAAGACGGATAATCTTTCTCCACGGCAGGCCGCTGTATATACAAGACAGGGAAATGATAGGCAGGCTAGATATAAATAACATCATATATACGGCAATAATCACCGAAACTCTGGCAATAATAAATTGCTTAGAAGAACCTGGAATCATTGCAAATTCTTCTAACATATGTTTTTCTCTGTCTGTTGAATAAAATCCCCATACCGAAAAAGGCATGAGTACAAATATCATTCCAATCTGAATCGTGCTTATAATTAAAAACTGATACAGATATGCAGAAGTATCGTAGGAATAGCCTTCCTGAAAGGACTCTGCATTAAAAAACATAAATAAAATTGTGATAAATGCCAGTATCGCATTATAAAAAATGAGCATCATGGGAAGCCGTATATTTCTTCCTTCTTTCAGCCATTCTACTTTTAAAAAGGGATTCCACATAACTACTACCTCCGGAAAATTTCTTCTATGTCCGCCTGATCCCGCATATAATTATGAATCAGTGCACCAGATGCAACTAAGTCGGTAAGAAGTTCTGCTTCTTCCTTTTCTCCTCCGTTAAATCGGAAAATCACATCATCCCCATCTACCGTAACCCGGTCAACAAGAGGATTCTCTTTCAAAACTTCCAGTGCCTTCTCCATCTGAGCTAAAATATGCATTCGTACAGGACTTTTACATAATGCCTCTGCGTACACTTCTTCTACCGGACCAAAGGTCAGATTCTTCCCAGACTCCATAACAAGAACATCCGTAATGAATCCCATCATTTCTGGATACATCGGAGTATTTAAAATCATGGAAGTCCCTTTTTCATGGAGGGTGAGCAAAATTCCTATCATCTTTCTCCTTGCTGTCACACTCATATTATCAAACGGTTCGTCCATCAACAGCCATTCTGGTTCCTGTAAAATGGCCTTTCCCAAATATAAAAACGGTAAGGTTTCTGCCGGCAGTTCACCGATGAATGCTCCCTCATATTCTTTCATATCAAGAAGTTCCAGAACTTCCTCAATCCTCCGGCTCCGATATCGTCCTCCTACCTTATACAGTGCCAGGAACAATTCGTAATATTCTTCTACCTTTAACAGACTGTAAAAGCCATATTCTTTAGACATATAGCCAAAATTACAGTACGCATTTCCGCCTTTTTCATAAATAGAGATACCATCTATATAAATGTCTCCTGTTTCCGGCTTTTCCCCACCAGAAGCAGCCTTAAGCAGCGTGGACTTTCCCTCTTTATCCTCACCCAGTAAGGCGAGTATCACTCCATCCGGGGCTTTCAGACTGAAATCATCTAATACTTTTTTCCCTTTTCTCTGAATAGAAATATTTTGAAAATCCAGCATTCTTCTCCCCCTTTACTGCTTCTTATAAATCAGTGACAGCACCGGTGCCGGTCCATACTCATCCGACGCATCCATCTTATAAGTAATCCGCATTTCTCCATCTCCTGACAAGTAACTGTTCAGGCTTTCTCCTGTTATATAAGATTCTGTCGATGATAAAATCCTGTCTCTTTGTCCGGTACTGTAATTATACGCATATATCTTTCCTGTGAAATTATCCTTGTTTCTTGCCAGTGCTTCTATTTCTTCTTTGTCAAAGACATAACTGACTTCTGTCTTATTCTCCTCTAACGTATCTTCCTCTATAGCCAGTCCTTCTCCTTCCTGTTTCAGACAGGACATATTGATATTTAAAATATGCTCTCCGGTTTCTTCTTCTAACGTAAAATGATTAATCATCACCGTCACATGATTTTTCAAAACATTATCATCAGAAAACAACTTAAAGTCATTCTCACTTGTAATACCGACAACTAAAAGTTCTTCTTTTGACTTTTGCGTATTCATGTAAGTCTGTTGGAGATATTCCATAATATTTCCTGTAACTGTATTTTCATTTTCCGTACCAAAAGCAGAATTCTCTTCATCAAAATGATTCCAGCACTTCACCATATCTTTAGAAACAGACGCCTTTTCCCCTGCTTTTACACTTTTAAGAATCGCATACTGATTCCCCCGAATTAAAATAACTCTGGAAAAATTATTCGAAGATGTATTCGTGATATTGCCATAAAAACTTGTATACGTTGTAAAAATATCCTGCGTAAATACTTCCTTTTCCGAGGCGCTTTTTGTATTGCCTGATAATTTCAAAATTCTTGAAGTTCCTGGCACACTCTCTTCAAAGGCAACATCAAAGCCTTTTTGTGTATTATTAATCGTAATATCTTCTCCGGAAGTTTTTATATTTTTTCCTGCAATCGTCCGGTAATTATAATCCATCGGTATGACGGAAGTAATTGTCGAAAGAAAATTCACATTACCCTCTACTCCCTCATCATTTTGATAGAGAAAATAAATATTTTCCTGCTCCTTCTCACTGTCCGTCACACGCAGCGCGGAAAAATAGCTATCGCCAGAGCTTTTCATTCCCCTGGAACGGATAAATAATCCAACGGTAAAAACCAATGCAAGTACAGGAACTATAATCCAGATGTATTCCCTTTTTTTGATTTTACACAAATAATAATATGCGATAGTTACCATCAGCAAAATATAGAAAATAAAAAATACCCCATAAAAAAACGTATTCGGAAGCTGTGACTTCATAAATGCATATAATGCCTTTTTTACATACCAAAGACTCGTATCGCTGCTTTCGGTATCTTCATCTTTTCCCATAAAATGAGAAAGAATCTCTACTGCTGCTTTATCTCTCACACTCCATTGTAAAAATGCAGAATTTGTCAGGCTAAAACGAAGGATTGAAATCTTTCCGCTCCCTACTGCTGCAGTATAACCTATTTCTGGTTCAAAATCCCCGTAAGCTTCCCATTCATATTTTTGTGAAAGCTGAAGATTACTCATAAGAATCGGCAATTCCTGTACTATATTATCCGCATCTGCCAAATAAAGTTCAGAAACGCCGACATCTTCCTGTATAATTCCAAATATCTTTTCCAGCCCCTCAAAAGAATCTATCTGCTGGCCGCCCCCGGCAATCAGTAGTTTCCCGCCTGACTTCAACCAGCTTTTTAAAGCACTTTTTTGTTTTCCAGACAAACTTTTCGTATCAAAAGAATCAATGATCATTCCATCTAACCCCTGAAACTCTTCTTCTGTCTGTGGAAAACTATTTTTTGAATAGCAGACCACCTTCACTGACTCTTCGTCCGATTCTTCTCCTATTTTAAGACTGTTTAAATAAGACAACTCCTTTGACTGTCCACTCAAAACACCAATGAGATTCTCCGCCTGTTCTGAAAATGCTCCGTTCCGATTCTTCGCATCAGAAAAAGAGACATCTTCTGACAATTCCGTAACACCAAAAGAATCCATAATTTCAAAACAAATTGCAGAAGGATCACCAAGTTGCGGAACATTTAAAACAATCTTTTCCTTCTCTCCTGCCTTACATTTCACTGCAGACTGGTAGGCAATTCCCTTGCCATTTTCTCCCGGAAGAGTGACTTTCATTACCCCGGTAAAATCTTTCTCTGCAGCAAAGATATCTAAAGTAACCGGCATCTCCTTATCTTTGGCAACATAACCTGCCGCCCCAAAAGTTACTGTTCCCGTACAATTACTCGTCTTAAACTTATAACAATAGCCATTCGTCCCTTTTATTGTCTTTTTATTCCACTCTACTACTTCACTCTGACTACGCTGTTGGTGCCGACAGCCATAGAACCAGAAAACAACCGAACAAAGCAGTACAAGAAGCAGTAATATAATTTTTTTGTAAGTACGGAACAAATCATTAATCATTTTGTATTCCTCGTATCTTTGCTATTATTTTCCGGTATTTGGCATATGAGCCTGCACAACCGGAAGTTCTATCTGGAATCTGGTTCCTGACTCATCGCTGGTCGCCCAGATATTTCCCTCATGAAGGTTGATAATGTTCTTTGCTATTGCCAGCCCAAGTCCTGTACCTCCAGTCTTTAATGATCTTGAGTTTTCCACCCTGTAAAACTTATCAAAAATCTTGTCCAGGTCTTTTGCCGGAATAATCTTTCCGTAATTGACAATTGCCACAAATGCCTTCTTATCTTTTAAACCGGTATGCACTTCTACCAGCTTTCCATCAGCCCCATATTTAATCGCATTCGAAATCAGATTGCCAATCGCTCTTGCAAGCAGCTCGCCATTTCCCTCAATATTCAATGCCCCCTCATAAAAATCAGTACGGCATTCCAATTGATGGTCCATGAAGCTTGGATAAAATTCATCAACTAACTGAGGCACAAAAAGATTCAAATCAAGAATCTCCTTCTTTATTTTGACCTTGTTCCTGTCATATCTCGTATAATCAAATAAATCCTTAACCAAAGTTTCTAACTGCTTTGCCTTTGAAGATACAATGCCAAGATACTTCTGTTTTTGTTCTTCCGTAAGAAAATCTCCCTGTGTCAGCAAATCCAGATAACCAAGTATTGAAGTAAGCGGCGTACGAAGATCATGTGCTACATTCGTAATCAATTCGTCCTTCGTCTTTTCCACTGCCTTTTGTGCTTCCATCGTCTCATAAAGATTATGACGCATCTCGTTAATAGACGCTGCGATTTCTGAAAATTCATCCTCTCCACGGACAGGAATCTCCTCCATCAAATCACCAGACTTCATACGTTCCACACCGCTGATAATTTCTCTTACATACGTTACAAACTTATTTGATATGAGAATAAAATAAATAATCAGAAGCAATATCGTAAATATAGCGATGACCCAGGCATCCAGTGCTATCGACTGTGACATTGTAAATGTGCCAAAGGACATTTTTCCCTGCCCGGATGCTCCCCACACCTTCTTATATTCACCGGCTATAATCTCCGTCTCATATAAATAGATTCCCATAAATATAAGACCTTCCGTTATAAAGGTAGCAATCAGGCTGAAAAACATGTACATGACCATCTTAAAACGGAAGCTTTTAAATCGTTTAACCTTCAATTTTGTAACCTACCCCCCATACAGTTTTTAAAATCTTTGGGCTTCGGGAGTTATCTTCTATCTTCTCACGCAGTCTTCGTATATGAACCATAACAGTATTATTTACTTCGTATACCTTCTCGTTCCAAACCTTTTCAAAGATTTCATCAGTGCTGAATACTCTGTCTCTGTTTGAGGCTAATAAATATAAAATATCAAATTCAATCGGAGTCAGTGCAACTTCCTTGCCGTTCTTCTTCACTACATGGGCCGCCTTGTTAATCGTAAGATCCTGAATCTCAATCTCATCCTTACTGGCTGGTTGCTGTTCTTCCCCTAACTGAATTGTTGTGTAACGCTTCATCTGAGACTTCACTCTCGCAAGAAGTTCTAATGGATGGAACGGTTTCGTAAGATAATCATCCGCTCCCGTTCCAAATCCGACAATCTTATCCATATCTTCTGCCTTCGCTGACAAAATAAGAATCGGGATATTGCTTGTCTTTCTTATCTCACGGCAGACTTCTAATCCATCAATTCCCGGCATCATAATATCGAGAATAAGCATACGGACTTCCGGATGTTCCTTCAATGTCTGTAAACACTGCTCCCCATCCGAAGCTTTCAATACCTGATATCCATCATTCACCAGATAAATCTCCACAAGATCCGCAATCTCTTTATCATCATCTACTACGAGAATACTAGCATTCTTTTCCATATCTTTACCCTTCCTTCACGTCTTTTTTTGTTTTATATTCTATCATAAAATGAATATAAAAGTCCTTACAAACTTCTTACCTTGACATTTTTCACCTTATTTGCTAGAATGATGAACGATGCTTTTTGCATCTTATATTGTTTTTAAGAGTCGGATAAATGATCGCTTCCCTTAGTTACCGAAAGGTCTGGGAAGAGGAAAGTCCGGGCTTCACAGGGCAGGGTGCCGGATAACGTCCGGTGGAGGTGACTCCAAAGATAGTGCAACAGAGATATACCGCTGGCTTATGCCAGTAAGGGTGGAAAGGCGGGGTAAGAGCCCACCGATTCTCTGGTAACAGAGAATGCCATGTAAACCTCACCCGAAGCAAGACCGAATGTAAAACGATAATCTGGCCCGGATTGTTTTCAGGTGGGTCGCTAGAAGCTGCTGGCAACAGCAGAATTAGACAGATGATCATTCACGACATAACCCGGCTTATCGTTTTGCTTGAATTGTATTTTTTGTTCTATTAACTTTTTCTAAAATGTTTGTGAAAAGACAATAGGTTTGTTGACATCAATTTGCACAAACTGTAACATAAGGTTATCGGTTCTGAAACAGGGACTTTATTAAATAAAAAGACTGAGGTGTTACAGGTGAGAAATCGTTTTCAACAATTTATGTATGGACGTTATGGTATGGATCAGCTCAATCGTTTTTTATCAACGGTTGCATTGATCATTCTGGTAGTTTCTATGTTTATCCGTAGACCAATCGTCGAGATTGTCGCATTGGCACTGCTGTTCTGGTGCTATTATCGTATGTTTTCCAAAAATATTTCAAAACGTGCAGCTGAAAATCAGAAATATATGAATTTCAGATATCGTGCCGTATGTTTCTTTAAAAAGGGAAGAACCGGTGGTTCTGCAAGTTTTGCACAGAAGCAGGCGCAGCGGAAAGCACATCATGAGCAGAAAAAGATTTATCGTTTTTTTGCATGTCCGAACTGTGCGCAGAAGGTGCGAGTGCCGAAAGGAAAAGGAAAAATCTGTATTACCTGTCCGAAATGCCATACAGAGTTTGTAAAGAGAAGTTAGAGAAATCGCTTAAATCGAATGTTGGGATACAAATGGCAAAATGCTTGAAGAAAAAGCCGGATAAAATGCGAAAAGAAAAATGAGAATACAAGGAGTATGATCATGTTTGGATATATTTATGTGAATCGAAAAGAACTTTCGGAGGAAGACAGAAAAGATTATCAGTCTTACTACTGTGGATTGTGTCAGGCATTGCGTAAGAGCAGTGGGGTCAAAGGGCAGGTGCTGCTGAATTATGACATGACGTTCCTGATCATTTTGCTGTCCGGTCTGTATGAACTGGAGAATAAGGAAGAAGAATTTTTCTGTCCGTTGCATCCTGGGAAAAAGAAAATCGCATATATCAATGAGGTGACACAGTATGCCTCTGACATGAACGTGCTGCTGTCTTACCACAATCTGCTGGATGACTGGCAGGACGAGAAAAATTATCCGAAGCATGTGATGTCCATGATGCTGAAAAAGGATTATGCACGGATATCGCGCAAATATCCGCGACAGGCAGAGGCAGTGGAAGCTTACATGAGAAAACTGAATATGCTGGAGCATAAGCGGGAAACGAATCTGGATGCGATCGCAGGTCTCACAGGTGAAATGCTGGGTGAAATTTTTGCATGGAAGGATGATATATGGTCCGAAGAATTACATTGCATGGGATTTTACATGGGCAAGTTCATCTATCTGATGGATGCCTACGAGGATCTGGAAAAAGATCTGCGGAAAAAAGAGTATAATCCTTTTGAGTCCATGGTAAAAAACAGTCCGCAGGATTTTGAGACATTGAGCAAACTGATCCTGACCAGTATGATGTCGGAGTGTTCCAAATCCTTTGAGCGGCTTCCGATTCTTCAGCATGCATCGATTATCCGGAATATTCTGTACTCCGGCGTATGGTCAAAATACGAGTATGTACAGGCAAAGAAGAAAAAGAGGAGGAAATCTCAGTGAGAAATCCTTATGAAGTACTGGGAGTATCTCCCGGTGCTACTGATGAAGAGATAAAAAAGGCATATAGAAAACTAAGCAGACAGTATCATCCGGATGCAAATGTCAACAGTCCGCACCCGGAGATTGCAGAAGAAAAATTTAAAGAAGTTTCTGAAGCTTATGAAACATTATCTAACCCACAAAAAAGAAAGATGTATGATCAGTTTGGACCAGATGGACCACAAGGATTTGGCGGGGGAAATCCAGGTGGTGGAGGATATTATTCATATTCTACATCAGGGTTTGATGGATTTTCTGATTTTGGAGATTTAGGAGATATTTTCTCATCATTCTTTGGAGGAGGATTTGGAGGAAGAACTGCTAGAACTAAAAACGGACCTAAAAAAGGAAGAGATTTAAAATATAGCATTAACATTACTTTTGAAGAATCATATTTAGGAGTAGAAAAAGAAATATCAATATATAGAGAAGAAGAATGCCCAACTTGTCATGGAGAAAAAGCAAAACCTGGCACAAAAGCAGAAAAATGTACAGCATGTAACGGAACAGGAACAGTAAAACAAACAGTTTCTACAATACTTGGACAAATGCAAACAACAAAAACATGTCCTAACTGTGGCGGAGAAGGAACAATAATAAAAGAAAAATGCCCAGACTGTAAACGGAAAAGGACGTATAAGAAAATTAGTAAAAATAAAAGTAAAAATACCTGCAGGAATTTCTGATAATCAAACAGTTGTATTAAGAGGAGAAGGAGAACCTGGCTCAAAAGGTGGACCAAAAGGAGATTTATACATAGTTGTAAATATCAAGAGACACAGTATATTCTCTCGTAATGGAGACAATGTAATTTGCCAAATACCAATTACATTTACACAAGCAACATTAGGGGCAGACTTGAAAATACCAATGGTAGATGGAAAAGAAGAAATATACAGAATACCAGAAGGAACACAAACAGGAACTAAATTTGTAATAAAAAATAAAGGGTTCAAATCTGTAAACGGAAACTGGAACGGAGACTATGTATTTACAGTAATAGTCCAAACTCCAAAAAAACTAACAGCAGAACAAAGAGAATTATTAAATCAATTAGCAAAAACTATGAACGAGCAACCACCAGTAAAGAAAAGAGGAATATTTGGATAAAAAATATAAAAATAAGAGCAATCAATTTTGCTCTTATTTTTCTTTTTCAAAAGATAACAAACATATTGACATGAAGAATAATAATATGTAAAATATTAATGTAGGGGTCGGCGTCTTCGGCGACCCGCACTGCGAAGAAATTACTAAAACAAAATGAGAAACACAAAGGAGGAAATAACAAAAATGAAAACTAGAAACGGAATTACACTAATTGCATTGATTATAACAATAATTGTAATGTTAATATTAGTAGGAGTAACAGTAACCACAGCAATAAACGGAGGACTATTCAAATCTGCAAGAAATGCCGCAAAAGGAACAATTCTTGAAAAAGAAAAAGAAGAGCTAACAGCAGCAACAGTATATGCATATAACGAAACAACAGGGAAAATAGATAAAACGAAATTACAAAATGAATTAAAAGGTTGGACAATAAAAGATTCTACAAATAGTTCATTCAAATGTATAAGTCCAAATAAAAATGTGTTTACAATAGATGAAAATGGAGAAGTTTCATTACAAGAACCATTGAATATATCATATATATTAAATGATGGTAATAAAGGGAAATATATGCTTACACTTATAGAAAATGAAAATCTTTGTAAAAAAATATTAAAACCACTTTATGAAGAATCTAATTGCAACAATATAAAAGAAATGATGCGAAAGACATACGATCCAGAGAATACTATTACAGATGATTATGAATTTTTGAAACAAATAAATAAGTTTTTCCTAATGAAGGATTCTGACATTAATGAGGGAAAAATATTATTAGATACATGGGACAAAATAGAAAAAGCATGGGCTTTTGAAATAGCATTAATGAAAGAAGAAGCGAATGTAATTAATAATAATTCAATACCAGCTTTTGAAGGAAGAGACGGAGTAGGCTTTAAATGTATTCGGCTTAACTCCAGGTAAAAATAATATAAAGATAACGATGGATGGACAAACATGGGAAACAACAATAGGAAAAGAAACTGTTGCACCTGTAATAAAAGAAGGAGACATAATTGTAAGAAATAATAGAAATTACATAGTTCTATATAATGACGAAGAACATGGACTACAGTTAATTACTGAAAAATGTCATTTCGAATTTAGCCCAGATACTTATTCAGGAGATGGAATTAGCTTTGTCAGAAGAAGCGGTAAATATATATACAACAATTTTATAGAAGCATTAAATCTAATGCTATATGATACATTTTGGAAATCAGAAGACATTGAATATTCTAGAACTGTTGGAGGGCCTTTTACTTATAATATTGGATATGGAAATAATGAAGATAATATACAACCAAGTGATACATACTATTTAGAAGATTGTTTACAAATGGAGAAATTGAAAATAACAATGCCAAAACAGGAAGCAGGAGGAGGCAGCAAACTTTCATATTGGTTAGGTTCAAGAATTATAATAAATAGTGAGGATAAAACATCGTATGGAATAAGGTTTGTTTCACCAGAAGGAAGTTATGGCGATAACATATACTTAGAAATGTATAATACAGATAATACAGCAAATGGAAAAGGCTATAATAAGTACATTAGAGAAGTAATAAAAATAAGCCCAAATTATTATGAAAAGATAATATCAAATGGAGACGGAACATATACTTTAGAACTTGAATAGAAAAGGAGCATTTGCTCCTTTTTTCAATTGTATAATATAAAAAACTTTTACTAATCACACAATTTGTGATATAATACAAAGTTAATAAAGAAAGGAATAGCCATGCCAAAATTTTTTGTAAAGAATGAACAAATAACAGATAACAAAATAACAATAATAGGAGAAGATGTAAACCACATAAAAAACGTTTTAAGATTAAAAATAGATGATAATATACACGTTTGTAATGTAGATACATCAATAAACTACACTTGTGGAATTTCTAAAATAAATAATGATAATATAGAGTGCATAATTTTTAATGAAAAGGCTTCTAATTGCGAATCTAATGTACATATTAACATATTCCAAGGCTTACCAAAAGCAGATAAAATGGAGCTTATAATACAAAAAAGTGTTGAGTTAGGAGCAGATGAAATTACACCAGTAGAAATGAAAAGAAGTGTTGTAAAAATTGATGAAAAAAGTAAGCAAAAGAAAATAGAAAGATGGCAAAAAATTTCAGAAGTTGCAGCAAAACAGTCTGGCAGAGATATAGTTCCTAAAATAAATAATATTGTAAATATAAAAAATATTTGTAATTTAATTAATAAATATGATATAGTATTACTGGCGTATGAAAATGAAAAAAATAACAAACTAAAAAATGAATTAACAAAATTAAAGAACAAAGAAAATCTAAAAATTGGTGTTATAATTGGTCCAGAAGGTGGACTAGAAGAACAGGAAGTGGAGATTCTAAAAGAAGCAGGGGCAAAAGTAATAACACTAGGAAATAGAATTTTAAGAACAGAAACAGTAGCATTAGTAGTTACAGGAATTATTATGTATGAGCTTGAAAATTTGGAGGGAAACAAATAAAAATGAGAAAGGGAACAATTCAAAAGATAGAAGAAGAAATTAATGAAAAAAGAAAAATGCCAAAAAAAGAAAAAGAAGCTTTAAGAAAAGAAATATTTACAAACATAATTATATGTACTTGTTTAGTTGCATACTTTCTTTTTTTGTTTTTAGGAAGTGTAGATAAAACAAAAGCAGTAAGAGTAATTGATTTAAAAATCTTTAGCACAATATATTTAGCTACATCAATAATTCTATTCGAGGTAGCATATAAAAAAGACAGTGGTAAAATTGCTATTCATGGAATAGAGATTTTATTAGTAGCAATTATGACACTGTTTTTGCCATACATAATTTTTGAACTAGATTCAAAATATCAAAAAATATACTATTTTGTAGGTGAATATATTGCTGCATATTATGTAATAAAATGTATATGTATAGCAATAATAAGAAAAAGAAAATATAGCAAAGATGTTAGCGATATAAAAGAAATAATAAAGAAAGAAAAAAGAATAATAAAAGATGAAGACGAAGAAGTTACAGAACAACCTAAAACAGTTATAGAAAATAAAAATGAAGAACCAAAAAAAGAAGAAACTATTGAAAAACCAAAAAGAAAAACTACTAGAAAGAAAACAGAACCTAAAAAAGAAGTAAAAGAAAATAAATCTAAAAAAATAGAAGATAAAAAGAATGAAAAAATAAAAGAGCAAAAGAACGCAGAAAAGAAAAATACTGCAAAACCTAAAACAACTGCAAAATCAACAAAGAAAGAAACAGTAGTAAAAGAGCCAAAAACTACTACTAAAAAGAAAGCGCAAAAGGAAATGGAAACAAAAAAAGAAGAAGCTCCAAAAAGAAGGGGAAGACCTAGAAAGCAAGAAGTAATAGAAAAAGAAAAAACTAAAGCAAAAGTAGAGGAACCTAAACAAGAGAATGCACCTAAAAAAAGAGGTAGACCAAGAAAGGTGGTAACACAATAATGATAAAAAGCATGACAGGATTTGGAAGAAGTACTTATGAAAATGAAGGCAGAGAATATATAGTAGAAATAAAATCTGTTAATAATAGATTTACTGATATAAATATAAAAATGCCAAGAAACTTAAATTATTTAGAAGAAAAAATAAGAAAACAAATTTTAAGTAATATATCAAGAGGAAAAGTTGAAGTATCAATACAATTAAATAACAACAGTGACTTAGGTAAAAAAATAAACCTAAATACAGATATTGCTAAAAAATATATAGAGGAACTAAAAAAACTATCAGAAGAAACAAATATCATAGACAACATAAATATTATGGATGTTGCAAAATTTCCAGATGTTTTAAATATAAGAATAGACGAAGAAGCAGAAGAGGTTATAGAAAAAGAATTATTTACAGCACTAGATAGTGCAATAAATAGTTTCCTTGATATGAGACAAAAAGAAGGAAGCAAAATAAAAGTAGACTTAGAAAACAGAATAGAAGTAATAAAACAAAAAATAGAGCAGATTTCTTCAATTTCTGCTGGACTTGTAGACGAATATATAGTAAAATTAGAAACAAGAATAAAAGAATTACTAAAAACAGATGTAGTAGATCAAACAAGATTAGCACAAGAAGTAGTTATTTATTCTGATAAATGCTCAGTAGAAGAAGAAATAACAAGATTAAAAAGCCATATATCACAATTTTTAAATTTGCTAAACGAAAACATTGCTATTGGTAAAAAATTAGATTTCTTAATTCAGGAAATGAATAGAGAAACAAATACAATAGGATCAAAAGCAAACAATTTAGAAATAACAAATTTTGTTGTAGATATAAAAACAGAATTAGAGAATATACGTGAACAAATTCAAAACATAGAATAAAAATTAATGAAAAGTAGAGGTCAACCCCAAGGTCGACCTACAAACAAAGGAGATGAATTAATGCAATTAATAAATATAGGTTTTGGAAACATTGTTTCTGCAAATAGAATAATATCAATTGTAAATCCAGATTCTGCCCCAATAAAAAGGTTGGTTCAAGAAGCTAAAGATAGTAAAATGGCAGTAGATGCAACATCTGGAAGAAGAACAAGAGCAGTTATAATAATGGATTCAGGACATGTTATACTATCTGCTGTTCAACCAGAAACAGTTGCAGCAAGATTAGATAAAGACATAAATAAAGAAGAAACAGAAGATTAAAAATAAATTAATAATAAAAAGGAGATTGATAAATATGATTATAAAACCAACAGTAACAGATTTATTAAAAATTGTTAACAACAGATTTGAGTTAGTAACAATAACATCAAAAAGAGCAAGACAAATAGCAGCAGGAGCTTTACCATTAACAAAAGTAGAAGCAAGATCAACAGTAACAATAGCAGCAAACGAAATAGCAGAAGGAAAGGTGAGAGCATGCTAGTACTATTATCTGGAGTTTCAGGTGCAGGAAAAGATACAATAAAAAAAGAATTATTAAAAAGAATGGACAATGTTATAACAATGCCATCATATACAGATAGATCACCTAGACCAGGAGAAGAAGACGGCGGAGTGTATAATTTTGTAACAACAGAAGAATTTGAACAAAAAATTAGAGAAGATGAGTTTTATGAGTACTCAGTACATCACGAGCACTATTATGGAACTTCAAAAAAGATATTAAATGAAAATATTAAAAAAGGAAAGATAATAGTAAAAGACATAGAAGTAAACGGAACAGAAAACTTAATAAAGCTATTAAAAAATGATACAAAAATAGTAACAATATTTCTAAGAGTTCCAAAGGATGAATTAAGAAGAAGACTAGAACACAGAATTGAAAAAGCTAGCTTAAAAGAAATAGAGCTAAGATTAAATAGATTTGATTATGAAGAATCTAAAATAGGAATTTATGATTATGTTATAAAAAATGATGATTTAGAAAAAACAGTACAAATAATTATGACAATAATCGAAAATGAATACAAATTAGCGAATGGAAAATAAAAAAAGTGGCTTTGCCACACTTTAAAAGAGGTTTGAATTAATTATATATTCAAACCTCTTTAAATTAACTTGGTAAATTTATTTTAGAATCTTTTTCCCTTTGCCTAAACAAAGTGATTCTATTACCAATTACTTGAATTACAATAGAATTTGTTCTTTCTGCAATTTCAAAAGATAAATCTTTTGCAGAATCTGGTGCTGTTTCTAGAACAGTTATCTTAATTAATTCTCTTGCTTCTAATGCGTCATTTAATTGTTTAATTAAATTATCGTTTATTCCATTTTTACCAATTTGAAAAATAGCATCTATACTATTTGCTAATCCTCTTAAATATGCTCTTTGCTTACTAGTCATATAAATCTCCTATCTATTATTAAAATTAATGTAGGGGTCGCCGTCCTCGGCGACCCGAACACAAATACAATAATTTTTTATATTTCTGAACAGTAACTATTTTAGTACAATTTTAACCAAAAATCAATACCACATTCTTGTTAATGCTTAATATTTTTGATATACTAAATAAGCAAAGGAGAAAAAATGGTAGCAGAAGTTATAATAAACACAATAGCAAAAGAACTAAATAAAACGTATGATTATATAATTCCAGACTCTATTTTAAATCAAATAAAAATAGGGTCTAGAGTTTTTGTGCCATTTGGGAGAGCAAAGCAAAAAGAAGGCTTCGTTATAGGAATAAAAAAAGAGTCAGAATTTGCAAATAAAGAAATTATAAAATTAGAGGACAATATATTAACAAAAGAGAATATAGAACTAGCTAAACTAATGTCTAGAAGATATTTTTGTAACATATCAGATTGCATAAAACTAATGCTTCCACCAGGAGCAACAAGTACAAATATAGGAAATAGAGTAAAAGACAAAACCGAAAGCTTTGTATATTTAAAAAAAGATATAGATGAAATAGAATTTGATATAGAAACTAAAAAAATAAAATCAGAAAAACAAATTAAACTACTAAGATTTTTATTTGAAAACGAGGGAATACATGTATTAGATTTACAATGCATAACAGAAATTTCAAGAAGCATAATAAATACATTATCAAAAAACGGATACATAGAAATAGTTCAAGAAAAGGTAGAAAGAAACCCATTTATACATAAAGACATAAAGAAAGATAAACCATTAAAATTAACTCAAGAACAACAGAATGCATATAATAAAATAGTAGATAGCAAATTTAAAGAATTTCTTATATATGGTGTAACTGGTTCTCGGAAAAACAGAAATATATATGCAAATAATTCAAAATGCACTAAAAAATAATAAGACAGCAATTGTACTAGTTCCAGAAATATCACTTACCCCACAAATGGTAGATAGATTTTTAGCAAGATTTGGAGATTGCATAGCAGTATTACATAGCAAGCTTTCACAGGGAGAGAGATTTGACCAATGGAAAAATATTAAGAGCGGTAAAGCAAAGATTGTAATAGGTGCAAGATCTGCAATTTTTGCACCAGTAGAAAATTTAGGAGTAATAATAATAGATGAGGAACATGATTCTTCATATAAATCTGACATGGCACCTAGATATAAAGCACAAGATATAGCTAAATATTTAGCGAAGAAAAACGACATACCATTAGTATTGCGGTAGTGCAACACCAGATATAGGAACATTTACAAGAGCACAAAATGGAGAGATAGAATTAATAAAACTTACTAAAAGAGCAAACAATTCTAATTTACCAAATGTAGAAATTGTAGATTTAAGAGAAGAATTAGCAAATGGAAACAGATCAATAATAAGTAATAGATTATATGAAAAAATAGAAGAAAATTTAAAAAACAAAAAACAGATAATCCTATTTTTAAACAGAAGAGGTTATTCTACCTTTGTTATGTGTAGAGATTGTGGCTATACTTTAAAATGTAAAAGATGTAACATCAGTTTAACATACCATGAATATACAAACACATTAAAATGCCATTACTGTGGATATGAAATAAACAATGTAACAACATGCCCAAGCTGTAAAAGTAAAAATATAAAATTCTTTGGAACAGGAACAGAAAAACTAGAAAATGAAATAAAAAAACTTTTCCCACAAGCTACAACAATTAGAATGGATGTAGACACTGTTACAAAAAAGAATTCTCACGAAACAATTTTAAACAAATTTAAAAATGACAATATAGATATTTTAATAGGTACACAAATGGTAGTAAAAGGACATCATTTTCCAAATGTAAATTTAGTTGGAGTAATTGCTGCAGATGGAAGTTTAAACATAGAAGATTATAGAGCAAATGAAAGAACATTCGATTTACTTACACAAGTAGCACGGAAGAGCAGGAAGAGAATCAAATGATGGACAAGTAATAATACAAACATATAATCCAGATAATTTCTGCATAAAATATGCAAAAGAACAAAACTATGATATGTTTTATGAAACAGAAATAGCACTAAGAAGACAGTTGAAATATCCGCCATTTTGCGATATAATAATGATTGGAATAAGCTCTGCTTCAGAGCAAGAAGTAGAAAAAGCTTCTAAAAAAATATATGAATTAATAAATAAAGAAAATATAAAATATAAAACAAAAATAGAAGTATATAGACCAGTTGTAGCACCAATTAGCAAAATAAAAAATAAATATAGATGGAGAATAATTATTAAGTGTAAGCTAAATAATAATATAATAAATCTATTAAATTCAGTATTAGAAAAATACTATAATTTGAAGTTTAAAAATACAAGAGTTGTTGTGGACGTTAATCCAAACAATATGAATTAGGGGGCAATTTATATGGCAATAAGAATAATAAGAGAAGAAGGAGACGAAATACTAAGAAAAAAATCAAGAGAAGTTGAAGTAATTGATGAAAAAACACATGAACTAATAAAAGATATGATAGAGACTTTACACAAATACCAAGGTGTTGGCTTAGCTGCAGTGCAAGTTGGAATTTTAAAAAGAATATTTATAATAGATTTATACGAAGAAAATGTAGAACCTTATGTTTTTATAAATCCAGAAATTATAAAAACAAAAGGAGAACAAACAGTAGAAGAGGGATGCTTAAGTTTCCCAAATAAATTTGCAAAAATAGTAAGACCAAAAGAAGTTGTAGTAAGAGCTTTAAATGAAAAAGGTGAGAAGTTTGAAATAAAAGCAAAAGACTTATTTGCACAAGCAATATCACATGAAACAGATCACCTAAATGGAGAATTATTTATAGATAAAATAATACCAGGCACATTAGAAATACTAACACCAGAACAAAAAGATTAAAGGAGGAAAAACATGAAAATAGTATTCATGGGGACCCCAGATTTTGCAAGAGATTCACTATCAGCAATATATGACGCAGGACATGAAATTCCGGCAGTAGTTACAGTTCCAGATAAACCTAAAGGAAGAGGAATGAAATTAATTCCATGCGAAGTAAAAGAATATGCAGTAGAAAAAAATATAAAAGTATATCAACCAGAAAAGTTAAGAGAAAATAAAGAAATAGTAGATATATTAAAAGATATAAATCCAGACGTTATTTGTGTTGTAGCATATGGAAAAATAATACCAAAAGAAATATTGGAAATCCCTAAATATGGATGTGTAAATGTTCATCCATCATTACTTCCACAATATAGAGGTTCAGCACCAATACAATGGGCAATTTTAAATGGAGACAAAGAAACTGGTGTTACAACAATGTATTTAGACGAAGGAATGGATTCAGGAGATATTATTTTACAAACAAAAACTCCAATAGATAAAGACGAAACATCAGGAGAATTATGGGATAGATTATCAAAAATAGGAGCAGAACTTTTAGTAGAAACATTAGAAAAAATAGAAAATAAAACTGCTCCAAGAATAAAACAACCAAAAGAATTTACACTTGCTCCAATGCTTGAAAAATCACAAGCCAAAATAGATTGGGAGAGTAAAACAGCAGAAGAAATAAAAAACTTAGTAAGAGGATTAAACCCAATAATGGGAGCATATGCAGTATTAAACCAAAAGAAAATTAAGTTTTGGAAAGTAGATAAATTATCAATAGATGAATTTATAAATAAATATCCTGAATTTAAAGAATATGAATATAGATTTTTAGAAATAGACCCAGGAACAGTGCTATATATAGATAAAAAGGAAGCAATATATATAATGGCAAAAGAGGGTATATTAAAAGTTCTAGAAATACAAGGCGAAAATGCAAAAAGAATGCCTACACCAGAATTTTTAAGAGGAAATAGGATAGAGGTAGTAGACAAATTTGAATAATATATTCATCTGTTTAAATTAGATAATTTAATACCTGCAATAAAAGAAACTATTAACAAAACAATTGAAATAATTCCTTGTGTATTAAAACTAAAACCAGGATAAATTACAAAAACAGAACATAAAACAAAACCAATTATAGCAAAGTATGTATATGACTTTGCTATTTTAAATAAAAAATTAATTAGAACCAAAAATATAATTCCACCAATTGCAAATCCAATACCAATAGGAATTAAAATAGATAAATTTAAACTTGCTATTGCAGAAATATAAATTTCATAAATTCCTAAAAACATTAAAAGTACAGTTTTACTAACACCAGGAATAACAATTCCAGCAGATGTAATTGCACCGGAAAGAATTAGATAAGAATTAGAATTATGGCTATTTAAAGTACTTGAAATATTTCCGTCAATAGCAACCAAATATAAACTAAAAGAAAAAGCAACAAGCATGCAAAGAACATGCAAAAGAGTTACTTTTTTTACATTAGCTTGTTTTACAACTAAAGGTATACTACCTAATATTAAACCAATAAAAGCAAAAGAAGTTGGAATATAGTATTTATTAAAAAGAATTTTTAAAATATTTCCAAACAAAAAAACACCAACAAAAACTCCTAAACAAATTGGAAATAGAAATGTAAAATTCTTTTTTATATCTTTAAAAAAATTCAAAATAGAATTTACTAGTTTTTCATAAAGCCCGAAAGGAGCATAAAAGTACACCACTACTTATTCCGGGAAGAATAGCACCAGCACCAATAAAAATTCCAGCAATAAAATTTCTCATAAAATCTCCTTATATAATTGGAATTTGTGTGAGGGGGAATTCTAGGGACTGTCCCTTAAA
>ENA-OOZG01000735-OOZG01000735.1-human-gut-metagenome-genome-assembly--contig:-NODE-735-length-25879-cov-11.441256_pt1 | contig 25879 bp, 22 predicted proteins | sample MGYA00241706_ERZ501384 | MGnify/ENA primary metagenome ERZ501384 (study PRJEB25962, sample SAMEA2042742) | human gut metagenome | biome: human gut; feature: human-associated habitat; material: faeces...
TTTTTTCAGTCCCTATCTCTCCTCCTCAAAAAACTTTTACCGGACAGCAATAAAAAAGTTCCAAGAGGGGAACCAGTTTTGGAACTCGTATATGCTACGAAGACAGCGTGATACGATCGAGGCTCCCTGTGCCCTAAAATGATAAAAGTCCCTAGCGCTAGAGATAGCACTAGGGACTTTGTCGTAATATAGGTCGGGGCGTTACCCTTGTATTGCAGCTCTGATGTCGATCATCTGGAGTGCAGCGATGGCGCACTCGGAGCCTTTGTTGCCTACGGCTCCACCAGAGCGGGCACGAGCCTGCTCGATGTTTTCGACGGTGACGAGCCCGAAGATGACGGGCGCCTTGCCACGTAGGTTGAGTTCGGTAGCACCCTCGGTGACGCTGTTGCAGATGAGGTCGTAGTGCGAGGTCTCGCCACGTATGACGCAGCCGATGATGATGATAGCATCGTAGGGCTGGGTCGCCTCACTGAGTAGGGTCGCCGTATAGGTGAGCTCGAAGGCACCTGGCACTGAGAAAGTCTCGATCTGCTGACGCTCTAGTCCGCACTCCAGGAGTGTCGTGACAGCTCCGTCGCGAAGGGCATGCGTGATCTCAGCATTCCACTCCGAGTAGACGACAGCGATGCGACGTACGTCTGCGGTGCGTCTGTGCTGGAGCGTGTAGTGAGCCGGTGTCTGCTGGCTGTGGAGTTGTGAAGACATGGGGATTAGACTTTAGATGTTAGAGATTAGAGGTTAGACTTTAGAAGTTAGAAGTTAGAGATTAGACCCTAGAGCCACTAGTTATCTCTAACCTCTAATCTCTAAATACCTACTTCTTAAGCTGGGTCTCTACGCGTATGATCGAAGCCTCGATGCTCTCGGACTCAGGAGCTGTGTAGTACTTCTCCTGGATCTCTTTGTAAGCCTTGAGTGCCTGGTCATACTTGCCTAGCTCCTCGTAGACATGACCTGCCTTGATGAGACAGCTGGGAGAGATGACGGGATTGTCGGCCGCCTTGGCAGCGTCCATAAAGTACTTGGCAGCCTCTTCGTACTTGCCTAGCTCTACGTAGCAGTCGCCGATGAGACGCGTGATAGAGGGAGCGACCATCTTCTCCTTAGCCTTGAACTCTTTGAGCTCGCGGATAGCCTCCTCGTACTTGCCCTCGTCGTAGTAGATGATACCAGCGTAGGCGTGAGCCAGCTTGCCAGCATCGGTGCTACTATACTTGTCTGCAATCTCTAGGAGTCCCATAGCTCCAGCTGCGGGAGCGTTGAGCGCAGCGCTATCAGCGCCTGCCATAAACTGCTCCTCAGCGGCATATAGCTGTTCAGCCGCCTTGTCGCCACGGGGCTTGACTACCTTGTCTATGTAGAGCCAGATGCCCACACCTAGCACGATGACGCCCAGCACGCACCAGATGATGGTCTTGCTGTACTTCTCAATGAATTGCTCGCTACGAGACACGATCTCCTCTGAGCGGTGAGAGCCTTGTGACCCGGATTCTTTTAATGCCATACTATATCAATTCGTTTTATGTAGTTATCTGTGGAATGAACTATTGCCTGCAAAGTTAGCAGTTTCGGAGGAATAAATCACCTTTTTGCCTTTTTGACCTTCACAAATGCATCAATCGATGTAGCGACGAGTGATCTCTCCGTAGCTGTCTATGCGCCGATCACGCAGGTAAGGCCACCAGCGTCGGACTAGCTCAGTGCGCTCTAGATCAAGCTCTACGACGGCACCTGCCTCCTCCGTCTGACTCAGATCGCAAAGCATCTCGCCCTGCTGACCTGTGACGAAGCTATGACCCCAAAACTGTATCCCCTCGGTGACGCCTGACGGGTCAGGCTCGTAGCCGACACGATTCACCGCGATGACGGGGAGGTTGTTGGCGACAGCATGACCACGCTGCACCAGTTGCCACGCGTCGATCTGTCGCTGCTGCTCTTCGGGTGTATCGTAGGCGGCGGTGCCGATGGCGGTCGGGTAGATGAGTAGCTCAGCACCCTTGAGTGCCATAAGCCGTGCAGCTTCGGGGTACCACTGATCCCAGCAGATGAGGATGCCGAGGCGACCAACGGAAGTGTTGATCGGCTCGAAGCCTAGGTCTCCAGGGGTGAAGTAAAACTTCTCGTAGTAAGCGGGATCGTCCGGTATGTGCATCTTGCGGTAGCGACCCGCTATGGAGCCGTCTCGCTCTAGCACTACGGCGGTGTTGTGGTAGAGTCCCGTGGCACGCTTCTCAAAGAGTGAGAGGACGATCACGACGCCCAGTTCACGCGCTAAGGCGCTGAAGCTTTCGGTCGAGGGCCCGGGTATCGTCTCCGCTTGGTCAAAGAGAGCGACATCTTCTGTCTGGCAGAAGTACAGTCCGTTGTGTAGCTCCTGTAGCACAATCAGCTCGGCACCTTCGTGGGCTAGCTGGCGGATGCGCTCTTGGAGGCGATGGATATTGTCTGCATGGTCAGCACCATTGTGCTGCTGTATGATACCTACTTTCATCTTGTTATGGAGTCTAGAAGTGAAGGATTGAGGAAGCCTTGCGGTATCTGCATGGAGATGCAGTGCAGGCTGCCGTGCTGCTCGAGTAGTATGGAGCAGTCGATCGGCACGACCTCGAGGTGAGGCAGTGCTTGCTGGAGGATGCGCTGCACCTCGCTGTCGGTGCTCCGTCCGTAGATGGGGAGCAGGAGCGCGCCGTTGACGAGGAGGAAGTTCGCATAGGTGGCTGGTATGAGGCAGTCGGTCTCATAGCGTGAGGGGTAGTCGCCCACGTCGGGCAGAGCGATCAGTCGCAAGGCGGGACGCTGACGGGCTAGCTCCTGCATCTGACGCTCTAGCAGTGTCAAAGCGGCAAAGCTCTGCGCCGTGGGGTCGCTCGGAGAGACATATATAATAGTGTCGGGGTCGACGAAGCGTGCGATCGTGTCTATATGCCCATCGGTGTCGTCGCCCGGTAGGGGAGCGACCTCGAGCGAGCAGTAGTCAGTCAGGCCGAGACGCGCTAGCAACTCCTTATATATATGGGGTGCTTCATAGAGGTGTGCGTTGCGGTGCGGGTCCTCTACGCAGGACTTGGTGGTTAGGAGGAAGCCCTCGCCATTGCACTCCAAGGCTCCACCCTCGAAGGTCAAGTCCAAAGCGTCTAAGTAAGCGACCTCTGGGGCAAAGAGCTTGTCAGTGACGAGGTGACGCACCACTTGATTGTCTAGCGTTGCGCCAAACTTACCGCCCCAGGCGTTGAAATTAAAGTCTACGATGCCACGCGCGCCACTGGGACTCTGGAGAGCCAGCGGACCGTAGTCACGGCACCAGGTATCGTTGGTAGGGCAGGGAACAAGTAGGCAGTGCTTACGTAGCTCCGATGGTAGAGAGGCGTACTCCGCTGAATCTTCAGGCACGAGTAGCACGACCGGCTCGAAGCGTATCACCTGTGCGATGATGTCGCAGTAGGTGCGCTGTACCTCGTGTAGGATCGGTGCCCAGTCGCTCTGGCTGTGTGGCCAGGCGAGGAGGATAGCATCTTGTGGCACCCACTCGGGGAGCATCTGCATAGTCTCTTGCGTCATAAGTCTTTCACTGCCTTAGTGTGTCACAATCTGAAGGTCTTGTCGCTGAGTCGCAGCCATGCTACCTAGTATACCAAGACCATCGTGTATGTTGTTGTAGATGAGGATAGGCTCAGTGAGGCCCGTCTCACTCACACTGTTGTAGCGGTCTGAGGTAACCGTCTGCCAGTAGTGATAGAGGTCGCCCGTGATCGCATAAACGGTGACACGCAGGGCGACATAGTCGGAGACGTTGTTCGTAGTCTCTGCCTCATCTGTGGAGCCATCGGCATTGCAGACCCGCGTGGCAAAGGAGAGCGTCGTCCTGAGCGTGTAGTCGCTCGTCGAGACGTTAGAGCCAGCCAGCAGATTCATCGGATAGGCATTGGCAGACTCGAAGATCAGGTCGCCACTGCTAAACTTTGCTAGGCTTGGGTCCTGCATCTGCTCCTGATACCATCTGTAGCCCTCCGGTTGGATGCTCTCTCCTCGCATCACTGCTTGCCGCTCTACGATGATACGGTAGTAGCTATCCTTGGTGATGCCTTGGAGTGGGATGGATAGTTCGTAGTTTTGAACCTCTAGGTACTGCCCTTTCTGAAGATCTACGTTTGAAGCGTTGCTCACCCTCGAGGTACGACGACCTTTGTCCAGCGTCTTGACCTCTACAGCACCGATCTTAGGCTGTGCGGGTACGGTGGTAACGGCTGAAGCTGCCTTGAGCCCCGGCTTCTCCACCGAGATGGCTATGCGGTCGCCCGTCTGAGGCTTGTATTGCGCTACCTCGTCGAGCGGTACGAGCTGGTCGTTGACCTGGAGCGTCATACGATAGGGGCAGTCGGGGTGGTAGTAGGGGTAGTAAACATTCGTACTAGGCGAAGCGACACCCGTTGGCTTGCTCTCGGAGAGTGAGATGTCGATGCCTTGCTGCTCCGTAGCGACCGCATTGATGACGATGCGTGGCGTGTTGTCGCCTAGGTCGAGGGGTATGAGCGTCTGGCAGCCCGCGAGGAGCGTGATGAGTAGAGTGCTACTGGCCAACTGTATATATTGTATAGGTCTCATAGTGGTCTTAGGTTAGAAGGAGTAGGTGTAGCTGATATTGGGCAGGATTGGGAAGATGGTCACCTGCTGCAGCACGGTGCGGTAAGAGTTGTCGCCCGTCTTCTTGCTCACAGGCGTAACGATGAAGGGGTTCATATTGTTGTAGACGTTGTAGACGCTCAGGTTCCACAAGCTCTTGCCCCGCTTGTGATGCTTCGTGTAGGTGACGCTGAGATCCAGTCGGTGGTAAGGCTTGAAGCGGTAGTTATTGCGCTCAGATACATGCTTGAGCGACCCCGCCGCGCCATACATCGATGGAGCTAGTGGGTCTCTCATGCCATCGTACTCGTGCGTTGCAATGGTACCCGTCTGGCCCGAGGCAAAGACCCAGGTAGCAGCAAAGTCCCAGCTCTTGCCCAGCTGATACATCGCAGTAATCTTAAAGTCATGGATGCGGTCATACTTAGCGGGGAAGGTACGCCCGAAGTTGAGCTCCTCGCCTGGCTGGTCAAAGGTGCGCCACGTACGAGCCCAAGCGTAGCTCACCCAGCCCGTCAGCTTGCCCACCTTACGCTGCCAGAGCAGCTCCAGACCGTAAGCCGTGCCACGACCCATGGCGACCATCTGCTCCCAGTTTGTCGAGACTCCATAGAAGAAGGAGCCCTCCTTGTACTCCAGCACATTGCTCAGAGGCTTGTAGTAGCCCTCCACCGAGAAGTCGCCCCACTGTGGCACATGGAGGAATAGCCCCGCCGTAAAGTGGTGCACGTGCATCGGCTTGATGCGGTCCGTCGAGGGCACCCACAGATCCGTAGGCAGGCTCAGACTATTGTTCGTTAGGAGGTGCACATGTTGCGTCATCAGGGCGTAGCCCACCTTGGCCGTTAGGGCAGGCGTGATGCGCCAAGCAGCACTCACACGAGGCTCCACATTATGGTAGCCCTTGCCCCGCACATGGTAGAAGCTGTAGCGCAGTCCCGCATTAAAGGTCCACTTATCCCCCAGCTTCATCTCATCCTCAGCGTAGAGCGAAGCCTCGTGAGCGTAGATCTTAGGATTGTTTCCGAAGACATCAAAGTCCGTCCCACTAAAGTCGTTGAGATCCTTGCCGTTCACCTTGATTGACGTCATCTCAGGGCGAAAGGTGTGGAAGGTGTAGTTGGCGCCGAAGAGCAACTGGTGCTGCTCGACTGGCGAGTAGTGCAGTTCGCTCGTCAGGAGCCAGTCACGGATGCCCGAGTCGTAGTTCATCGCCACGGGTGGCTGATCCTTGTCTTCCTGCATCTTCATGCGCAGCCTAGAGCGGTACTGCGTATAGGAGGCGGTGGTGTTGAGAAAGAGCTGACCATTGATGACATGATTCCACCGCAGCGAACCCATCGCATTGCCCCACAACCAAGACATCTGCTGCTTGTCATCTCCATAAGTGTAGCGAGTCCAGACACGGTCGTTGCCGTAATAGCCGAAGAGGTACAGCTGGTCTCTATCTGAGAAGCGATGCGTCACCTTCAGGTTTAGGTCGTGGAAGTTATATCCGCCCTTCATCTTCTCTCCATCCTCGCCCTCCTGGCGATTACGTATTGCCAGAGCCATCGCAGCCAGCAGGTCTAGGTAGGTGCGCCGTGCCGAGAAGTTGAAGGTAGTGCGGTCTTTGACGATCGGTCCCTCCACGTTAATCTTCGAGGAGATCAGTCCCACGCTCACATTGCCGTGGTACTCCTGCATATCGCCATCCTTGAGACGCACGTCCACGACCGACGAGAGACGCCCTCCGTAGCGAGCGGGGAAGGTGCCTTTGTACAGCGTCACCGACTTGACCGCATCGGGGTTGAAGGTCGAGAAAGCTCCCAGCATGTGATTCGGATTGTAGAGCGAGATGCCGTCCATGAGGATCAAGTTTTGGTCGGGATCGCCACCACGCACGAAGAGTCCCGACGAACCCTCCGTACCGCTCTGTACACCGGGTAGTAGTTGCAGCGCCTTGATCACATCCTGCTCGCCAAAGAAAGCGGGCAGTCGCTTGATCTCGCTCGCCGATATGTGCTGTGCGCCGATTGTGGCCGTCCCGACGCCCGAGGGGTTCGGACTACCCACCACGACCACCTCGCCGAGTAGCTGGCCCTCGATGAGCGAAGCCGAGAGTGTCGTATCCGACGAGAGCTGCAGACGTATCGTGTCGCTCTGATAGCCCACATAGGAAAACTGCAGGAGCACCTCACCCGCTGGGAGCGTCAGCGAGTAGTGGCCGAACTCATTTGTCACGGCACCTGTGCTGCTGTTGAGCTCCATCACATTGGCGGCAATCAGCGTCTCGCCACTCTGCGCGTCATGCACGAAGCCATTAATCGTGAACTTGCTCTGTGCCTGTCGTGGCACTTGCTTTTGTGCTAGTCCGCTCAGTGGCGAGGCGAGCATCATCAGTAGGAGAGTCAAAAGCCCCACGGTAAAGTCATATCGACGTAAATAGGTCATAAGTAGTTTGCTATACGTTGCTAAATGAGAGTTTAAAGCGTAATCAGCGACTGTCAGTTCACGCCCCACTCTCGCCGTTAATTGCTACAAAGTTACGCTTTTGACCGAAGTAACAGCACTCCGCCACACATCCGCAGTGAGTTTCACCCGTATGAAACTAGATTTTCCTACCTATGAAACTAGATTTTCCTACCTACGAAACTGTTGGGACCTCTGAGGAAGGTGAGAGATTCTTCTGACCTGTGCTTCAATATGGCATACCCTGCGATGTATCTTTGCACTGTGTTCAACAAATCAGATGAAAAACTATGGATACAAATGACTTACTAAAGAAGCAGCTGGACGAAGCAGCTTGGAGAGAACTCGAAGGGGAGTTCCCCTGGACGCTAGAGACCCTCAAGAAGTATCGCAGGAAGCTAGACTGGGATGTCGTCTGTAACAACCCCGAGATCCTGTGGACGCCCGAGATGCTTGAGGAGCTCAAGAATTGGATAAGCTGGACGAGGCTCTCTCAGACTGATTGCGACACCATTCTAACAGTAGCCTGCTTGGAGCGGTTTGCAGACTATTGGGACTGGGATAAACTATCTGATAATGAGTCCATACCGCTGGACTATGATACGATAGATCGCTTCATCGACAAGTGGAACTGGGCCGAGCTGATAGACCATTCTAGCTGGAGGGATAAAGACCTTGGAGCATCGCACTTGTACAGCTATGAATTCCTAGAGCGCTACGCTAGTCGAATCCCCGTAGATGCGCTGGAGGAGTCTGAGCTATGGTTCGCCATCAAAGAGCAGCGCGAGAAAGAACTTTATCGCCAGATCGCCTGCGGAGAGGTGTAGCCCGCTAGAGATTAGATTTTAGAAGTTAGAGGCTAGAGCGTTAGCCTCTATGCGACAAAAAGCAGCCCACGCTTGTTACGCTATTGTATGTTTAAGTAAAAGGTTGTACCTTAGTAGCGCAGTGGGGGAGTTTCTCCTCTCTGCCTATAACCTCGCTGTAATCAGGGATGCTTATGAAAAAGAAGAGTGCAAAGCAGATGACTCCATCGAAGCTCAGAAAGGTAGCCAAGCTACTTTATCTGCTCGACTGGGTGGCAGACTCCATAATAGTCTCCAACGTCGTCTGCATAGTCCTAATGCTAAACGAGGATGTATCACCACAGGTTGCGAGCTACATCGAGATCTACCTCGACATTAGCCTAGTGGTACTCTTCTTAGAGTTGGGGGTGCGTATGTACTATAGGCATCGCTTCTGGCGTACGCCTGGGGATGTCTTTGATCTCGTTGTCACGACGGTGTGTGCGGTGAGCTTGATGCCGAGCTTGATCTCGCTGAGAGCGCTGCGACTAGTGCGACTGATGCGTATGCTCCTCGTCTTCTCGATCAATAAGCACATGCGTCTCTTCTCCGAGGCTATGGTTAAGTCGTTGCCACGTGTGGCTTGGTCTAGTGGCTTCTTTGGGATGACTCTACTCATCTATGCAATCATAGGAATGGACAGCTATGGGGCGACGGCTCCTGAGTTTTTTGGCTCTCTAAGCCGTTCGCTCTTTACGCTATTTCAAGTGATGTCGCTAGAGTCTTGGGCATCGCAAGTTGCTCGTCCTATCATGAGTGTGCATCCGCTGGCTTGGCTTTATTTCGTAAGTTACATACTGATTGCTTCGTATATCCTACTGAGCCTTGTGGCAGGCGTGATTACCGCAACGACGGTGGAGGTCTACGAGCATGAGGAGACTCATAGGGACATACTCAGTGCTGTAAACAAGCTACAGAAGCAGGTCGATGAGCTCTCCAAGCACTTACCCTCAGAGAGCGACAAGAAGGAGTAATCTCAACCAATCTCATTATTGTCAAGAATAACATCACAATATGTATCACTGAAAATCGTACGAATTATGACAAAGAACTCAGACACAAAAAAGAAAATCATTGTAGCCGTGATAGCTGGTATTGGAGCTACTGTAGGAGCGTTATTGAGGAAAAGATAACTGATCGCTTGAAGAGATGCTTCGTGAAGTCAAGTTTTTGCCGAGAGTGGGGAAGCACTACGACCACTCTAGATGGGGCAAACGTGTGATGGTGCTAGGCGAGAGCCACTACTGCGCTAATCCTAGCGAAGCTACTGCGAATATTACGCAGAAGGTTTTTGAGTATCTCTTTGACTCCTCGTGTGATCACGAAGGCTGGATGAATACTTACACTAAGTTCGCTAGTGCCTTGAGTGGTCAGCAAGAGAATCGCTTCTCCTCAGAGGCGGTGTGGGACGAGGTACTCTTTTATAACTTCATACAGGAGCCCATGACGGCTCCTCGACAGGCACCTACTAAGGAGCAGCGGGTTGCAGCTCAGGGAGCTTTCCTTGAGGTGATAGAGCATTATCGCCCTGACCTTGTATTGGTGTGGGGACATGACCGTCTTTACGACTATCTTCCTGATGCGGGGCGTCAAGGAGCTGATTGCTGTGGTGTGGAGACCTGGATCTATCCTCTCAGTGATGGACACGAGGTTAGGGTATTGCCCGTACAGCACCCAGCATCAGCCTTCTCACCAAGTGAATGGCATCGAACTATCAGTGCAGCTTTAGAGAATTAGTTCTCGAATTGTCTAGAGCCTAAGATGTGATATGGCTTTCATATAGCAACCCATAAGGTGCTATGTGAAAGCCATTGCAAATAAGATGGAAAAGGAAACGACCTCTACAGTCACTCAGCGAGGGGAATATTGTATCTTTACCCCTAGACAAGTAGACCAATTTAGATTATAACTTGTTTGACAACGAGACATTAGTGAAGATGGAGAAATATAAAAGACTAGCCTATTTACTTGGGTGCTACATAGTGGTAGCAGATAAAGAGATAAACGCTCTTGAATTAGATGTGCTAGACAACTATCTGCCCACAGAGGAGGATAGCGTAAGTATCCAAAGGCAGCAGATCTTTTCTGACGATGAGGATAAGCCCAAGCTTAAGACTCTGCTGGCAGAGTTGCAACTAACTAACATCACCTCAAAGCAGCAAGAGGAGATCATTAGACTTCTTGCAGACATTGCGTATGGTGATGACTATATGGCTAAATCAGAGAAGGCACTTTTAGAGCAGGTCGTAACGGCTCTAAATGTAGATGCCTCAGTAGTGAAACGCATAATAGATGAGTCTGAAGCATCCTCGACAGAACGAATCAAATCGGAGCGGCTAAGTCTATCCCAGCGTGCTATAGGAAAGATTGAGAACCTTGCATATGGTCTCTTCAAAGGAAATGAAAAAGGCAAGGTCATAGACCTTTTATTAGGTAGCTTAGGCTATGACATTGCAATCGAAAAGATAACAGATACAGCTCTAGTTGACTTAGATCGAGTGACCAAAATCGTTGATGGCATTAACAACTCATTATCCACAACAAAGGACTCTCTGAGCCAGCTGAAGATATCGAAAGAAAATGCCTCTAAAGAGGTCGTTGAGGTAGCAAATGCCATAGAGAGGGTGAGAGACGACTTTGACCTTCTGCTCGAGCGATCTATCAGAGAGAACCAAGAAGTCTTAGAGAAGAAGCGCAGGAACATACGCTACTTTACTATCGCGTTTATGGGTAGAACCAAAGCGGGGAAAAGTACGCTGCATAAGATCATCACCCAACAAGATGACGATGATATCGGTGTCGGTAAGTTACGGACGACTAGGTTCAATAGAAGTTGGTACTGGCGTAAACTACGCATTTTAGACACCCCAGGCATTGGAGCTCCAGGAGGAGCGAGTGATACAGAGATTGCAAAGGCTATCATAGATGAAGCGGATGTCATTTGCTACATAGTGACAAATGACTCAATCCAAGAGACAGAATTTGACTTCCTTGAAGAGATCAAAGATCGAAACAAGCCACTGTACATCGTGTTGAACGTTAAGAGCAACTTAACGCAATCCATACGTCTCAACCGATTCCTTAAAGAGCCCAATGCTTGGAAGGATGCTACAGGTGAACAGTCGATACAAGGGCATCTAGATAGAATATATGATCAACTGGCTGGAAAGTATAATATGGATGCTGTGGAGATCATCCCTATCCATTTGTTGGCGGCTCAATTAGGGTTCTCAGAAGAAACCGCAAAAAAGGATGCTACAATACTTCGTGAGGGATCAAATATCTTTACATTCACTCGCTCAGTTCAAGCTACGGTACACAAAACGGGCGGGTTGAAAAAGAGTCTCAGTGTCGTAGATGGGACTGCATACCAAATACATCAGATAGGATTGGCCTTAGACTATGATTTGAGCCAGCTAAAAGAATCTCGAGACCTACTTGTCAATACGTTCAGCAGATTCCAAGTCTTTATGGTAGAAGAAAAGGTTAAGCTATTCAGAGATGTCAAGTTGATTTTCTCGAGCTTTAAAGCTGAATTGGAAAATCGGGCCTCTGCTTTCGCCAATGAAAACTATGATAAGAAGAATGCCGATGAGCTGTGGAATAGTGACCCCACAGTAAAGTCAATCTTTATAAGGCTGGACTCTCGTCTTCAAATGCGTCTAGAAGACTATAATGATAAGATGAAGTCTCGAATAGAAGAAATAGCGGATGATCTACAGGTCATGAGTTCATTCAAAGCAGCATCTACTGTGTCAGGGAATAAAATCGTAAATACGAGATCACGAGCCAGCTACGCAGGTATAGCTCTTCTAGGACTTGGCCTTCTGTTTTTTAACCCAGCTAGTTGGATTTTTGCTGGCGTAACAATAGCAATCTCATTGTTCCCGATGCTTTTCTCATCTAAAGAAAAGAAAATCAAAAAGGCTACAGAGAAAATGCGAAATCAGTTATTTGCTGAGATAGATAAGGCGATGAAAAAGTCTCAGCAAGACTTCTTGAAAAACGTAAATACATCAGTTGGGAATACGACTTCATATATCTCCGAACTCTTTTCAACCTATATCGATGGTGCAAAGAAAGTTATTTCTGAGATTGACCGCCTGTATGAGCAAACCACCCAAGATGAAGCTGCGATTAACTCTTTAGTTAGTCTCAGAATCCTCGAGCATGTAGGCAAAGCCAAAGCAAAGGGTGTAGATAAGCTTGATAATCAAGCCTTAGCTGCTAAATATCCCGTAAAGCGAGACTGGATTAACCAGTCTATCACCTACAAATATAAAACTCGTCTAGCAAGCAAAGAGATAGACAGAGTAACACAAGCCACTCAAATGAACATCTTAATCAACTAAATAGACTATGACTGAATTCAATTATGCTAAGTATCAAGAGGCTCTCCTCTCTCTGATAGAGAAAACTAAGAATCTCTTGGCAGACACGGACAACCAAGCCTTAGTGTCGAAACTAGACGCAGAACTAGAGCAGGCGACCGATCGCAAGGAGTTAAGCCTTGCATTTGTCGGGCAGTACAGCTCTGGCAAGTCTACCATCATATCTGCGATGACAGGGGATAAGCAGATAAAAATAGATGCCAATGTCGCAACGGACGTTGTATCTAAATACGAATGGAACAATATCCTCTTGATGGATACTCCAGGTATTCTCGCTGGAAAAAAAGAAAGTCATGACGAGGCGACAAAAGAAGCACTGAAGGAAAGCGACCTTATTTTCTATGTGCTTACCAGTCAGCTGTTTGACGATATCATCTTCAATAACTTCATAGACCTAGCCTATAACCAGCGTCTTGCAGACAAGATGTTTATTGTCATCAATAAGATGGGTATGGAGTCTGGAGAGTACGATGAACTCGTGGAGAACTACACCGTCTCTCTGCAAAAGATTTTTGCAGAGAGAGGTTATAGTCTAGATCAGTTCCCCGTAGCATTCATTGATGCTTATGATTACATTCAGGGAGAAGACGAAAAGGACGAAGAGTTTATAAAGCTCAGCCATTTTGGGCGCTTCCTTGATATGCTCAATGCTTTTGTAGATCAGAAGGGATTGATAAAAAAGCAGTTTGACACACCTGTGCGCATCCTGCAGAGCTACCTGAAGAACATACAAGTCGCTGAGGTAGATAAAACTATCAGTGACTTCTACAATCAGTTTGAGCAAAAGCTTACTAGTAGTGAGAAAGAACTCAAACGCGATGTAGAGCAAGTCCTATCTTGGTTTGACTCTTCTTGTATGAATGAAGTTATTAACCTCTCTAGCGAGATCGGAGCTATAGATGAAGAAGCTGTTTGGACTCAAAAGCAAAATGACTTGAGTAACAAGTTGAGCAATATGATCTCAGAAGCTTCTGACAGGATTGATACGTCAATCAATCAAAATTATGATAGGCTTCTTAAGGAGATGAGCGAGTTTAGTGGCAAAGAAGCCTTGGTCAAGTATACGGAGTCCATTGACGCAAAGATCAACTCTCCTTCGATTAGTGTCGAAGAGAAGAAAAGCTTGACTACGCAGAGGAATAGTCTTACCTACTTATTAAAACAAGGTGCCAATAAGGTGTCTAGTATGGCTCCTGGAGTTAACAGCATATCTGGCGGTATCAGTGCTGCCTCAGGTTCTACTCTACATGAAGGTGTGCTGACTATAGGACACTTCTTTGGTAAGAAGTTCAAGCCATGGGAGGCGGTAAGATGGGCTAGCAATATTGGTAAGGTAGCAAAGTTTGGTATCCCTGTTCTTGCCACAGGTCTTGATATTTGGATGCAAGTTAGGGAAGATAAGAGGGAGAATGAAAGAATAGAGCAGATAAAGTCCGCTAAGAATCAGTTTGTGACTACCTATCAGTGTGAGATCAACAAGATTAAGTCTCAATTTGAGGATTATCTCCACACTATTCTTGAGAACTACGCCAACAAGCGTGACGAGATCAATAAGTCAAAGGACGAATTCATTACGCTATCTACTAGAAATGAGGAATTAGGTAGGTCAATAAAAGACCTTGAGGGAGAGTATGTTGACTTTATAGAAATAATTGACGGAAACGAAGAGTAAAGCCCTCAGTTTACGACATATTAGGGCTACTTTTGATTTTGAGGTCTCGGTGCAATTCAGCGTTGACACGTTATAGACAGCAACTCTCGTGAAACGAGACACGTTTGTCTCTGAAAAAGCTGATAGCCACGTGGAAGGTGCCAATTCCCCACGTGGCTATCGTTAACAAAAAACGCTTGGCTATAATCTGCCGACCCGAGATCCTTTTCTGCACCTCACAATAGAACTTAGTCTGTTAGACTGAAAAGCTATGCCTTGTGCCACGGTTTGGCAGAGGCAATGTTGTATCTTTGCCCCTAGACAAATAGACTAGTAGTTGTATGGCAAACAAATTCGGACGATATGTCTGGCTGATCGAGCAATTTCGCCAGTACGGACGACTGACCTTTGAGGAGATTAGTCGCCACTGGGTGGATAGCGGGTTGAGCTACGAGGAGCCCCTGCCGAAGCGCACCTTTCACAATCATCGGGCGGCGATCCTCGATATCTTTCAGGTGGATATCTTATGTGATCCCCAGGATGGGTACCGCTACTACATTGATAATCCTGAGGAGCTGGAGCAGGACAACCTGCGCAGTTGGCTCATAGACTCCTACACGGCGATGAATCAGATACAAGCCGACAGCAAGCTCCAGGGGCGAATTCTCTTCGAGCATGTTCCCTCTGGGCGTAAGTGGCTCAACGTGATTGCCGAGGCGATGCGTCACGGCAAGGTTATCCAGATGACTTACCAAGCGTTTGGCAGACCCGAGGCTTACAGCTTCGAGGCGGAGCCTTACTACCTCAAGGTGGCGAATCGCAGATGGTACCTCCTGGCTCGTAGCCCTTACTACTCAGCTCGTAATGTAGAGCTCAATGCTGAGGACGGTGGCTCGCGACCGAAAGATGTCTATCTAGTCTATGCTCTAGATCGCATCTTAGCTTGCGAACCGCTTGAGGAGAGCTTTGTGATGGATGAGACCTTTGACATAGAGGCTTACTACCGGGGCTGTTGTGGGGTGATTCACTCCGAGGAGGAGCCAGTGCGTTTGCTGCTCAATGCCTATGATCAGGGGGCGGACTACCTCCGCACGCTACCGATACATGAGTCGCAGAGAGAGCTACCCTCAGAGGTGGAGGGTGTGGCTTGCTTTGAGCTGGAGGTCTGTCCTACGTATGACCTTTATCAAGCTCTACTTGCAATGGGCGATCAGATTGAGGTGCTGGAGCCTCAGTCCGTACGAGAGGAGATGTATAACTTTGCCAAGAATCTTATGGCATACTACGAGCCAACAACAGAAGCGTGATGAATAGATTAGACTTTATAGCGATAGACTTTGAGACCGCCACGGGACAGCGCACCTCCATCTGTGAGGTGGGGATCTGTGTGGTGCGCAACGGCGAGATTGCTGAGACACGCTCCTGGCTGGTGCAGCCTGAGGGCAACCGATACAGCTACTGGAATATGCAGTGCCATGGCATCCGTCCGGAGGATACGAAGAGGGCGCCTTCGTTTGCCGAGGTGTGGCAAGAGATAGCAGCGCAATACTTAGGCGATGGAGACCTGCTGGTAGCGCACAATGTCCCGTTTGATCGAAGTTGCCTGGAGCAGGCGGCACAGCTCTACGAGCTCACACTACCCGAGCTGCAGTGGGACTGCTCGCTACGCCGTGCTCGTCAGATCTACGACTACGGCTGCCATACGCTCGCCTACCTCTGCGAGCAACTATCCATCCCCGAGGGGACGCACCACCGAGCAGGCGACGACGCCGAGATGTGCGCCCGCCTCTACCTAAGAGAGCTACACGACAGTAACCAACTAATCTAAAACAAACCAACATGAACTATTACTCAGACAAGTACTGGCATTTTCAAATGGACAAGCCAGAGGGTAATGATGGGCAGACAAGAATTGACCCTGAAAAGATGCTATCACATAAACAACCGGTGATTGCAACAAACTATCCTCCACGTTTAGCAGATTTCAAAAATGTACCTGTTGGAACCATTGTATTGGTTAGGCAAGGGGTGGAAGCTATTGCGCTTTGCCGGATAACGAGCGACTGGTACGAAGACCCTGAACTTTACAACGAGTTCCATTATGAGCATTATCGCAATGTAGATGTGCTTTGCCGCATATCAGATGAGGACCAACCAAATGTATACGGCTATCGCATACCAGCGCAAGGGACTTTTAATTCTTGTGGCCCAACTACTCAGACTTGGAAGTATATTGACAAAATCATATCAAAACTGGAGATGAAAGAAGAGATAGACAACTATGCTCGGCTCCTAGAGCTAAAGAAAAACATCATTTTGCAGGGAGCACCAGGGACTGGCAAGACCTATACGACAGCCTCTATCGCTGTGCGCTTGTGCAATAAAGATTTTACCGACTTCTCAGACCATAGCAAGGTGATGGCTGAGTATGAGAAACTACAAGATGAGGGGCAGATAGCTTTTTGCACCTTTCACCAGTCGATGGATTATGAAGACTTTGTCGAGGGGCTTAAACCAGTAGTCAGTGAAGATGGTGGTGGCATCACGTACGAAGTGGAAGATGGGCTCTTCAAGAGCCTCTGCCAAAAGGCTCAAATGAAAGAAGGTGCTGACATCATCTCTTGTATAGATACTTATCTGGAGTCAATCAAGGGATATGAGAATCGAAAAACGATTCCAACGCTCACGGGCAAGTCACAACTGAACGTCTGGTGGAAAGAGGGTAATAAAACAATTAGTTCGCGCAGTATATTCTCACAGAGTGAAAAAGAGGAGGACTATTCACCCTCTCCGCTCAATATTGAAAAGGTCAAGCTGCAAGCGATCGGTGAAGGTAAAGAAAACAACTGGCCAAGCTATGCTGCCGCTTTCATCAATGCTGTAAAGAGAGAGTATCAACTAGAGAATCAAATATCTAGTAAGCCATACGTCCTTATTATCGATGAGATCAATCGAGGTAATGTGTCTAAGATATTTGGAGAGTTGATTACCTTGCTAGAGGCTGATAAGCGTAGCGGAGGCGGTGACCATCACATCCGCTTGACGCTACCATACTCTAAGGAGTCCTTCGCTGTCCCTGCCAATCTCTACATCATTGGCACGATGAATACGACGGATCGCTCTACGGGTAGCATTGATTACGCCGTACGTCGTCGTTTCGCCTTCGTTACATTGGAGGCTAGTGCCGAGGTTATTAGGACGCACGTTGGTGAGTCTGTGCGAGACCTCGCTATATCTCTCTTTGAGGAGATAAATGGCAAGTCTAGAGACGATCAGAACTCATTTATTTATCAACACAAGAGTGGCGACTTTGAGCTTGAAGACTTGATGATAGGACACAGCTACTTTATGGCAGATGATATCGAGTCGCTCCGGCTCAAGATGCGCTATGAAGTGGTGCCTCTGATCAAGGAATACATCAAGGATGGTATCTTGAGAGGCAAGAAAGACGATGAGCACTACTTCGACAGTTGGATGGATGCGAAGTGCTATCTGCCTAAGCCGTCAGAGGGTAGTGAGGACGTAGGGTAATGCCAAAGCTAATACAAGTACAGGAGCATGAGCTAATCCCCCTAGAGATCTCTCTGCCTGTTTGGCAAGAGGGCATGCGGCTACCTGCACAGTCGGAAGGCTTAGATAGGTGGTTCTTTCGCTGGCAGTGGGGTGGTGCTTTCCCAATAAACTCTTCTAGTGAAGAGTATTCTGGGGTGGGCTATTATGCCTCTTATGTGATAGGGGCTCAATGGATCGACTCGACTCCTCTAGTTATTACACCCAAGGGTGGGTGTGACAAGATAGACTACCTCAAGATGCTTGCTACATGCCTCAACAGTGGCATAGAGTCGAAGGAGCTATCTAAGATTTATGGTGTCGATCTAGAGCAGCCCCGGATTGAAGCTCCCGAACTCAACTCTGTGCTGAGTCCGTTGATTATAGTTCACTTCATATCTCTGGTGCGGGAGATCATCAAGCGTGGACTGAAAAAGAGCTATGTGTCACGAGAGAGCAATCTAAAGAAGGTGAGGGGACGCATCGCTATCTCCCCAAACGAGTACTACAACGTGATGCGTAAGCGTTGTGAGAGGGTGTATTGCAAATACCAAGAGTACTCTGCAGATACGCCAGAGAATCGCTTGATCAAGAAAGCTCTGCTCTTCTCTTGTCAGATCATAGCTCAGATCGCACAAGAAAACAAAAGCCTGCACGCTCTACATCATGCGATCAATCAATGTGTCTCAGCCTTTTGTGATGTCGGTGACCAGATAGAGGTGTGGGAGATCAAAAGCATGAAGCGTCACAAACTCTTTCGAGGGTATGAAGAGGCTGTGCAGATTGCTCAGATGATCTTGAGATGGTGTGATTATAGCATCACGAGCATCCGTCCTGCTGCGGAGAGTCCTAGCCCTGTCTTTTGGCTAGATATGTCGTTGCTGTATGAGCATTACGTGTTAGGACTATTACGAGAGGCCTATGGGGAGAAGATTAAGTATCAAGCCAAGGGATATACGGGCTATCCGGACTTTATCTGTTATGACCCCAAACTCGTTATGGATACTAAGTATATACCACGCTTTCAGCAGGGTGGTATTGACATAGCTATTGCAAGGCAATTAGCTGGATATGCTCGAGATCGAAAGCTTTTTCGGCTTCCAGCCAGTGAGGTAATCCCTTGTATTGTTATCTATCCTAAGGAAGGGGAAGCGCAGAATCCTTTCAAAGATAAGAGCCTGGAAGAGCTCTTGGCGGAGGATGAAGACAGGCACTTGCTCGGATTTTATCGAATAGCAGTACCCTTACCGACTCTTAATGAACCAGAGACTAACTTATCGTCTAGCTTTACATAGTTCAGTCAAGGTAAAAGGGGCTCTTGAAGTAACTCTCACGCACTTATAATGACTATGAGGATACTACATCTATCTGATACGCATGGCTATCACAAGCGGCTGCGGGATCTACCTGCGGCAGACGTCGTGGTGCACTCTGGAGACTTTACTATGCATGGTAGTGCAGACGAGGCAGAGGACTTTATCAACTGGCTGTGTGACTTGGACTACCAGTACAAGCTCTTCACCTGCGGCAATCACGACTTCTGCATGTATAGAGCTACTGTGAGCGGACTCAGTGACACGGTACACCTGCTCTACAACTCTGGAGTAGAGATCGAAGGGGTGAAGTTTTACGGAGTCCCGCTGTTTGTGCCAGACTGTGCCGATGGCCGCCAGGAGCAATACGAGGCGGATATACCGCTAGACACAGATGTCTTGGTCACGCATCGTCCGCCCTATGGCATTTTAGACTATGCCGACCAGACCAACTACGGCTCTGCCACACTCCTGCGTCGAGTGCATGAGATCAAGCCCCGCTTGCACCTCTTCGGGCATATCCATCAGCAGTATGGCGTGCTGAAAAGAGGTGAGACAATCTATTCGAACGCTGCCATGATGAACGAAAGCAGTCGCACGCTCAATGCTCCTCGGCTGCTTGAGATCTGAGAGCGCCCCCAGGTGATGGCCGAGTTGGTTAGTAGGCAAGAGTGAGGTTATGCTCATTTGATCTGTTGCCGTTACGCTTTTAGCCCCAAGTACTCTCAAGGTGCTTGGGGCTTATTTTATAGTCTTGCTGTCTGGTAAAAGCTTTTTGGATCTATACGCCTAAAATAGATGTACCTTTGCAATCAATAAGTGACAAAGTGGATATGGGTGATCACTTCTTTCAATACGGTAGGCAAGAGACGGACTACCTCAAGAGAAAAGACAATTGAATGGCTGAGCTGATCGAGCGAGTCGGCATGGTTCGCCGTCCGGTAATTCCAGACCTGTTTGAGGCGTTAGTCCACAGTATTGTGGGGCAACAAATCTCGACCAAGGCTCATACTACTGTTTGGGCTCGTTTGCAGCAAGGACTTGGGACTGTAGACGCTCTGTCGGTCCTCTCCCTATCTCCGGAGCTTGGGGCTTTCTTGCCGAAAAGTAGCCTACATCCGATCTATAGCGGAAAAAGTCTGGAGTGGAGCTCTGGACTTTCACTCCCTCTCAGAGCTGTCGGATGCTGAGATTATCCAGCGACTTATCGCATTGGATGGGGTAGGTGTTTGGACTGCCGAGATGCTTTTGCTCCACTCTCTTCAGCGATCAGATGTCCTGAGCTTCGGTGACTTGTGTATTCACCGCAGACTCCAGCTGCTTTACCACCACCGAGAGATGCCACGTGCACGCTTTGAGCGGTACAGATGCCGATACTCCCCGTACGGTAGTGTGGCAAGTATTTACTTGTGGGTACTTGCTGCAGGCGAAGTTGAGCCCTGGTAGAAATCCTCCGTGAAACTATGAGTTGCACCAAGTCTTTATCGCCTCTTGAGCAGATGCTCTATCCGTCGCCATGTGGTTCGCTCGTATTGATTGCATGCGGTCACCATCTTTGCTGTTGTGACTGGATCGATGGATTGAGTCATGTACGACTTCTGAAGCGCCTCGGCCAGCCTTGCCGTCAGGTATCGAAGTCGGCAAACAGTCCGTTCCTTTCGGAAGTCGCTACACAGTTGGATGAGTACTTTTCGGGTGCGCGTCACTTGTTCAGTCTCCCACTGATGGCGGTCGGTACTGATTTTCAAAAAGACGTATGGTATGCACTGGCTACTATCCCCTATGGCACCACTTGCAGCTACACTTCTGTGGCCTATGCTGTGGGACGTCCTCCTGCAGTGCGTGCCGTAGCAAGAGCGATAGGGGCGAATCCTCTCCAGATCATTGTCCCCTGTCATAGGGTGGTCGGCAGCGATGGTCGCCTAACTGGCTATGCCGGAGGTCTTGAGCGCAAGAAGTATTTGCTGGATCTAGAGGCCCGACATCGTCTCGTACATGGAGATCTAGCCCAGCTAGCGTAAGCCCCCCCTGCGCTAGAGGCAGTAAACGAGAGACTCCCCTCGGTCGGATTGTGTCCGGCTCGGGGGGAGTCTCTTTTTCGTGTCGGGGGAGGGTTAAGCCCTCGGATTACTATCTCCGACCGTAGCTGATCTGGAAGTAGAGCTCGTATCGTCCACCGGCTTTCACCGTATACATAACGCCTCTGAGAGGTTGCTTCGGATCGAACTTCGTATTGTAGGCCTCATAAGCACTATCTCCGCTCAGCTTTGTAAACTTGGCATCCTCTGTGAAGCCATAGTGCTTTATGATCTTAAGTAGTTTATTCTGCTGGTCTAGATCCTGCGGATTGTCAAATGTGTCAGGATCTGCCATATAGTCCTTAGCGTATAATTTGTTTGGGACGAGCCAAATGTAGGGATCATCTTTATCGTCTGGTGTGTGCTTGTAGACGAGCGCATCCATACAGAACTGATATTGTTCGGGGATCTCCTTGCCATTTTTATCTAGTTTCCTAGGAGATACAAAGTGGTATAACACTTTACAATCAGGATCATCTTCGTAAGGCTCATAGATCCAACCACAGGGGCGTAGTGCAGCCTTAAAGTGGGCGACATTTTCGGCCTTGAAGTCTTTGAGCTCTGGGATGTATATAGGCGCAAAGAACTTCTGCTCATCAGCGGGTGCATCAATCCCTAGATAGCGCGACTTGCTTATCTCGATGTTTTTGAAGACGGATACTTTAGTCTCCTTGGATACCTCTCCAGCAGATACCTTGACGTTGGCAGTACCCTCAGCAACAGCAGTGAGCACGCCCTCTGCATTGACTGTAACTATTTGAGGATTGGAGGATTCGAAATTAGGTTTGGTCCCCTTAGGGTACACAGCGACTGGGAGCTTGTAGGTGTCACCGACCAGCAGCTCGACCGATTTGGGGACGCTGATCTTGACATCGACAGGTCGTTCATTGTCTTTTTCTTTACAGGCCCCTAGTCCCACACAGCAGATGAGTAGGGTGATGATGGTGATGAGTTTTTTTTGTGTCATAGACTATAGTGTGAAAGTGATTTGTCTCTAAGTGGTTCAAAGCGATCCAGCACTACAAAGGTATATTCTTTTCTGATGCCATGCAAGTAGGAACAGTACAGAGACCCTCTCGGCACCTGATACGATGATGCCGAGAGGCCTCTACGCTTATGTAGGAAAGGGAAAGGTCTCTTCACCCTTGCGCGCAGCTGCTAACAGCCAAAAGCCAACAGCTAATAGCCAACGGCCAACTTCACCCTTGCGTGCAGCTGCTAACAGCTAATAGCCAACAGCCAATGGCCAACAGCCAACTTTACCCTTTCGTGCGAATGCGATCATCGAAGGCGGATAGAGCAGCCTTGGCACCCTCGCCCATAGCGATCACCACCTGCTTGTAGGGGATGTTGGCACAGTCGCCTGCGGCGTAGATGCCAGGCACTGAGCTACGGCAGTGGTCGTCGATGACGATCTCGCCCATGCGGTTACGCTCGACCAGCCCGTCGAAGACATCCGTATTCGCTTTGAGTCCGATCTGCACAAAGACCCCAGCGACAGCGAGCTCGAAGGGAGCACTCCCGTCACGAGGAGCTATGCGAAGTGCGGACACCTTGCTACCGTCACCAATGACCTCTTCCGTTGCCACGTTCGTGTGGACGGTCACGTTGGGTAGCTTGGCCAGCTGCTCCTGCAGTACAGTATCTGCCTTGAGGCTCTCCATAAACTCCAAGACGGTTACATGCTTGCAAATGCCCGCTAAGTCGATAGCTGCCTCAATGCCTGAGTTACCACCGCCCACGACCGCTATATCTTGGCCCTTGAAGAATGGTCCGTCGCAGTGCGGGCAGAAGGCTACCCCGCGACCAATATGCTCCGTCTCGCCAGGCACACCCAGCTTACGCCAGGAAGCTCCAGTGGCGATGATCACTTGCGGTGCCACAAGCGTCTCGCCGAGTGAGGTGACTACCTCCTTTTGGGTATCGGCTAGCTTGATCTGCTCGACATGTCTCTGCTCTAGTATCTCTACGTGGTAGTGTCGCACATGCTGGCGCAGATCTTCGGCGAGCTGCGTACCTGTCGTGTGAAGCACGGAGGGGACGTTTTCGATAGCCGTCGTCTCATTCACCTGACCACCCATGCGGTCCGCCACAAGTGCCACGTGCAGTCCCTTGCGAGCCGAGTATAGCGCAGCAGCTGCGCCAGCCGGACCTCCACCGATGACGATCTGGTCGTACTCCTTGCGCGCTGCCGTGGCGGACGATGGCTCCACACCGACAGCGTCGGCTAGCTTGCCGAGTAGTTCACCCAGCGAACTCTTGCCTATATGTAGCACCTGATCTCCCAGGTAGACCGTCGGTACGGCCGATATGTTTAGCTCCTTAGCCTCCTCCGTGTAGAGAGCCCCGTCGACCATCTCATGGGTCACTCCCTCACCCGCTATGAGCGTGATTAGGTTAAGGCTCTGCACCACGTCGGGGCAGTTGGTACAGCTCAGCGAAATGTAACTGCGCAAATGAATAGGCTTGCGTAGCGAACGAATCTTGTCACAGATCGCTGCATCGGGGAGGTTCTTCCCCTGACCATCCGCATTGTATATGGCTAGTATCAGACTGCTAAACTCATGCCCCGAGGGGATCGCTCTAAAGGTTATCCCCGTGGGCTGGTCGTCACGCAGTATCTCCACGCTCAGTTTGTCGCCTACGCTCATCTCTAGCGATAGCTGTGGAGAGGTCGAGGCGAAGTCACCGAGGAGCTGCTCTAGCTCCCCGTAGTGGTCACCCTCGGGAGCCTTCGCTCTGAGTGTGTATCGGTGCTTCAGCGAGGCAAAGATGCTTTGCAGTTGCTGTAAGGTATCTTGGTCTAGTCTCATGATTGTGCTGTTCTTTTTAGAAAGAGTAGAGGGCTGTGCCGCTCGTGTGAGTATACGACACAACCCTCTCGTCTTGATATGTGAGACTGTTGCAAAGTCTACAGTCTCTTGTAGATCTAGGTGTTAGATCTTACCAACTAGGTCGATGCTAGGCTTGAGAGTGGCATCGCCTTGTCTCCACTTAGCGGGGCACACCTCGCCTGGATGCTCATAGATAAACTGAGCCGCGCGCACCTTGCGCAGTAGCTCCTGAGCGTCACGGCCTATGCCGTTGTCATGGATCTCAGCCACACGCACCTTGCCGTCTGGATCAATGAGGAAAGTGCCACGGTAAGCCTGTCCAGCCTCCTCGATCATCACGCCGAAGGCGCGAGCCAGCTCGAAGCGCATATCAGCGAGCATCGTGTACTGAACCTTCTTGACCGCCTCGCTGGCATCCTGCCAAGCCTTGTGAACGAAGTGCGAGTCAGTGCTCACAGAGTAGATGTCCACGCCGATTTGCTGAAACTCAGCATAGTTGTCGGCAAGGTCAGCCAGCTCCGTAGGACATACGAAGGTAAAGTCGCCAGGATAGAAGAAGAGTACGCTCCAGCGCCCCTTGAGATCCTCATTAGAGACCTCGTGGAAGCCCTTGGACTTAGTATATGCGGGTACTTTGAACTCTGGTAAGTTGCTATTGATAATAGGTTGCATAGTCATTTGCATTTGAGTTTTAGATAAAGATTGATTGACGTTGGTCGGATATCCCCACCAACACCCGCAAAGATAGGGGTAAGCACCCAAAATAAAAAGCAAACCGCATACCTAGAACAGGGTATTTTCCTCCTCTTTACCTTGAAGTTGCACCTAATTAGGACGGGGAACAGCGATGACTATGTGCTACTTGATATATAGTGTGTTTACGAGTTTCTGGCGAGGGCTTGCTCGACGGCGGTGATGAGCGACTCGTAGATGTCTGGTAGGCAGAGGTAGTCGTTGTAGTGAAGGTAGTACTCCTCGTCTAGTTCATCGCTGATCTCGGGTCCGAAAGTGAGTTCGTACCCCTCCCAGCCATCGTCTATGTCGAGATAAGCTTCTCCATCATACGTGTGAACGCCCACTATGGGGTACTCTTCGCAATAGATCCAGTCATACCGACACTGATTTATGAGGGTCAGGCTAGACTTGAGTTCCGGGGCTATCTCCTCTTCGCTCCACGAGACCTCGCCCTCCTCGCCTAGTAGGTCCAGAAAAAGGCTGTTGAGGACGGAGACAAATGATTTGCGAAGGTCCATGAGCTCTTGATACCATTCGGACATTTTTGTCGTGAGGCTGAGGATGTCGCTCTGTCGCTCTAAGGTCTCTTTGTCGAGGGCTTTCTTGAGCAAGGCCGTGATGAAGTCGTGATTGCAAAAGTTGATCCCGACGAAAACAGATGAGTCTTGAGGATCTCTAATGAAGTTTTGAGTGGAGAGAGGGTACTCTAAGCGTTCGGTCAGGCGCCAGTCACGATAGAGGATGAGGTTGATGCCAGTCTCGCTACGCTTCACTCCAGCGACAGGATATAGATTATGTACGCTATGCTCATCCGGGTGTAGGTCAAAGGCGCGCAGGATCGTTTGCTCTTCATCGTGGTCATGGGGGGAGGTGGGGAGATCCCATGTCAGCTCTTCCAGCTGATGACTCTCGAGATAGTCTGCGAGGAGTGTGGTGACCTGGGGTATCAGCTCCTCTCGTACTTTTTTGTACTCCTCCCAGATGTGGTTCAGTTGATCCTTCAGGGCCTTTAGATCTTGCCTCTTAGCTGCTAAACTCTCTGTAGCCATACGCTTTGATCTTTGCTGTGTTACTTAGTGAGTTGGGGATTGTGGACGGCACCAACAATCTGTATACGGAGACTGTTGACTTTTGCAACAGTCTTATATGGATCAAAGGTATTGAAAAAACGGTTGCCGAGAGGAGGCTGTCAGGGTCGACGCATTATATACAATGAGTTCATCTACCTCTCGACTTTTCGTTTGTCGCTGATGTGTAGCTCCTGATGGAGCGATTATGATGCGTCAGCCCTAGCTGGCAAATCTAAGGCTGACTCGTTACAATAATTTAGAGCAGACTACATATCGAAAGGACGCTGTGTCGGGGAAAACGGATTTCCACGTGGATATTTCGAAATACCCACGTGGAGA
>ENA-OOZG01000752-OOZG01000752.1-human-gut-metagenome-genome-assembly--contig:-NODE-752-length-25603-cov-4.366682_pt1 | contig 25603 bp, 22 predicted proteins | sample MGYA00241706_ERZ501384 | MGnify/ENA primary metagenome ERZ501384 (study PRJEB25962, sample SAMEA2042742) | human gut metagenome | biome: human gut; feature: human-associated habitat; material: faeces...
GCGGGCACCGTGCAATGCCCGCCTTTTAAATTTGCATCAATATGGATATTATCATTGTTCCTGAAAAGATAATTGAAAATCCACAAATCAAAAGTGCAATTAAACTTATCACACTTTTATTTCCGTATTCTTTGCTTGTTTTATAGGTATAGTTAAAAACACTAATTTCCACTATGATTGCAGGAATATAGTACGTCAGCCCCATGGCTGACACCCCTATAAATGAGGTAATGGATACCCACACAAAAGCCATGCAAAGAAGCGCCACCAAAATATTTTCTACGGTCATCCGACGCTTGCTCACAATTTTTGCCGGCTTATTCATATAGGATTCCCTATTATACGTTTTTGCCTTTTCTCTTTTTGGTTTACTGTGAATGCTGAAATCTCCGCCGTATTCTTTTTCTTTGCGCTTAAAATCTTCTCTGTACCAATCGCGATCTTCAACGCTCATTTGTGTTTCCTCTCTGCACTTTCATTTTAGCTTTATTATAAAGCGAATACAGAGAAAGGTCAATCTTTTTATGACGGCAATTGAAGATACTGCATGTTTTGCCTTTTACTTCAAAAGTTTGGTACGATTGTGGTTACACGTCAAAAGGTAAAGGAAATTAGGGACTACCTTGGTGACCCTCCCGTCCATCTCCCGCGCCCTAAAAACAGCCCGCAGGGCCCGGGCTTTTCGATTCCCGTATGGGTCACCATTTACGCCCGACACCTATTAAAAAGCGTATACAAAGAAAAAAGCACTACCTCAAATGAAGTAGTGCTTTTTGGTGACCCGAAGGTTTCAATATCCGAACCATTCTCTTTAGAAAGCGCGATGGGTTTGTCCCCATCGCGGAGGTTTAGGTTTACAATTATTTTGTCCTCAAAGACATATACCGTGTTCACAAAGCACTCAATTACCTGCCGCTGTACCTTGGTATCGCGCAGGTCGCGCTGCTTGAACGACTCCAACCACTGCACAACATACTCTTTTGTCAGCTTGGGGTGTGAGGTTTCTTCCTCAAAGATGCTGATTTGCAGTTCATCGCGCCGGGATTCCAACGCGGTTAAACGTTCTTTCGTCGTTTGGGTGATGATACCCTCTTCTATCGCTGCGGTAATGTTGTCAATTTTCTTGTTGACCTTTTTCAGTTCTTCTTGCAGCGCAGGTAAGTGCGTGTTTTCTCGCTTCTGGTTTTCCACAAGGGCATCTGCCAGCATCGCAATCACGCTGTCTTGCAGCACATACCCCAGCGCCCGCTTGACTACAAAGGATTCAATCAATTCTTTACGGAACGCTTTCATGCGGCATCGCTCGCCCTCTTTGCGCTTGCGATGCCCACATTTATAATAGTAGTAAGTTGCCCCTGTGTGGCTTGTGCCACTGTCGCCTACCATCAGTGCGCCACAGTTGCCGCATACCAGTTTACCTGTCAGAATGAAGTCCTCGTCGCTCTTCGATCTGGCAGGCGCTTTTTTGTTCGCTTTCATACGAGCCTGCACCTTGTCAAATATCTCTTGGTCGATAAGCGCTGGGAATGCGTTTTCCGTGACAATATCCCGGTAGCGGTATTCGCCCAGATAGCGGCGGTTTCGCAGCATATTTTGAAAACTGCTTTTCACAAACTTTCTGCCGTAGCCGGTCCGTATGCCGCGCGCGTTCATGTCCGCGCAAAGTTCCTTAATAGATTCGCCGGTGGCATAGCGTTCAAACACTTCCCGAACAATCGGGCTCATCACGGGGTCTGGCTCGTAGTGACGTTCCTCGTTGATGCGGTAGCCCAGCGGCACAGAGCCGCCGTTGAACTTACATTTCAGCGCATTGTCCGTATGGCCGCGCGTTACTTTCTCCGCCAGTTCAGCCGAATAGTACTCCGCCATGCCCTCCAGCATACTTTCCAGCATGATGCCCTCCGGCGTGTTGGAGATTGGTTCTGTCGCGGAAATCACCTTAACATTGTTCTTGGACAGTGCGCGTTTATAATACGCAGAGTCAAAGCGGTTGCGGGAGAAGCGGTCCAGCTTCCATACAAGGACAAATTGGAATCTATGGGCGTTGCTGTCCTGGATCATCTTTTGGAACTGCGGCCGCGCGTCCGTCTTGGCAGACAACGCACGGTCAATGTAACTGCCGATGATTTTCATATCGTTACGTTCGGCATACGCCCTGCACTCGCGCAGCTGGCCCTCGATGGATTCCTCGCGCTGGTTATCGCTGCTGTATCTGGCGTATATCACAACATTACTACTTGGCATTCCCGCGCCTCCTCTCATGCCATTTTATTACTTTATACGCTTTGAATATGGAAAATCCCAACAGTAAAAAGTAAATTTTTCGTTACATCAAAATGTAGTATAATGTCCGCTTAATAGCAACACCACAAAGTAACCGTATTGTCACTTTGTGGTGTTACTATTAAGTCGTGGGTATTTTGCGCTTCTTTTAGTTTGATTGTATTTCTTTAGGTATAGGTAATCTTATAATTTTTGTATGCTTCTCTTTTGAAAGTTCTTCAGATGCAGATAAAGATATCACAGAATATGTCTCATGCACTACTTATTACAACCAACCCTAATTGCATAATTTGCATCATTCGCTAAGATTCCTAAAAGTTGATCCCGAATTTCAGGTTGCTTGATTTTCTTTCTTTTGCACAAGCTCTTAATTCGGCTTCGCACATAATGAGACGGATCGATTGCTGCTTCGTACAGTTTCCGCGTGGCCAAGTCCTTATACTTTGTGTCAAGCAACAGTACAAAACAGTTGCAGGCTTGTCTCCTTACAACATAGTGCTCATCCTCAAAGCATTGCATAACAATTGACAAAATCGTCACATCAATTTGACCGTTGGGCAACCCCTGAATTATAAATTGCTCAATACACTCCACCAATGCAATTCGTTCATTTGTTTCTTTTTTACTGTACCCAACACACCATTCTAAAAGTTCTTCTTTGTTCCCTGCACCCGAAATAATTTTAACCATGAGAGCTCTACAGGCAAAGGCACCCTTAGAGCCACCTAGGATTGTCGCTGTTTTTGCAACTTCAATTGCAGCAATAGCATTAGTCAATTCTTGCGACATCTTAGCTTTCAATTCCATGTTGAATGCCAAAATATCACAAAGGCAATCCAAACAATCATTTTTTACCTTTGCCACAGCTTTGCTATTTAGTACTTCTATACACAAAGGAAAAAACTGCATCTCTACCATTTCATTCATTGATGGAGCATAATGATTCCTCATGATATCCTTTATTGTTGCATATGGCAATTCGAAGAACTCCGTGTAGCTCCCCGGATTTTTATTGATTTCGAACTGCTTTCTTGCCGTTTCGATTTCATGAGTCAACACTTCATTCCAATTTCCTTCGCCCATATTTATATCATAAAATACTTTTTCTATTCCGGTAAGACCATTCTTCGGAATCGTAGATAGAACAGAGAATATTTCTGGATTTTGACTTGCCAGTGAAGCAATGATTTGCGGGGTTCCTCCATTTTCAACAATAAAAGAAATTTTTTCTTTGAGTGCATTACAAAAATCTCTTTGTACTTCTTCCTCTATACCATCAAGCTTTAATTGCAAAATGATATTTGACAACTTTCTCCCTAGATGGAAACGTTCCTCTTTTATTATTCCGGTGAGCATAAGCATAACTTTCGCACCGCTCAATCGGCACATATTTTGACTAATACTCTCGAAATAGTTTTCCGAGTTTCCCCAATATACCATTGGGGAAAGTTCTTCAAGGAATTTCTCTACTTCTTCGAATTTAGAGTCCGTTAGATATAAGCCCAGTTTTGTAATAACTGCTTGCTTTATAGCTTCTTTACTTGATGGATCCGAATTGTACGTCAATGCCCATATTTCATCGGCATGGGCAACTATCTCAGCATACGCATCATCCCACTTATAGTCAATAGTTTTCTTAAATTGTTTTTCATCGCCAATAACGACTAGCATTTTTATACAATCCAGCAGCAACGGATGTGTCTGGGTAAGTTCAACGTATTTGTAGAGAACTCGAGCCAGAATTCTTCGTGTGTTTGCCATATGGGTATAGGAACCGTATAGCATAGCAGCGAAGAAGTAATTCTCAACATTATTGATAACCACGCCAAATTTACTTCCGAAGAACATGGTATTAGGTGATGCCGTTTTGTACTTAAATTCTTCTTCTGCAAGAGCATCATAAATTTCAGCCGAATATCTATCCAAGATTGGTAAATAAGCAATCGTTTCCTGCTCTTTTAATTCTCTTTGAATATCACTATCAATAACCCATTCTCGCTTCTTGTTACACGCATCAACTTCAATATTTCTGCAATCTATAAGAATGTCGATAATAATCCATTTCGGAAGTTTTTCTTCTCTTGCTAATGTCAAAGCTTCCTTTTCTGCTTCCAGCGCTTTTGCTGAATTGCCAGACATCTTGAATCGTATTGCATCCCAACGTTTCGTAAGCCAATCCGTACTATCATATAAATCGTCCGCACTCTTCATCAGATTCAAAATTTCTTCATCACAATCCAAAGGGATTCCCTTAACGAGCCAATCCAGAGCATTTTTGCCGAGCACATGCAATGGTGACTGTTCCGAGCTGCCTTCAGCAGAGTCATCAACTCCTAGCAATTCGAAAATGTATTTATAGCTACTACTGAACAATGCAACGGCTGTTTTTGTTGGCGTACCATACTTTGATGACTCAGTTTCTTCTGCGTTTGTCGAGATTTCAACAGCGGTAGCGTTTGCTCCATCTTTTGCAAAATGGTCATACTGATAGTACAGTATTACATTTGCAATAACGTCATTTCGAACAACTTCACCAATGTCATCAAAAGTATTCATATCTCGGTATGTACAGTAATCCGTTTCTTGTACAGCTTTTTTTAGTTTATCAACCTCTAGCGAATGATTTTCACTTTTTAAAAAGTATACCAACAACGGCTTTTTTTGTTTGACCGTTACTGTAAATTCGATAGATGTACCTGGACGTACCTCCCCTTTGATTAACATGACAACAACATCTGCTTTTTGGACCTTATACTGAAAAAGCTGAGTCGATGGCATTTCGGCTGCCACATCGTCAATTATAAATGGAATAAGGTACGGACATTCTTCAATGTGTTCTTTGACTTGACGACGAATTTCACCCCATTTAAAGCCATCTTCGTCTCTTTGGGCTGAACTGACAAACACATTCAACCGATTCGCCGGATTTTTCGGATTAAACGGACACGGCATAATTTCACCTCTCAACAAGTCTCACTGTCACAGATGTTAACATCTGATATTATCCTGCCATCAATTGCTTTTTCCAATCACTCATAGCAACTCATAGCATTGGATAAGATACGTTAAGTATATTTTACGATACATTCCACTATTGTTTTTCACATTATCGTTTTATTTTCAATTCATTTCTTATGCAAATCCATGTCACATAGGTGCAGAATTCATATAGCACTTTGATATTTCGCATTGAATGGATTTATTTATCAAACTTTATATAATTTAAGATTGCTCCTTTTTTATGTGAATCACTATGATGTTTCCTTTGTCAAAGGCTAAGATTTTAATGAAATATTATCCTAGAGTTGTTTCCATTGTTAGTCCTAGATATTCTGCTGGGTCGTATGTATAATTCCATATATCTTGATTACAAGAGGCCATTACTGCAAAAAATTCTTTAATATGTCTATATGGATCATCCTTATCCACCCCTATAATCTTTGGCCATGTATTAAAGGTATTATTTTTTGTTGAAAACATTGGATATTGTAATTCTGGGGCTGTCTCTACGCCATATCCGCGCTGCCCAAATATTTCTTTATCTTCGTCCAAAAGTTCTTTGATTCTTATTTCATATATTATCGCGGCATTTTCGATTCCCAGTATACCGTTATGCCAATATTTTCTATCATATCCAGCGTAGATTTCATCAAAATCCAGCTTTGTAAAGTCAAAATCCAAATTATTACAAATGAGGAACGAACCCACTGTATCATATATTTTGGAAGTTCTATCCTGTGGCGCAATTCCTGTTTGCCTTCTTCCCTCAATTATCATTTTCTTATTGTTAGCCATTTTACGTAAAGCATCTTTTAGTTCACACTTTTTGAGGATAGATTTCACTTCTGCAATCATGCGAACTTCTTCCGCTGGAAACATTCTAGCTATACCATCTGCGACAACAGGAGCTACATTCGCGTTATATACGATTATGTCACATTGAGTGGAAATAGCATTGCTTGATGATATTACAAACCCGTCTGAAACGTAGGCGTTCTTGTCTAGCACCAAACGCAGCACATTTTTGCATGCATCTTCCCTATACCTGCCATATTCTCCCGGATGGATTAACTTTTCCTCTTGATTCTTAAAAATTATATTGCTATCGTCGGAAAACGTTCCCACAAATTCTGTTAATGTTCTTTGAAAAATTTTCTTATATATTTCTGATGGCATAATATCACTCCCTTATATAGTGCTATTCACAAAACGCCGCCACTTCAAATTAAAGTGTCGGCGTTTTCTCATTATAAAGAAAATTACTTAAATTGCTTTTTTAAGCGAATACAGCTATGTTTTTATTGGCTCTGCTTTCGCTTTAGTTTCACCACTTTCATTCATTGTCACGCCGTTTTCTGCCCATCGAGAGCCTTTACATCATCAACAGAAAGACCAACAACAGCTGCAATTTCTTCATAAGTCAACCGGTTGAGGGCAAGCAGATGCCTCACAGTAGAAAGTGCTTTTTCTCTGATTGTCTCGTTTCTCATATCTTCCATCACTTTGCACATAATCGCAACTCCTTTCTGATCTTCTTTAAAGTATTGTACGCGCTTCGCAAGCACCTTATAATACATATCTTCTGCATCGGTACAGGCAAAATCATGCATCAGCTTTCCAAGAGCTGTCTCGTCTTTAATTTGAGAATTCACATAAATTATATGCGAGTCATCCCCAAACGGTCTATCCAGTTCTTGGATCATACGCTCAACATGGTAAATTGGCTTTCCACCACCTAAAACATCATTCTCTGTAATAAAGATAACGTAAGTTTCTGCTAATTGTTCATACTTATCGCCCGGTTCGGTAACATTAGCATCCAAAAGGCTGCTATTGTAGCGCGCTCGCTTCACGCCTGCGCCATGATCGTTTCTCTGGATTTCGATGTTATAGGGTCTACCTGAAGCATCTGTAGCCAGAATGTCCAAACGAACAGAACATCCCTGCAAGTTCTTTATTTCATATTGCGGGCGGACACGTTGCACTTTTAAGTCGCTACGATTCAAGATAATCTGTAGCAGAAACTCTGTGCAAGCAGCATCTTCAAAAACTTTGCTCATAAAATCATCATCCAATAGACGAAAACCTCTTAAGCGCTGTAAATCCTCTGCATGCTTGCGTTCAAAGTCGAGTTCTCGGTCAATCTTTTGCGCTGCCATACAGATCACCTTCTTTCTTGATTTTATGATACCACAATTTTGACGTTCTTACAAGTAACCGCAATCTTATCTATTGTGAATTTTCTTTTATGAAATCTGAACTTTTCTTTTTCACGATTATAATACATTTGCATTTTTTCTGCACAACATCCGCACAGCTTTTGTATCGACCCCGTAAATTTCATATGTTAGAATTAGTATGCACAAAATAGGGTTCTACCGTAGAGGTTGAACCCATCCAGAGTCGTGCCTGACTTTTCAGGCGCGGCTCTTTTTGTTTGTGCGAGATTTTGACAGCGGGAGGTGTCCGCAGATGTTCGTAATACGTCCACCCTGACACGGTATATATGCTATGCGCATTGTATTGACCTAATACGCCCCTTATGCGTATTATCCGTCTCTCCATTTTTGGAGAAATAACCTACTGCGTAATGTGTACGTCACTTATACGTATAATCGGAGGTTCCTATTGAATACTGACACACTTTTAACGCTCATCCGTTTGGAGCAACGCAGTCTGATCGACATAAACAAGAAACTGTACGAACTGGAACACTTGCTGCCCACCCCCGCGCCGGAGCAATTCATCGAGACAGCCAAAAGTGCAGCCCTTTTGAGCGAGCGCAGCACCTCCCAGCTTCGCAATTTTCTGTTTACAATTTGCGGTGGTATGCCGCAGGACTACTATCTGCAAGCCGCTGAAATGCAGGGCATCCGCGTTGATATGACGGATGGTATCTTGTCTGTTCGGTTGCCCGCGCTGTTACCCAAAAAGACCCGCACCGAGGGCTTCAAATTCTTGCAGCCTACGCTCCATGCAGCATTACAACGCCACTTTAATCAGCCGGGCTTTCCTCACTTTCACGAGTGCACCGTCTGCATCGAACACGTCTATGACCGTTGCCTGCCCCTAAAAGCCGTGCGGGATTATGACAATCTGGAAATGAAAGAAGTTCTGGACATCATCGCGCTGTACTGCATGACCGATGACACCGGCGCTCTATGCGACCAGTTCCAGACAACGCGTTTTGCGGACTCGTCCTATACCATCATTTCCGTCATGCAAAAAGAGAAATTTTCTGCGTGGCTGGATATGAAAAATGCCACAAAATCCGTAAAAAACTGACCTCCATTTCATCTAAAAATTCTTCAAAAAATCTCTACTTGCACATTTGGGCGGCTTTTCCGCGTCACAATCGCCTTTTAGACATTCCAAACGGAAACACTGCACCGAGAATAATGTGCTTACGGTAGGAAAACGAGGTGATTCCTATTTCTTCACAGTCTCCCACTTTACCGTCCCACAACAGTCTTAATTATGAGCTGTTGTCTCTCACAGCCATCTGCGGTGAGGTTCCTTGCGCCTGTTCTGCCCGCCTTACTGCGAGTGAAAGTTACCGTAAAAAAGTCGTCACGTCCTTGACACATGACAAACTCCTGCGTATCTTTTCCAGTCACCATCTTCGCGGCTATCGGCTCGGTGTCCGCGGTAAACGGCTGTTATTGCAGCAAGAACCTGAATGCTTTGCATTTTACTTATCCGGATGCAGCGACACGAATGCCATCAAGTCGGAAGTCCCTCGCCGCATTCGACTGCACCGTATTGCGCAAACCTATGTAACGATGCTGAATGCAGGCGTAATGATTTACCGCGATGAAAAGCCGCCGATTTTCTCCCCAGCCGCAAGTGACCCGTTCCTCATTGAACAACCCTGCTTTTATGATTCCCGCGAAATGAAAGAGGCCGAACTCGAAATGCTAAAGATTCGTGGTTCACGAATGGCAGGCGCGTTGTTCACGTCCAACCGCGTTTTCGTTGTGTACAACAGCATGGAGTTTCTGCCGGTCTTTGATCCGCAAGTCGAGATGCGCGCCAAGGTCATGCTGGAGCAAGTATGCCGCACAAAAATTTCTTTCAATCTAAAAGCAAGCGGACTTTTGCTGTCTGACAGCATTGATATTCTTCGCACCTTGTTAGAGCGTTCCCGGACTCGCAGGCTCGACCACTTCCTGTTCAATGACGGCTATGAGCATTTTTACTTTTTGACAAACGATTCCTATGGCGAGACTCTTTTGCAGCTGCTCTATCACCCGGAAATCATCGAGCAGGTAAACGCTGCACTCCTGCAAGAATTTCAGCCGCCCCTACCCAACAGCCGCCTCGAATATGATGCCATCGATGATTCAAGCGCACCGATTTTGTTCAGTTATCTGCCCGACATTCCCCGATTATATCGATTCGTCTCTGCCTTGGATTTGCTGAATAGCACCGGCATCTTGGTTTGCTTCGATTTTCAGGCAGACACGCTGCGGTCACTCTGCGGGGATAACATCGAATTGCAGATCATCGACTTCCAAAACTTCAAGGCGCGCTTTCTGCCGTCTTTCTAACACACAAAACGGCGGGCAGTCTCGTCGGCTGCCCGCCATCTTATATGAGGATTATAAATGCCTGTTTTTCGTGTAGAACGTACCAAAAACTTTACTGTTATGAGCAACCATCATCTGCGGGATAGGACTATCTCCTTGAAAGCCAAAGGGCTGCTCTCGCAAATGCTGTCACTTCCCGACGACTGGGATTATACGCTGCGCGGCCTTGCCGCCATCAACAAAGAAAGCATTGATGCCGTCCGCACCGCCATTCACGAGCTGGAAACTGCCGGATATGTTGTCCGTTCCCGCATCCGCGATGAGCGTGGGCAGCTTCGCGGTTGTGAGTATTTCGTCTATGAGTATCCACACACTGAGGATTCCGATGTTGAAAACTGCGGTGATTTTTCTGCGCCGCCTTTACTGGAAACACCTGTGTCCGATTCTACTGCGCAGGAGAATCCCACGCAATTAAATAAAGAAATACCAAATAAAGAAAAACAAAATACTGATCTAATCTTATCCGATACCGATGCCGTGCGGGAACAGGTACAGGAAAACATTGAGCTGGACTTACTCTGCCGCAATATGCCCGAAGCCGCCCCAGTACTTGAGGAAATCAGCGAGCTTATCGTGGAGGCGGTTCAAAATCAGAACTCAACACAGCGGCTTGGTGTCAATATTTTTCCCGCAGACCTTGTGCGCAGCCGCCTGATGCAGCTGACAAGCGAGCATATCCGCTATGTACTCGAATCGCTGCAAACACATAGCACCTGTATACGAAACCCAAAGAAATACTTACTGGCTATGCTGTTCAATGCGCCGGTCACAATGAATTGGCAAACTATGTCTACTTGTTCCATTCGTTTTCAAGCTTCATAATGGAAATCGCTTTTCCGTTCTGTTCACGACGTTTCAAAGTCCTATTTAACCTATTGGGTTATATGGTATCATTTTGCAACTGCAAATGTTCTACCATCAGCCATGTCTGCAATAATGGGGTATCCTATATTTCGATACCTCCTAATGAATCCATTTTCATAAATTGATGGTATGTAAGAATATTGTCTTCCCCCACCAAATCTTTCAAAAATGCTCTGAATGTAGCTTCTATTGGTACAGTAACAAAGAAGAACAGCCGTTTTTTGGGTCTTGAGCAACAGACATAGAAGAGATTTCGGTTGCGTTCGTACGCTGCCTCCTTATCTTTAGGAATAGGAGCCTTCCCTGTTATCATAGGTGCATAGGTTTCAAATTGGTACTGGTTCCATCCTTTGCTGATGACAAAAACGACATTATCATATTCTTCACCTTTTACACCATGTTCTGTTGAAAATTGTGCATTTGGATATAGAAAGTCCCTAACCGCAATAAATTGCGCATACTCAATGGATAGAAATTGCTGAACAGAAGTCTCCGATGCATACAGAGTTTCCGGAGCATCTTCATAGATTTTGTACCAATTGTCCACGTTAGGTGGAATTGGTATCAGGCGGCTATGAATGATTGTCTCCAAAACATCGATTGCCTTTTGTGTACGAGCGTTAGTTAACTGATTATACAGATTTTTCCATTCTGCTTTTTCCGACTTTTTGGTAATTGGATACCTCTTGATGCCAAGGGTGTCAAATAGCAATTGGGTATTCGAAGTGGCAAGTGCATGGTATATTGGTTCAACCGTATCCGTAAAGAAAATAAGAAACGGATCTTCCTTATCACGCAACCCATCATCCAGTATATCCAAAAGTTTCTCATAGCCTTGTTGCGAAGCCAAGACTTTGTGTGTAATCATCAGAACTTTTAGATCTTCGTCATTTGGTGTAGCTTCTTTAATTTTTTGTCTGATATTGTTAAGCCTTTCCTTCAATTCATCTGCTGGCAAATCGTTTTTGAAATTGCGTTCTGTACGACGAACACCTGAAAAATCATCACATGTAATTGCAAAAACCTCGCCATCAAATCCATCGATTGCTGATTTTTGCGGCAACGCTGGGCGAAGTTCATTCAGAAGTCGAACAATTCTTGGTGCGGACCTAAAATTTGACCCTTTCTTTATTACCTCAATTTTGTCATTCTCAATTTTTCCGCAGGCTTTGTTTGACTGATATATAGTCTGCCATGCATCGCCGAAAAAGCCAAACTGTGGTCCAGTCTCTTTTTCTATAAAATGCCCAATAAAGCGGTCAATAATAGGTTTGTAGGTGTCCTGATATTCATCAATCAGTATCAATGGGTACTTATTTGCAAATACGCGGCGAAATTTTGTGTTATTAAGAAGCGCACAGAATAGCTTTAAAACATCATCATGATAAAGGTACTGAATTCCATTTTCTTTGTAGCGGTGACCTAAAGTATAGGTAACTTCCGTAACTTGATTAAGATCGCCATCGTCTGCTCGATATTCCTCATTCGTTGTGACAGTATCAATCAGAAATTTCTGATACTGTTTGATGGCATTCCACGCAAATGAGTGGATTGTTGATGGAAGAATAAACGAATCTTTTGCGAGTCTTTCGGCGATTACGTCTACAGCTGCATTTGTATAGGTTATGCAGACCACATTCTGTTTTTTTCGGCTATAGTCTGACCATTTATTTGCCTGTATCCATTCAATAACACGGTTCAAGGAATACGTTTTTCCAGAACCCGCACCTGCTTCAACGCGAAAACTATGTCCCGACTTAAGTGTTTCAATAATCTGTGCATCTATCTTGTCAGCTTCAGTTTTTGCAAGATCGTAGTTTGAACTCATATCCTCTCTCACCGCCTCATTCAAGAACTTTTTGCTTATTTAGCCATTTCAATCCGGATTTTATGTAATCAGGAACACAATAATCAGGGCAGTCATAAATCAAATCGAGTGCAAAATCTGTTTTGCTCTTACCTGTAAACTCCAGATTCTTCTCTTTTATTTTATTTCTCAACTTATAATGTTTCCGATTGACATTACGAATTGCTTCTTCCAGAGAGTGTCCGCATAATCCCTTTTCCGTAGTCTGGAACTCTATATGACATTTTCCCCTAGTTTTATCATCTGGTGTCATAGCAATTATTTCTGAAAGCGCAATTTCCGAATCATCATCAGGATTCCCCTTATTCCTACGAAACCACCATTTTATTGTTTCGTTGGATGTTGTCTCCCCTTCACTAACTACTACTGACTTTTTTACTATCTTTCCGCCCCTTCCTTTCCTGTCTGCAACAGAATCCAAATCCGTAAGGATTAGGCACGGAACTCCCAAAAAATCAATAAAAGGGATAAATTTATACGCATAGGCTCCACCAATTTCGATTAGTGCATAATATTGTGACCATAACGTATATCTGTCATCTCCAAACTCTCCTGACTCCTTACACTTTTCAATCATATCTGGCAACAGCAAGCGCTCGGAGGCTCCTTCAACGAGAATAGCCTTATCCGCAAAGAACAAATCACATTTAGTCAAGGTTAAATACTTCCTGATAAAGTCCAGATTATCAGGATTTTCTTGCGCAAAGGTATTCAAATTCTTGTAAATCACGCCTCTTTTAGACTTTTGCGCATAACGAATTTTCGCAAACTCCATAGTATTGGCTATATGAGCAGAATGGGAAGTTAGAAAAGTCTGAATTGGAACATCTGACAACTCGCCAAGAAATTTCTCCAAATACATGGCAAATGCAGTCTGCATTTGTGGATGCATATGTGATTCTGGTTCCTCAATAAAGAGTAGTGGAACGCACGCAACACCACGTTTTTCGATATCCTTAGCAAATGCAGTAAGGAGGAACTCTATTTTAATCAGATTTTTATAACCCAGACCGTTGTGCGAACTCGGCAAACTCTCATTTGCTGTACCAGCAGTATATGATAGTTTGGTTTGATTCTTTATCTGGTCATCAATACTAAGTTGTGTTGTAACACCAAGTTTTAATTCTTCTATATTAGGGTAACCAAAGCCAACAGAGTTGTTCACAACGGTACTCAAAATTTCATCGCTTTGTTTTTGAACCTCTTTATTGGCACTTTCTACTATCGTACGTAGCCGCTTAACTTCCTCGGCAATTTTCGGATTCAGTTCGGCTTCGCTCATATCAAAGAATCCAGAAATTAGCTTTCCAAGAGAACTATTATGCGTTTCGTCTTCTCCAAGAACCCGTTCAGCAGGAATTGCATAAAGTGGGAATAGTTCCTGTAACTCCTTTTGACTTTTTACCTGTTTGTCATCGAGGTTATTGGGGTTGATTGCATATACAGTTAATCCAAACAGTTTACTGAAATTATCTGCAATCGCCTTATGCTCTTCTCCATTTGGTGAAAAAGTGCCATCTTTATAATAGCTGCTTTCCAAGAGGTCCCATAATGCCTTTTCATCGGTTTTTAGCTGATATTCCGCATGAATCAAAGCAGTTGTTGTGTTCACGTCAACATCAATGATAAACGGTGACAAAGCTCCTAAATTATCATCTGGATCATCTAACGAATAATCGACCAAAAACTCTATGGAAGTAACTTCGATTTGTTTGCAAAGTTCTTCATACGAGAGCTTTTTCTCCATAAACAGTGCAATTTGGGTATAGAAATTGTCTCGCTTTGATAACGGATAGTCATCAAAAGCTATCGTTTCCTTTTTCAGCACGTTTTCAATACATGAGAAGCACGATGTTTTGGCGGTGTTATTTCTTCCCACAATTAAAGTCGTTTTGGGATCAACCTCCAGTTCGGCATTAACAAGTAACCTGTAATTCTTAATTTTGATTTTTGTTAATTGCATGTATGCCTCCGTCCCTTCTTTTCTGTATCCAATAAGATTAAAAAACGTCTCTTTGTACTTCTAAAGCTTGTCCCATCAAAAACTGACGGAAAAGCTATATTTATCGCCGCGGACTATGGATTTTGTGTATTCAATCAAGCATTCGTCCTCATAGCTGAATCTTTCCAGCAAAATACATGGTGTTGTGGCCGAAATATTCAGCAGTGTTCTCTCATCAGCGCGGGGCATAACCGCCTGAAACGTCTCGGTTGCGTTATCCACATGGAAATCGTACTTCTTTGCCAAATATTCATAAAGTGACCCGTGGGAGAGGGCATCTATATCCAGCTTTATAAAACGGTTCTGTGGCAAGTACGTGTTTTCTATCATCAAAGGGTACTCTTTTGCTGAGCGCAGCCGCGTCAGCTTGTGAAACATTGTACCTGCCGGACAAGCAATCTTTCGGGCCAGCGATGCCGTGCAAGGCACAAGTTCATAACCTACGATTTCATTCTTGATCAGAATATTATTCTGTTTGAGCGTATCGGTAAACGAGTAAAAGCTGCCCAACGGTTGGTTATAAATCCTCGGCTTAATAAATGAGCCATTTCCGTGTACCGTATAAACAACGCCCGACTCCTGCAAGAGATTCAATGCTTGTCGAATCGTAGAACGGCTCACATGATATTTTTCACAGAGGTATCGTTCTGACGGAAGCGGGGAATTTTCCGGATATTCGTTGGCTTGTATCGACTTCAAAATAGCGTGGTAAATTTCCACATATAAAGCATCGTTTCCCATAGTGTTGCTCCTTACGGCTGCGAACAAATCTTATTTTTCATATTTTAGCACAGATTTACAGAAAAAAGTAGTTTTTTGTTTCAAAATACAGACAACTTGCCTGTGTGGTATGCTTTTTCCACTGATACCACTAAGCTATTGGACGATAAAGCTAAAAAGTATATACAATCGACGCCCAAAAATGTATACTATGTACACAATGTGACAAAAAAGTATCAAGGAGAACATTCATATGCCATTCTTTATTGGTGTTGATGGCGGTGGAAGTAAAACCGCTTTTGCGCTGTCCTATGCAAACGGTATTCCCATCATGCAAACAGAATCCATTGGCTGTTCCTATCAAAGCGTAGGGCTGGAACGTGCAGCAGATATTATCGCTGGCGGGATCATAAAATGCGCTGCGCAAGCCGGTGAGCCATTAGAGAACTGCGCCTACTGCTGTATTGGGATTCCTTGTTGGGGTGAAAACGCCGAATGCGACACTGCACTGTATGAACTGCTTAAGCAGAAGCTTCCGGGTGTTCCGATAAAAGCCGTAAACGATGTTGAAGTTGCATGGGCAGGTGCGCAGGAATGTCAGCCGGGAATACATATTGTTGCCGGCACCGGATCTATCACCTATGGTGTTGCCCCTGACGGGAAGACTGCACGCTGCGGCGGCTGGAATGAGTTCTTCGGGGACGAGGGCTCCTGCTATTGGGTCGGACGCAAGGGCATGGAGCTTTTCAGCAAAGAAGCCGATGGGCGTATCCCAAAAGGCCCTTTGTACAGCATTGTGAAGCAGGAATTGCATCTTGCGGATGACTACTGCTTTATTGATGAAGTTGTCACCAAAATTGCTCCTTACCGTGATAAAGTCGCTGCCTTTCAAAAATATGTATTGGCAGCAGCTACGGCCGGTGACGTTGCAGCCATTCGGCTGTATAGGGAAGCAAGCATTGAACTTGCCTTACTGGTCAAAGCGCTGGCTGCACAGTTAGACTTTGAAAACAAGTCCTTCAATGTAACTTACTCCGGTGGGCTGTTTCACGCAGGCACTTTTATTCTTGAGCCTCTGCGCATCGAGATAACGAAAGCAGGTGGCACACTCTGTAACCCCAGGCTCACCGCACAGGAGGGCGCACTACTGATGGCAATAAATCAATTCAAGGAGGAAACCTCATGTATCTGACCGAAAAAGAAATTCTGGATACCCCAAACGCGCTGCAACGCACCTGTACATATTTCGATGAAAAAGATGCTGCCATCAAGCACTTTTTCTCGGAATATCCTCGCCGCAAATTTGTGTTCTTCGGCTGCGGCTCCAGCTATATGCTCGCCAAGAGCGCTGCAACGATTTTTTCTAACCTATTGGGAACAGAAGCCTACGCTATTCCCGCCGGGGATTATATTGTCCACCCGGATTTTTGGAAAGACACTGTGACTGGCAGTACAGTCGTTGCATTGTCTCGTTCCGGCAAAACGTCCGAAATGGTGCGCGCAATCAAGCATATCCGCGCTGAGCTCGCCTGCCCGGTTATCTCCATCTCCATGCTGCGCGATAACGACCTCTCCGCGCTCAGCGAACTAAGTCTGATTCTGGACTGGTGCTACGATGAAAGCGTCTGCCAGACGAGAACCGTCACCAATCTGTATGTATCCACACTTCTGCTGGCCGCAAAGTACATCAAAAATCCGATGCTTGCAGAATTTGTCAAGCAGGCATGTCGCGACAATGAGAACTTCCAGCATAATCACCGCAGTTGCTTTGAAGAAATTGCCAAGCAGAATTGGGAAAATGTCGTTGTTCTGGCCGATGGTGAAATTTGCGGTCTTGCGGAGGAAGGCGCACTCGCTTTTACCGAAATCGCAATGCTGACAGGCCGCTACTTCCATCTTCTCGATTACCGCCACGGCCCCATCGTTGTCAGCGATGAAAGAACCCTCACCATTATCCTACTGCGCCCTGATGAAAGGGATTTACAGCTTGCCATGGTCCGCGATGTATGCAGCCATGGCGGACCGGTCATCACGATTTCCGAGCAGAGCGAATCTGTACCGGAAGTTGCTGCACATATCCAGATTGCAAACAACAGTTGGTTTGCCACATGGGGCATCCCTTTTATCTACACTGCACAGATGATTGCCCTGCTTAAAGCAATAGAACTCGGTAATAACCCTGACGCACCGCAGGGATTGGACGCATATATCACACTTTAATCGGAAATGGAGAATTTACCATGAACAAAATCACGTTTCTTGGGGCGGGTAGTACCGTCTTTGCAAAAAATGTTTTGGGCGATTGCATGATGACCGAAAGCATCTGCGATTGGGAGTACGCCCTCTTTGACATCGATCCGAAGCGCTTGGAGGAAAGCTATAAGATGCTTTCCAATATCAATAAGAATTCCAATGGCGGAAAAGCAAAAGTGGTGAAGTACACCGATCGCAAAGAAGCGCTGCGTGGTGCAAAGTATGTGTGCAACGCGATTCAGGTTGGTGGCTATGAGCCCTGCACCGTGACGGACTTCGAGATTCCCAAGAAGTACGGCCTGCGGCAGACCATTGGCGACACGAATGGTATTGGTGGCATCTTCCGTGCGCTGCGCACAATCCCGGTTATGCTGGATTTTGCCAAGGATATGGAAGAGGTTTGCCCGGACGCACTGTTTATCAACTACACGAACCCGATGTCCATGCTGACGCTGGCTATGGGCAAAGCAACCCCCATCAAGACGATTGGTCTGTGCCACTCTCATCAGGAATGCATTCCCGGTCTCTTCGGCAGACTGGGGCTGCCCCAAGATCATCTGAACTACAAAATCGCGGGTATCAATCACATGGCATGGCTGCTGGAAATCACCCGTAATGGCGAGGATCTGTACCCGCTGATTAAGCAAAAGGCAAAAGAAGGCCCTGTCTATGATACTTATGCAGAGTATCGCAAATTCTACCGACAGATTCCGCAGGTCGAAGGCGAGTTCAGCGTTACCAACCACGATGATATGGTGCGTTTTGAGCTGATGCAGAAATTTGGGTACTATGTCACGGAATCCAGTGAACACAGTGCAGAGTATTATCCGTACTTCATCAAAAAGAATCATCCTGAACTGATCGAGCAGTTCAATATTCCTTTGGATGAGTATCCTCGCCGCTGCCGCATTCAGATTGAGGATTGGGAAGCACTGGCTGAGCGCCTTGTGAACGATGAGAACCTCACCCATACCCATAGCCGCGAGTATGCTTCCGGCATCATCAATGCACTGGAAACCGGCACGCCGTATTCTTTCGGCGGCAACGTAATGAACACCGGCTTGATTGATAACCTCCCGGCAGATTGCTGCGTTGAGGTTACCTGCCTTGCCAACGAGGGTGGCATTCAGCCCTGCCACATCGGTGCTTTGCCGCATCAGCTTGCTGCGCTCAATCTGCGGCAGATCGGTGTCCATCAGCTTGCTGTGGATGCTGCCCTCACCGGTAAAAAAGATTATATTTATCAGGCAGCGCTGCTTGATCCGCATGCCAGCGCCGAGCTGACGATCGATGAAATCTGCGCAATGGTGGATGACTTGATTGAGGCACACGGGGATTGGCTTCCCAAGTATCACTAAAATAACAAGTGACGGAGGAAACAATTATGTCAACGGAAGAGAAAAATGTGGTTCAAAATGAAGAACCTAAAATGTGTACCAAGCGTGAGCAAGTCGGACATGCCCTCGGCGTTTTGGGTCATGATTCCGCTTATAACCTGTGGAGCAGCTGGATGATGCCGTTTATGACGGACATTCTGATGTTGTCACCGGCTTTCATTGGTATTCTTACTACTGCCTCGCGCATTTTTGATGCATTTTCGGATATTGCAATGGGCGTCATTGCCGACCGAACCCGCAGCAAATGGGGTCGATTCCGCCCGTGGATTCTCCGCGCTGGTCCCATCTTCTGCGTATTTATGGCCTTAAGCTTTGTTAAATGGCCGGTTGGTACAACTGCTCTTTGCGCCATCGCAGCGGTTATGTATCTGCTGACGGGAAGTATCTTCTTTACAGCCGTCGATATTCCGTTCTGGTCCCTTCCTGCAGCCATGACCAGCAATACTGAAGAACGCTCAAGCATCATCGGCACCACCACCACGGTGTCGAACGCTGTTGCAGGTGCGGTAGGCATCATCCTTCCGCTTGCACTTACCGCATTAGGTGAGTTTAAGTGGACCTCGTATTTTACGATTGCGCTGGCAGTGTGCATCTTTGCTTCGATTATGTACATTATCTGCTTCCGCAGCGTGAAAGAACATGTCATCCCGGATGATAAGGAAGAATTCAGCCTGCGGCTGGCAATGCGGAATATTTTCCAGAATCAACCGCTGCTTTGCGTACAGCTTTCCAATGTTGCCTGCCTGCTCGCCATGACGCTGCGCGGCTATCTGAACTACTATTACTGCATGTATAACCTTGGCAATCTTACCATAGCGTCTCTTTTGAGCCTGATTACGCTTGTTGGCATGATTGTTGGCTCCATTCTCTTCATTGTTGGTTCTAAGATTGTTGGCAAGCGCAACTGCATGTTTGGTATTGCAATCATTTATACTGCTATCAATATTTTCCAGTATCTTTCTGGCTGGAGCAATATCCCTGTTATCTTGGTCTGTGCCACGATTTCCAATATCTGCATGGGCGCCGCTATTGTATGCGTCAATGCAATGTTGGCCGACACGATTGAATACGGCGAGTGGAAAACCGGTCAGCGCAACGAGGCCATGATTACTTCTACACGCTGCTTCGTTACCAAGTGTGTTTCTGCTGTTTCCGGTCTTGTCATTGCGCTGGTGATTGCTGTTACCGGCATGGTACCTCAGGCCGCTGAGCAGGCGCCGGTGGTTTTGAACTCTTTCCACTTTATCTATACGCTCGGCTCTGCCGGTGTTATGATCCTTGCGGTTGTTCCTATGGCGTTCTACAAGCTGACCGAAAAGCGCCATGCGGAGATCATGGCTGAGCTGGCCGCGCGCAAACAGAAAGATTAACGACTCCCCCTATAATAAAATCACATGGACTTGAACGTGTGAAGGAATCACCCGGCCTTCGCCGGGTGATTTTTTTCGCAAAAATTCAGAAAATCATGTGGTAAAGCAAGAATCTTTTTTGAAAACAGGAGATTTTTTCACATTATGATTACAACTGTGACTTTAAACGCATCCATAGATAAGGCCTATGTAATGGATAAGCCTATACAAAATGGCACGGTTATGCGTGTAAGCAAATGTCACAACACGGCCGGTGGTAAAGGATTGAATGTGGCGCGCGCAATAAAAACTTGCGGAGAAGATGTCTTGGCAACCGGTTTGGTAGGTGGCTACAATGGACGTTACCTTGAGCGTCTGCTTGAAGAAGATGGCGTTGCACATCAGTTCGGCAAGATTCAAGGTGAAACCAGAAGCTGCATAAACATTTTGGATCCGGCGTTTGGATCGACTGAATACCTCGAATCCGGGGCGGAAATCAGTGCAGATGAGGAAACTGTATTTGTTGAAAAGGTGTTTCCCCTGGCAATTGCAAACAGCGCTGTTATTACAATTTCAGGAAGTGTACCCAACGGTGCCAGCAGTACAGTTTATAAGCGCCTTATCGAAGGGGCTAAAGCAGACGGAAAAATCGTTCTGCTGGACACAAGCGGGGCGCAGCTTAAAGAAAGCCTTTCTGCGAAGCCCTTTTTGGTAAAGCCGAATGTAGATGAATTGGAAATGCTATTTGAAACAAAAATCAAAAGCACCAAGGAAATCGTAGAATATGCTCATGAAATTCGCAACTACGGCATTCCAAATGTAATGATTTCTATGGGAAGCAGGGGTGCTCTTTTGTCTTGTGATGAAGGAGACATTATTGCTTGCCCACCGGCAGTAGAGGTAGTAAATACCGTTGGCTGTGGAGATTCCATGCTGGGAGCATTTGCAGTAGCTGTAATACGCGCCATGTCAGCAGAAGAGTCAATTCGCTATGCTGTTGCAGTGGGAACCGCAAATGCACTTTCGCCATCCACAGGCTCTTTTGATATTAAGGAAATGCAAAAATTGCTTCCTCAAGTACAAATTACGCGGCTATAACTAGCCAACAAGAAACGAGGTATAAAAATGGCATTGGTTACTACGAAAGAACTTCTATTGGACGCACAAAAAAATGGTTATGCCGTTGGTGCTTTCAATGTGGAGAACATGGAAATGGTTCAGGCGGTTGTGTCTGCGGCAGAAAAAACGCACTCTCCCGTCATTCTGCAGACCACGCCGTCTACTGTAAAATATGCAGATTGCAATTATTTTTACGCCAATGTTCGTACTGCGGCAGAACGCGCCCATGTGCCGGTCGTTATGCATTTGGATCACGGTAATAGTTTTGAACTCGCAATGCAGGCCATGCGCGCGGGATACACTTCTATTATGATTGATGGTTCTCACTATACATTTGATGAAAATGTAGAACTGACAAAGCGCGTTGTCAGCGCCTGCCATCCAAATCTCATTCCCGTCGAGGCGGAACTTGGAAAGGTCGGCGGCAAAGAGGATGATCTCGATGGCGGTGAAGGTGATCCGTATACCAATCCGCAGGAAGCGGCTCGTTTTGTTGAGCTAACTCAGGTGGATAGCCTTGCTGTTGCAATTGGCACAGCGCATGGCGTGTATAAGGGCATCCCCAAGCTCGATTTTGACCGTCTGAGCGAAATCCGCAAGGTAGTTGAAATCCCGCTTGTGTTGCATGGGACTTCCGGGGTTCCTGATGATGCTGTTAAGGAGTGTATCCGGCGTGGTATGTGCAAAGTAAACTATGCCACCGATTTGCGAATTGCATTTACAAATGGCGTAAATCGCGTTTTGAACGCAGCGCCGGGAACTATCGATCCCAAGAAATACAATTCTGAAGGACGCATTGAAGTTGAAAAGTATGTTCTGCAAAAGATGGAAATCCTCGGCTGCATCGGGAAAGGCTGATTTTGAAAGACGGTGTGAATCTTTATGAGAATAACAACTTTAACCGTAAACCCTTGTATCGACAGAACTATTGTGATTGGTCACCTGGAGCACGGAAAAAGTCATCGTATTGAAAAAACAATCCTCGATTTTTCTGGCAAGGGAATCAATGTTGCGTTGGCATTGGCTGAATTAGGAGCGGATGTGACAGCCGTTTGTGCGGATCATGAAGATGGCGTGGAGCGAGACTTTTTTGCTTCTCACAAAAATATCTCCTCCGTTCTTATTCCCGCTAAAAGGGCAACGCGGGTCAATATCAAGTTGTTCGAAAAGCAGACACACCATATGACCGAATTTAACGAACGTGGAACACCTGCTGATGATACGCAAGTCAACCATTTCAGAGCTGCATTATGCAATCTTGCCAAAAGTTCTGATTTGGTTGTTTTAGCTGGGAGCCTTTCACCCGGATTTCCCTCTGATTTTTATCGTGAAATCGGGCAAATGTTCCGGCAGATGAATGTTCCTTTTATCCTTGATGCCAGCAAGGAAGTGCTTCGCTATGGCATTGAATCCTCTCCCATCCTAATAAAACCCAACGCACAGGAATACGAGGAATGTTTCGGTGTCGTCCCCACTGCGACAGAAATATTTTGTCGCTCCTGCAAAAAGCAGTTAGAAGTACATGGTATCCAATACGCCGTCATTTCTCTCGGTGAAGAAGGTTCGATACTCGTAAGCTCTAAAGGTGCATGGAAAGCCGCTGTACCGCCTGTTGAGGTCAAAGGCCTCCAAGGTGCCGGTGATGCAATGGTCGCCGGATTGGCATATATGCTTGCGCATGACGTTAATGATGAGGAAACGCTGCTTCGCTTTGCAGTTGCCTGTGCAACAGCAACCGTAGAATCGCCCGGAACTCAGATGTGTACACTTGAGGGTATCAATAAACATCTGCCAAAAGTTTCTATAAAGGAAATTGTTCGGTGACAGTTTTCATTCAAGATACCATACCTGTACCGCATATCAAAAACGCTCCCCTCATACAAAATAGCCCCCGGAATCCAGAAATCCGGGGGCTATTTTGAACCACTGATTTTGAAAGAGCAGGCGAGTAAAGCTATTTTACACCTTTTGAGTGTGTGACAGCCTGAAAAAAACAGTATCCCTGGCATACAAAACTGCAACTACTTATTTTAGTTGTAATTTTGTATACCGGGGATTTTTTTGCTTTTATCTTTGCCGTGGTCCACCGCCCTCCATCAGTTTGAAAAATTCAATCTGATGGAGGTAAAGCATGGCTTACAACAAGGCTAGAGCCGAAAAAGAATGGCTCGAATGGAAAAACAAAGAGGAAAACCAACTGCGAGAATTGGGTGTTGACGAAGATATTATTCAGCGCTTACACTCCTATGATTGGGAGATGTTCAAGGCGGAAAGGAACTATCAACAACGCCACATTGATATAGGCACGTTCCCGGAAATTGCTTCTAACGACACCTCTTCACCACCGCGTAATAGCACGGTCTTGCTCGATGAAATTGAAGATGAGCGCTTATATAGACTTTTGAGAAAAACGGACTCTCAGACCCTGCAAATGCTCTTTCTCAAAAGCCTTGGCTATACCGCAAAGGAAATCGAACAGCGAATCGGTATGCCGGAGTCTATGGTACATAATCGGATCAGCCATCTGCGGAAAAAATATAAAAAAGATTTATAAAAATCAGAGGTTTTCCCTCTTCTCCGTGGCTATCTGAATGAAGGGGCAAACCAGCCACTTCTTAAAAATCACAAGCCAAGGAGTGTTTTCTATGCCAATCAGTAGCCAAGTTTCCGATATGTCGCCACATTACCACGATACCCTAATGCTTTTGAAAAAGTACCGTGACATTGCGTGGACTGTAGAGGTCTCCAGCCGCAATCTGCAAGAGGAATTTCGCGCAGAATACGGCTGCCCTGGCAGGGATGTCCTTAATAGTCTTTCACTTAACAAGACCGATGCCAGCCTTATGGATTGCTCCCAGTCTTTGGAACATAGCGCGAAGATGCTGCACATTATCGATTCCGCCGTTAATCTAATTCGAGAAAAGCATAAAAAAGGGGAGTTGTATTATTGGGTTCTCTATTACGCTTACCTCTCACCGCACAAATATGAAAACAGCAGCGAAATTCTGCGCACTCTTGAATCCAAAGCACCGCCTATTTCATTGCGCACCTACTATGCCCGCCGCGAGGAGGCTATTGAACTTTTAAGCTCTGTTCTGTGGGGCTATATCCCTATTGAGTAAATGCTGCATTGAATCCGCACAGACAAAGCCTTACATCCTGCACAACCTTTCTGCTACAATATACCTATCAGTCAAACATCTCACTATTCTATATCCAAGGAGTTCACTTTTGCCGCAAAAGTCTTCTGATAATACATCCATTGATGCCCAGATCATCCCCACTATCAGGGATCCGCAGATTGATTCTGCCTACATAAATCAATTTGCGAAGTTTATTCTCCCCTATATCCAGCAAGATTACGAACGAGAGTTATCTCAAAAAGAGCCGTCCAAAAAGTCAAATTAGACCTCTCCACAAAAAAGGAGCAGTAGCCGCATCTCCTACTGCTCCTTTTTTGCGCTATTTCGTATACAAATCACTAATACAAAAACAAAATCCGAACCCATTCTCATAGAGAATTAAGTTCGGATTATGCTGTCTTGGTGACCCGTGCGGGAATCGAACCCACGTTAACGGCGTGAGAGGCCGCTGTCTTAACCGCTTGACCAACGGGCCATATTAAAAGAGAAGTCGGCATCTACCTATTTTCACAGGCCGTCTCCAGCCAACTATCTTCGGCACGAGTGAGCTTAACTTCTGTGTTCGGAATGGGAACAGGTGGAACCTCACCGTCATCGACACCGGCCAACGCGTGACCATTGTCATGCTTCTCTTTTTGTTGAGGATGTACCCTCAAAACTGAATATCGAACCGCTTTTGCAAATAGAGTATCTGATCAAGATGGGGTCAAGCCCTCGACCTATTAGTACACGCTAGCTGAACGGATCACTCCGCTTACACTGTGTGCCTATCAACCTTGTAGTCTTCAAGGGGTCTTACCTGATTGACTCAGTGGGATATCTTATCTTAAGGCCGGCTTCACGCTTAGATGCTTTCAGCGTTTATCCGATCCGAACATAGCTGCCCAGCTGTGCCACTGGCGTGACAACTGGTGCACCAGAGGTTCGTCCATCCCGGTCCTCTCGTACTAGGGACAGCGCCTTTCAAATATCCTGCGCCCACGACAGATAGGGACCGAACTGTCTCACGACGTTCTG
>ENA-OOZG01000757-OOZG01000757.1-human-gut-metagenome-genome-assembly--contig:-NODE-757-length-25479-cov-11.453666_pt1 | contig 25479 bp, 22 predicted proteins | sample MGYA00241706_ERZ501384 | MGnify/ENA primary metagenome ERZ501384 (study PRJEB25962, sample SAMEA2042742) | human gut metagenome | biome: human gut; feature: human-associated habitat; material: faeces...
TATTCTCCACGTGGAGATTTCGAAATATCCACGTGGAAATCACTTTTCCCCGACACAGCACCGTATCGATACGTAACCAACATTAAATTATTGTAGCAGGCCAATCCTAAACGGAGGCTGTTGCAAAAGTCAACAGGCTCAAATAACGAGCGCACCTATGCACAAACGAAGAAGGCGTAGATCTACGGGGAGCTCAGTCTCCACAGATCTACGCCTTGCGACGCATCGTAACCGTCCGCTTACCTGCCCAGACTACGGATCACAGCTACAATCCGCTGCAGATCCTCCTCCGTCACCAGCGTACCGCTAGGCAGACAGAGCCCCCTGTCGAAGAGTCCCTCACTCGTACCATCCACATAGCGTGGTGCCTCAGCAAAGACAGGCTGCAAGTGCATCGGCTTCCATAGCGGACGGCTCTCGATAGACTCAGCCTCCAGCTGGAGCCTCAGATCCTCACGGGTGAAGCCCGCTTTCTCAGGATCAACTAAGACGCAGGTGAGCCAGTAGTTGCTATCGTATTCCTCCGTGGGGGCGCACTTCACCTCGACGCCAGGACAGTCCGCAAGCAGAGCGCAGTAGCGAGCATGATTGTGCCGACGCTTAGCCACATGCTCCTCGAGGACGAGCATCTGCCCACGACCTATACCCGCCGATATATTGCTCAGACGGTAGTTGTAACCGATGTGCGTGTGCTGGTAGTGTGGCGCATTGTCACGAGCCTGCGTAGCGTAAAAGAGAACACGTCGAGCCGCCTCCTCACTAGGACAGATCAGAGCACCACCACCCGACGTGGTGATCATCTTATTACCATTGAAAGAGAGTGCTCCGTAGCGACCTAGCGTACCGCACTTGTGCCCCTTGTACTCAGAGCCAAGCGCCTCGGCAGCATCCTCGAGGACAGGTATATCGTACTCCTCAGCGATCGCTAGTATCTCAGTCATCTTAGCGGGCATGCCATACAGATGAACCGGTATGATCGCCTTGGGCTTGCGCCCTGTCTGAGCGATGCGATCCTCGATAGCCTGACGTAGTAGGTCGGGAGACATATTCCACGTGTCCGGCTCGCTATCGACGAATATAGGTTTAGCCCCCTGATAAGTGATCGGGTTGGCCGAGGCTGAGAAGGTAAAGCTCTGACAGATCACCTCGTCATCACGCCCCACACCCAGCATGACCAGTCCTAAGTGCAATGCAGCAGTACCAGCACTGAGTGCTACGACATGCTTGCCTGGTGCTCCGAGGTAACGCGTCAAGTCCTCCTCGAAGCCATTCACATTGGGTCCCAGAGGCACCACCCAGTTGGTGTCAAACGCCTCCTGTATAAACTCCTGCTCTCGTCCTCCCATCTCAGCGAGTGAGAGCCAAATCTTCTTCTGTTCCATACTCTCTGTCTTACACTACTCTAGTAGCTTTATCTAGGCTTAGCCAATTTGAATATCTCGTTCTATATGCAAACGCATGGATGTCTCGTGCTTAAACCTTTGCATCGCTTCCTTTTGAGAAAACTGGAAATGGGGATGCCGGTTGTTGCATAGATAAGCTTTGCACTCGTTGAAGCTCCGACAGCCTTCGCCAGCTTGGTATATACTGATTGTCTTCTTTAGTTGCTCTATACCCTCCTGGATCCATCTCTTCCCCCTGCTCTTAAGCTCTATAAAGATAAGCTGATCCGTAGACTCTTCACACGTATAGAGTATCCCATCACACAGCCCATCTAGCGGCACATTATGATCTAGAGGAGTAAACTGCAGTTGGGCTTGATGCTTATTATGTACGCAGGCATTCCACCCATCACCCTCTGATAGCGTATAGGCTCTCCGCTGCTCTTGGGACTTCGCATCGGGATCCCCATCGTTGATCCCAAACAGTGTCTCGGTGCGAGGATCCTCTACTCGTAACTTAGGATCAAAGAAGTCAACCCCTCCTGCTTGCGTCATCTTCGATATCCATTAAGTCTCCGTATAGATCGTTTGTCTCAGCTAGCGCCTTGTTGAGGAAGTTGCTATCCGTCGGGATGCCATCGTAGGTCTCTAGTTTCTGTACAGAGCCCTCCTCGTCAATTTCATAGATAGATAGATCTTGAGGTGCTAGCAGGCTGTCCTGTGGAATAATCTTTTCGACCTTGGCTATGACGTCATCGGTAGCATCGTGAGCTACTTGATAAGCTTTCACACAGACTGACAGGTAATTGATGATATAGGGGCTGTGCGTCGTCATCACCAGACCACTGCCTCGGTTACACTGCCTATCTCGCAAGAGTGCTAGGAGCGTCTCCCTCTGGGAGAGTGGATACAGGTTTTGCTCAGGCTCCTCGACGATACACCACATACATCTAGGCGTAATGACCTTAGATAGGTCTTCAATCATAATCTTCTTCAGATGATCCGATAGAGAGCTATCCTCTTGTATGCGCGCGATCTTTTTGCGGAGCGTCGCCAGCTCATCAGCACTCAAGGTCGTGGGAGGGGCATCAAGTATATTCGTTGAGAGATGGTGAGAGACTAAGAGTAGCGGTAGCAACGATTGCAATCCACTAGCCCCCTTGTGAGCTCTCACCTTACTCAGGTTCTTTACTATGTAAGCTATTTTGTTTTGCTTGTTATACTCAATAGCAAAGCCATCTAACAGGGGGAAAGTCTCCTTAATACTGCCAAGAGCTTTAAGATACTCCTCCTGAAGCGTTACTAGAGAGGGTGGCAGGTTTCTAACCTTGTCAGCCTGCTCTATGGCAACCATAAAGTTGCGCTCTGCGGGTATATACATAAGCTTAGGGAGCAAGTACTCTGCATCGCTACGGCTCTTGCTGATGTAGAGTCGCTCCTCCTTGTATTCAAAAGTGTATGCCTCGCCTACATACTTAATATAGGTGTCTGAAAGGAAGAAATCTTCAATCTGATGATAAGCGCAGAGTTTATTTCGAAATCGTTCGTCCTGTGTATAATACTTTTCAGACACCTCTTGCTTTATGATAGACTTTTCAAGCCAAATGCAAGAGGAGAGAACCTTGACAATAGTACTCTTGCCACTCCCCTGACGACCGCAAAAGACCGTCACAGAGGTGATCTTCATCAGCTCTGTCCTCGTCACTGGGCCAAGACTCCTAATCTCTAAATATCTCATAAGGCAAAAGGTGATACAACGCTCCAACAAGCTGCTAGCAAAGGTACGAAAAAACGACAGCTAGCCAATCGCCCCAATCGCCAACAGCTAACCGCCAACAGCCAGCCCCCAACAGCTACCCCCCACACACCGTCCTCACGATGTATCTTATGTCTTGCCAGAAAGACCAATTGTAGTAATACTCCTTATTGATTCTTACTTTGTCGGGGAAAATCACTTCATCATTGTACCTAATAGGATCCTCCACAGTTGCCAGAAGAGTCTCCTCATCTCTATACTTTAGAGAGGCGGGGCCTGTGATTCCCGGACGGAGCTTTAGTATCACACGATCCTCACCCACGAGCTTATCGGCATAACCTGGTACATCGGGACGAGGACCTACGAAACTCATATCACCGATGAGGACGTTCCACAGTTCGGGAAGTTCATCTAGCTTGTACTTACGTAGCTTAGCTCCTAACGGGGTGATGCGCGACTCCCCAGCGACGGAGACACTGCTTCCACCATGCGCCACGCTCATACTGCGAAACTTGACCATCGTAAAGAGCTTGCCATCTTTGCCCACCCTCTGTTGCTTGAAAAGGACAGGACCACCAGGCATCTTCACTCGAATCAATATCGCCACGACAAGTAGCACAGGGCTAAGTATAATCAGCCCCACGAGCGACATAATCCGATCAAATAACCACTTCGCCCACATACTCTATCTATTAGCTTCAGCGACGAAAGAGCGTTTGAAGAGCAGACGCAAGATACCGTCAAGGTAACCGATACCATAGTTGATATGGATGACGGGATAGATACAGAGTAGCCATAGAGCAACCTTTGGCTTGGCTATATGCTGCAGCGATGCCACAATATCTATCAGTAGATAGAGGAGCAATGGGATGGCGAACCAAAGGGTCAGCTTCGGCAGAATGATGCTCAACACCACAAATAGTATTAGATAGAGTACGAAGAAGAGTGGCACCATACGTCTCAGCGAGGTGAACTGCCCCAGCTTCTTATCTACCAATGGGTTGAAGAGTCCATACTGATAAAACATCCGTCCACACTTCCTTACCGTGGGACGTGCATAGTAATCTATAAGCAGGTCAGGAAGCAGAAAGATGCGCCCCCCATGCTGCTTGAGACGCGAGTTCAGCTCGTTGTCTTGATTGCGTGTCAGCTCCTCGTCATAGCCACCTATCTTGTCAAAGACCTCTCGACGATAGCACCCGAAGGGGACCGTGTCTACCTCTTTGATCTCTTTGACACCTACACGAAACTCTGAGTTGCCCATACCAAACTTAGAGCTGAGGGCGATAGCGATAGCCTCAGCTCTTGCGGTCTCATTGGCCGGAAGCGTCTTACAGACACCGCCCACATTATCGGCCTCTGGATGAGCCTCCATAAATTGGACAAGCCGACTAAAGTAGTCATTGGGATAGACGCAGTGTACATCTAGCCGGATGATATAGACTCCTTGAGCCGCCTTAATCCCGATATTCATAGAGACAGGCACTATCTTCCGAGGGTTGTGTAAGAGCTTTACTTGAGGAAACTTCTCTCGGATAATCTCAGCTGTTCGATCGTGGCTGTTGCCATCTACCACGATCACCTCTAGTAGCTCCTTGGGGTAATCTTGCTGATAGACCGAATTGAGACAATCCTCGATAAATCGCTCTTCGTTATATGCGGGAATGACGATAGAGATCATTTTCGTTGCATTATACATCATAAGGGTCTACTCTTAATAACTTTTGCGGGAGCTCCGCCAACAATAGTATAGGGTGGCACATCTTTGGTAACTACAGCCCCAGCTCCGATAATGGCTCCATTGCCAATGTTCACCCCAGGCATTATCATAACTCGCTGACCTATCCACACATCATCTCCTATTAAGACAGGTTTTGATGTAGATCCTTGCAATCTAATTGGAACCTCTCTCTTGCTAAAGTTGTGGTTGGTTGTCAATATAACACATTCGGGGCCCATAAGTACATCTCTTCCAATTTTTAAAGGTCCTCGAATATAGGCTTTTAATCCTATCATGCTAAAGTCTCCTATTTCAATATTTTTACCAGTTCCGAAATTCGCTCCTTTCTCAACAATGACCTTTTTTCCACATTTATCAAATAGCGGTGAAGCAAACATTCTCCTAATAAATCGGGTCCTTCTCAAATATCGATTGTTCGTCTCTGGAAGGAAGATAGCAAAGCCATAATATAGCACTAAACAGATTAGCCGTCTCAAAGCTTTAACATACTTAAAAACACTCATAAGTCCTCGCATAACAAGCTTTTATACATCCTGATTCCCCAATAAGTTTACATATCGCAAAGCGATACGATTCCACGAAAACTGTTCGGTTATAAATGTAGGATCGATTGAGAACGAAGAGTAGTTGATAACAAGTTCCTTTATAGCATTCGATATATTGTCTATTCTATCTGGGATACATGAAACCCCATATTTAGGGGAAAAGAAACCATCAACCCCCTCTCCTTTTGTATAAAGAATGGGCAATCCTTGAGATAACGCTTCGACATATACAAGACCAAAGGTCTCTGTTAGAGAAGGCATAGTGAAAATATGGCATTGTTGCATTATGGCGCGTATCTTATCCTTATCTTGAATTACTCCATGCAGATGAAATACTTCGGGATGCCCCATTGCAACAGCCTCGATTTGCTTCGTATCATTTCCATTTCCACCTATCAGATGAAGCTGTAGGTTATATCCATTTTCTTTTAGTTTAAGCACAGCCTCCATAAGTCGAGGTATATTCTTGTTTGATGTGAAGTTTCCTACATACAATAGGTGCCAAGGCTGATCTTGTTGATGAGTCTTTAAGTCGCATGAAATATTTTCAAGCCAGTAGCTATTAATTCCATTAGGGATGTTGATAACTTTATCGCTAAAATCAGAAGGGCAAACTCTCCACTGCTGCACTCTTTTGATGTGAGCAGGAGAGATACAGATGACTTTGTCAGCATTCTGAATAACGCTTTTGCCGACTCCCCAAGTATGCACCATAAATCGCATAAATACATTGATGTCGGTGTTTCTAATGGTGACAGTATAAGGAATCCCATAATCTCTCTTGAGCTTTAGAGCTAACACCCCATCACTAAAAAGTGTATGAGCATGAACGTGTGTGAGGCTTCTGGGATCTACTAATCCAAGTAGGTGTTGATAATTGCTCTTCACTTTTAGTCTGAAAAAAGCCCGATGCCACGGGCACCAATTATCAGAGTAATAAATCATAGAATTTGTCGTAGCAAACTCTACATTATTTCGACCTCTCTCCTCTTCTTTTCGGATTGTGGTAAAAACAGTCTGCTGTACACCATATTTGTCAACAGCCTTTACCAGTTCTGAGTAAACACGTGTATGAGGGAAGTCGTTAGCTAGATGTAATATGTGTAATGCCATAAATGCTTTATAAGTCTTTTAGTATTGGTATTTGTGAGAAGCAAAGGGAGATGCATAGACTTGCTATAAATACTACCCCAAATAGTATAAAAGGGAATAGTAGAGGGGTTACTTGATGTAGGTCCATCAAAAGTACTACCGCAGAGTTCAACAAGCCGACTAATATGAATTGGTGAACAATGTAGATCTTATAGCTTAAAGAGGATACTCGTTGAGAAATCCTACTCAAATGAACAGCTATCGGTAAAATGGGGAAAGTCAAAACTACTGAGAATAAACCAATTAGCATTCGAAAAAACCAATGCTGGAAGAACAAAAGGTTGGGATATATTTCCACTACACACGTAACAAATCGACTTTCTTTAATCACTGACAGCAAATAGAATACGACAACATATAGAACACCTCTAGCTACAATGTTTAACCACAAAGATCTTGCTTGCCTAGGTCTTCTTGCTTTATGCCCGCTTCCAATGTAAGCCCCAATGAAGAAAAACACCTGATAAAAGAAGACTGTAAATATGCTAGTTCCTAAAGGGAAAAAGCAACTTACAATACAAATCACCATTGAACATAGAAACATTCCCCAGTATTTGGTCCTTTTTTGACACAAGAGATAGACTGGATATGCAAGGACATAGAGCAAGAAAAGCATACATAAAAACCAAAGATGCCCTTGTCCATCTATAAACACTCTACTCAACAACCTTATATCATAGAAAACTTCCCTATGAAAAAGGAGTGCATATAAGAGACTAAAAAAAACTGCTGGGAAGTACAATCTTTTCGCCTTCTTCCAGACAAAAGCTTTATAGTTAAAAGAGCTTGAAGTAAAAACACCTCTATACCCGACTAGATAACCTGATATCGCAGTAAATATAGGGAGTGCCCAATAAATTAAGAGTGGATTAACCCCTCTATATACAAAGCTCTCAGGAGATCTATCAAGACTTAAAGGAGTTTCCCAAACTCCATAAATCGCAAAGCAATGCCCCATTACAATGGATAGCATTGCTAAGATTCTTAGCAACTCTATATCATAACGTCGTTCCCTTTTCATATGATCTATTTGCTATGGTTTGGGACAAGATATATAGAGATAAAGCCAGTAAAAACGCTCCTTGAGTTAACAACACACTGAAAAACGCTCCATCTATAAACGTTGATGCATATAGCAGAGCACCTAACAAGGGGATGTGAGATAAATTTGTTCCTTCGAAAGCTTTACAGCAAGCACTGTAGAAACGAAAAGAAACTATATATAGAATCGCATACACAGGGAGCGACAACCAGCCTATCTGAGAGAATCCCTCCGCAAACAAGCCCGTGTTTGCACCCATGTCAGGAAATCCAAAAGCATAACTTCCTATTACATGAGGAAAGGAGTCTTGATAAGGGTAGTTTAGAAAGCTTCTAAGGAAACTACCCGAGTAGTACAGGTAGTCATTTTCTTGTGCAAAAGAAAAGAAATAAGATCCAATCTGATTTGGAACGAAAGATGTACGTCGTAGCGTGAATATTGTAAGTAGAGGCAACTGCTCTTTAGAAAGTAAACACTCTATCAAGCAGACCCCAACAAATGCAGAAAAATAGATGATGATCTTCTTTGCATCTACCTTCTGCCCAAAGAAGTGAAAGAGAATCCCCAAAGCGAGAGCAAAGAGCGTGTACTTCATTCCTCCGAAAGAAAATGAGACCAACTGAGAGAATATCAATAAGGAGGAGAGTAATACTTTCCGCTGTTTTAAGGTTATTATAAGCAGTATTGGTGTAATACGAGCAGCAAAAGGTAGATAGTAATTAAATATATTGGGCATTCCAGAATTACTCCACTCTTTTCTTAAATCGTAGACTTCATCTAAATTGAGATTTATCTGTAATCCATTATAGTACAAGGTAATTAAGATAACAGAAATAGAGAGGAAGTAGGATATGAATGAAAGTGTTCCTTTACTTCTTCCTAAAGAGGGGGACTTTGGGAACTGTATATTAGGAAAAAGTTCATTCGCAATCGACAAAGATAGATAGGACAGTAAATGAAATATATAGTAGGTGGTACTCCAATTGCCATATACGAATAATACATTTCCTGGGATAAAGTACAAGAGTGTCAGAATGATAATAAAGTAGTCTGAAAGGGATGCTCTCCGTTGCTGTCGATACAGAAAGTATGAGACTAGCATAAGGTAAGGAATAACGAGATATAGCGAAGTGAGACCACTGTAATCGGTCTTAAATTGATACATACTCGCAAACAAAGATGCTACAACCTCATAGATTGGATGTAGCATAGCAAATATTCCAAAGACTAGAATAGTTACCCAAAAGAAGCTCAAGTATCTCTTCTCGACCTTCTTAGAACTCAGAGTCCCGTTCATCATTCTATCCATTTTCAGTTTTATGGAAGCTAATAAGCTTGTTTAGATCTGTAGGAGTAATCCACTTCATAGCCAGCAACACTCCTCCGAACAGAATTGTTGGAAGAATGATGCCAATTATGAGCTCTAGAATGATTCCATACTCTTTAATGAGTAGTATTATGCAGTTGATGCCAAAGGTGATCCCCCCCTGAAGGAGCAGTATGGGTAGTACATCACTCAGCTGCTCTTTCATTGTTATTGTCGTCAATCGACTTACATAGTAGATGTTGAAAAGGAAGTAGGCGACATTGAGTCCGACCAAACCCCAAAGTGTCTCATACATACCTATGCCACTGAGTATAATTAAAGTGACAATACCGATGACACGTTCGATAGTTACCAAGATGAAGTAGCTCTTAGCCTTGCCTACAGAACGAATAAGTAAAGTGGGGATAAAGGAGAGAACAAGGAAAAGTCCTACAGGAGTCAATATTCTCAGCATTGGTACCGAAGGCAACCACTTGTCGGTAAAAAGTAGGAGTACTAGAGGCTCGGCGGTCAAAAAGAGGATGCTAAAGCCTAGAACACTTAAGATGGTTAACAGACGGAAGTTCTTCCTATATCGCTCTTTGAGTATATCTGGCGAAGATTGATAGCGAGAGAAGTCTGGGAATAAGACTTGGTAACCCACCTCTTGGATGGCCTGAGATGGGACCATTTGTAACTTATTTGCTTGGGTATAGTAGCCTAGAGTTGTTGCGCTGAATTGTTTTCCCAAAATCATTGCTAATCCATGAGTGTAAGCTTGGTTGACAATCGTTGCTAAATAGATAAATCCACTATAAGGAACAAGCTTCTTAAAAGACTCTTTCTCAATCCCTAAGGCTGGGTAAGCCTTGGTCGTCAACCACAGACCTATTGTTTGAAAGAGATAAAGAGCTAACGTAGCTACAACTAAGCTCCAAACGCCAGCTCCATTCTTTGCTAGAATGACACCAACAGTATATCCTAGAGTACTTGAAATAAGAGTAATAAGGCACAGTCTGCGTAATTGAGACTCCTTTAAGGCGATATTGTATTGAACGATAAAAAAGGAGCAAATGATTAATTGGATACCTAGCACTCTAAGAACCTCTTTTAGAATAGGCTCCTCATAAAATATAGCAATAGCTGGTGCTGCAATGTAGAGTATGGCATAGACAATCACAGCCAACAGAAGATTGGTCGTAAAGACGGTATTAATGTCAGCCTGTTTGAGGTCCTTGGTCTGAATAAGAGACTGACCAAAACCCGCAATTACAGTAGTATAACCTAAGGAGATGAATATTTGTAGCATCCCTATGATTCCGAACTCACGAGGAGAAAGAAACCATCGCGCCATTACAAGGTTGAAAAGGAAAGCAAGTGCAATCCCTCCCACCTTATCTATTGTAGCCCATAGGTAGTTACTCCGTATTTTGCTCACGATTAATTTGTCTTTTGAATAAGACTAAGATCCAACTTATTACCCATCATAAGCTGTGTCTGAGGTAGTCTTGCGATATCAAATCCTCCTCCAGGAGTAAATGTAAGCTCGCCAAAATAGACTTGTTGTGGTGTATCATAAAAGTCTACTCTCACAAAAGGGAATCTCTGACTTAAAACTTCAGCATAGTGAAACATCTCGTCAAGATGTTTGGGCTTCGGTAACGAGAATCCTTCAGGAGCAGCTAATCCATTAGGATTAATTCGTTGAAGAGTCCAATCTCTATCAAAGAAGTAAAACTTAGGAGTCCCTGAACTTCGATCTTCACATGTGAATAAGAATTCTGGTTTACCATGAAAACAATAGATCTTATAGTCTACAGGAAGTAGTCCTCGCTCGGACTCTATAAACTGCTCGATGATTATTTTTTTCTCTGCATGCTTGTACTGCACCTCTCCTGTCTTAAGCCATGGTTCTTCTTTTCCCCACATTCTCAGCCTATTTATAGTCTGAGGTATGTTTAGACTGTCTTTATCATGACAGATGATATTGTAGCCATTACCGAAATTCCACTTGAGAGCAAATTTCTGAGGAAGTCTCTCCCACTCAATCTCTTCAGGAGTATCGTAGACCGCAATCAATTCATTGAGTATCTCTGGACATCCACAAGACTTGATATACTCTCTAACCTTATATTTATCGGCACATTGAGTATAGATCGGATCTTGATGATAGCCATAAAGATGAACTTTCATCCATTGAATCTTAGCATCTAAGGTTTGAGGATTCTTTAAGTCGAGTTTTTTTCGGAAGTAATAAAAGTAACGCAACTTTAGGCTTAAAGCTAAGTCCTTTTTAGTCAACCAATATAGTACACTGCGTAGTATATTCATATCTATTCTTTGTTAGAGTTGTGTCTATTCTTGAGTACCCTTATCGTTTTTTATTTCTGACTTTAGAGCAAAGAAGTTAAAGATTGAAAGAGTGAGCCTGCTCTATTCTACAAAGCTTGACAAATAGGAGAATCTAGAGGTTAGCTGACCATCTCTTATAATAGTTGCTCTATTGATAGCCTCTTTAGACTCTTGATTTTCTTCTAGTAAGCCAGGAATTATAAGTTCCATATATTTGCTTCCAAAATACACACTTGACGTTATAGGGATAGCGTTGGGTAGCGTATCAACAGCCATTATTGTAATATTGGATGAGCTACTAAATGCGTCCTCTTCCTTATTTGAGAAGGGATTATAGTCATAAAAAGGATTTGCGTGTGTTGATGATCTAATCGTACATTTAAAGCCTCCTGAGATATCACATGTTACGTCTGCTACTAGTTTAAGTTTCCCAGATAGCTTTATAAGATCTTTTTGATTGAGATAAACAGGATCTTTCTCTCCCCAAAAATGACACGGAATAAGGACAGGGAACCCCTCTAGTTTTGGAAATAAGCAACTCGCATACTCTTCGGGATGGTTGGAAAAGTCTATTCGACTGAACGGTTTACCATCCATTCTTTGAACTAAATCCTTCAAAAGGAGGTTCACAAAAAGAGGTTTTGCTTGGCATGACTTTCCCGCAGTATAATCCTCTATTGTCGTTTCTTCGTACCCTATAGCTGTAAGAAATTCTCGACATCCTTTAGCTACATTTCCGTTTCCTGTAAAAAGGATATTGGGCAGTTTTTCGATATTGATGAGTTTAACAGCCTCGAGTAACTTTTCAACAACTCCCAGAGAATTAGGTGAGGATAGTGCATATCGCTTTTCCTTTAGACCATAACCCCAAATTGCGTTATAAGCACCTACAATTCCAGCATATCTGCCAAAAGCGCACAACCGCTTATTAGAGTTATCAACTAGGTATTCATGGTCCGTAAACGTATTTTTGTTAGATAGCAAATGCTTTGCCAAGGATCGATTGTATTCTTGTTCCTTAGCAAAGTGACCAAAGAATACATAGTGTCTATTGGGAATGATATGAGTCAGTTCCTGCTCTTTTATTCCAATGATTATATCGCAATCTACAGATGTGAGGTTGTCAACTACTTGTATCCCCATATCTTGATATTGTCTGTCGGGAAAACACCGTACAGCACTTGACTCTACAATAATTTCTATCATTGGATATTTGGCCATAATCTCTGCAGCTTGATCTGGAGAGAATATGACTCTGTTATCGACAGGAGTTTTTGTTTCTTTAGGTAGTCCTATCGTAAACTTATTCTTCTTCATGATGCTGGGGGATAATTACCTGCTCTTTAAAGATATCTCGCTAATATTCGATTGCACGTAGCTAATGGCAAATAGTCTATTTAGAGTGATCATTGAGAGAGGAGGATGGTGTTACAGTCGCTGGTCGTAGGCGTGGGGCGGGAGGAATGACTTGACGTCGTAGACGACGGCGTTGTCAGCCTTGAGTTTGTCGAGGTCGAGACCCTCGAACTCTCTGTGGGAGACGGCTAGGACGACCGCATCGTAGCGAGCCGTGGGGAGTTCGTTCTGTATCTCCACACCATACTCACGTTGTGCGATCTCAGGATTGGCCCATGGATCGTGGATGGAGACGTTGACATTGTACTCGCGGAGCGTCTTGACGATGTCGACCACCTTCGTGTTGCGCACATCGGGGCAGTTCTCCTTGAAAGTAAAGCCTAGCACCAGCACGTTAGAGTTCAGCACCTGTATACCCCGCTTGAGCATCAGCTTGACCACCTGCTCAGCGACATAAGCACCCATGCCGTCGTTCATACGCCGACCAGCGAGGATGATCTCAGGATTGTAGCCATAACGCTGCGCACACTGAGCTAAGTAGTAAGGATCGACACCAATGCAGTGACCGCCAACGAGTCCTGGGCGGAAAGGCAAGAAGTTCCACTTAGTGCCAGCAGCTTCTAGCACGTCTAGGGTGTCGATACCCATACGATCGAAGATCTTCGCCAACTCATTGACAAAAGCTATGTTGATATCTCTTTGTGAGTTCTCAATAACCTTAGCCGCCTCAGCCACCTTGATGCTAGATGCTAGGTGAGTACCAGCGGTGATGACGGAGCTGTAGACCGCGTTGACATACTCCCCCACCTCGGGTGTGGAGCCTGAGGTGACCTTCTTGATATGCTCTACGGTATGCTGCTTGTCGCCTGGGTTGATACGCTCAGGGCTATAACCAGCGTAGAAGTCTACGTTGAGCTTAAGTCCCGACACTTGCTCGACGACTGGTATACATTCGTCCTCCGTGACGCCTGGATAGACGGTACTCTCGTAGACCACGACGTCGCCCTTTGAGATCACCTTGCCGATGGTTGTGCTGGCTCCAATAAGGGGTGTCAAGTCCGGGTTGTGGTTCTCATCTACAGGGGTCGGCACAGCTACGACGTAGAAGTTGCAAGAGCGTATCTCCTCAATATCCGAGGTGCAGCGAAATCCGTTGTCCAAGGCAGACTGGAGGAGTTCGTCAGAGACCTCTAGTGTGGCATCGTGTCCCGCCATCAGTGCCTCGACGCGCTTGGCGTTGAGGTCAAAACCGATGGTTGTATATTTAGTGGAAAAGAGTCGGGCTAGAGGCAGTCCTACGTAGCCTAGTCCGATAACGGCTATTTTGGCTGTTGGCTGTTGGCTGTTGGCTGTTGGCTGATTCATATTCGTAATTGGCTATTGGCTGTTAGCTGTTAGCTGTTGGCTGTTGGCTGATTCATATTCGTAATTGGCTATTGGGTGTTGGCCGTTAGCTGTTGGCTATTGGTTGTTGGCTGGTGGGCTGGTGGCTGGTGGCTAACGGCCAAAAGCTAACAGCCAACGAGCAACTATCTTTTTTGCCTGATTTTGGAGATTAAGCTATTGATTTGTTTTTGCAAGATGGTTAGTTGATTGAGGAGTGGCTCATAGTTCTCAGCTGTTACGTAGCCTAGTTGATTAGCGATAAGTATTTGTGTTTCTACTTCAAATGCGGATCCTAGAGATATCTCAAGAAATCTTGCGAAGTCTACTTCAGACTCTCTAGAGGCTCCCTCAGCAATATTTGATGCTATAGATACTGCAGCTCTTCTGACTTGATTCGTTAGTCCATACTTCTCGTCTTCTGGAAAACATTTCGTTAGCCGATAGATAGTCTCCACTACCTGTAAGGCGTTCTGCCAAGCATCGTATTTTCTGAAGTTGCGCATATTTTGTTGGCTGTTAGCTATTGGCGGTTGGCTGTTAGCTATTGGCTGTTAGCTATTGGCTGTTGGTTACTGGCTATTGGCTACTGGCTATTGGTTATTAGTTACTGGCGGTGGGCTAGCTAATGGCTAACGGCCAACAGCTAATGGCCAAATTACAGGTTCTCCCAGTACCAGTCACAGCAAGCGGCTAAGCCTTGACGCATAGAGTACTTAGGGTCGTAACCCAGTAGTCTCTTAGCCTTGTCAATGCAGGCTAGTGAGTGGGGTATATCACCGACACGATTGGGACCATGCTTAGGCTCGATGGCCGCAATGGCGGGGTCGTGCTTGGAGAGATTCTCCTTGAGGTAGTCGACCAACTGATTGAGTGTGGTGCGCTCTCCGAAAGCGGTGTTGTACACTTGGTTGACCGCCTCGGGAGAGGTCGTCGTCAGGGCACGCTCGTTCATCTGGATGACATTATCTATATAGGTAAAGTCGCGACTGTAGGAGCCGTCGCCATTGATGACGGGCGCCTCGTGAGCCATCAGCTGCTTGACAAAGAGCGGGATGACCGCAGCGTAAGCTCCGTGAGGATCTTGCCTACGCCCGAACACGTTGAAGTAGCGTAGCCCGATCGTCTCAACGCCATAAGTACGCGCGAAGACATCAGCATATAGTTCATCAACATACTTCGTGATAGCATAAGGCGACAAAGGGCGACCGATCACCTCCTCCACCTTGGGGAGCTTCTCGCTATCGCCATAGGTCGACGAACTGGCTGCATAGACTAGTCGCTTGATGCCCGCATCGCGTGCAGCCACGAGCATATTGAGGAAGCCTGATATGTTGACCTCATTGGTCGTGATCGGGTCTTTGATAGATCGGGGCACAGATCCTAGGGCTGCTTCGTGCAGCACATACTCCATACCATCGACCGCCTTGCGGCAGTCGTCTAGCTTGCGTATATCGCCGACGATGAGCTCGAAGCGGTCGGGATAGGCAGCTAGGAGCGGTAAGATGTTGGCGGGCTTACCCGTCGCAAAGTTGTCGAGACAGCGGACGGTGTGTCCCTCACGGAGGAAGTGCTCGCAGAGGTTGGAGCCTATGAAGCCTGCTCCGCCAGTGATTAGTAGTTTCATGTTTGTGTAAAGATAGGGGCTGAAAAAGGATCCTTTGACATCCAAGTGCAAATGTACATATTTCGGAGCAATCGGCAGTGGCTCTTAGCTGTTGGCCGTTGGCCATTAGCCTTTAGCCCGCTAACAGCCAAAAGCCAACAGCCAACAGCTAATTTCGTACCTTTGGGGACATGATACATCTCTTAGTTTGTCCTTGCTTATGCGGATCGTTCTCATAGGCTCTGGAGGCGTAGCCACCTCCCTGGCCGCTGCAGTGGCGAGCCACGCTACCGCTTCGCTTTGCGGCATCTACAGTCGTCAGCTGGCGCATGCCGAGGCGCTCCGTGATCGCTTCGCACTCGCCTGCCTCGTCACCGATAGTCTGCAGCAGCTCCCCACGGCGGACCTTTACCTCATCGCTGTCAGCGACCACGCCATCAGTGAGGTTGCCACGGCACTCCCGCCACTCGGCGGCTTGATCGTCCACACCTCCGCCGTAACCCCGATTGAGTGCTTGAGCGGGCAGCGCGCTTACGGTGTCTGGTACCCGTTCAACAGCTTTGCCCGGGAGGTCATCGTTCCCTTCGAGGGGCAAAAGGTTCTTTACCAACTGGCCACTGACGAGGGCTTGACCACCCTCCAGCAGTGGAACACTCTCCTGCAGGTTGAGGCACTACCCTCGACACTCGACCAACGCCTCTGGCTACACCTCGCGGGCGTGCTGGCCTCCAACTGCACCAACCGCCTCTACACGCTCGCGCACCGTCTGCTGACACAGGCCGACCTCCCCACAGACCTGCTCGACGGACTCATCCTGCGCACCGCCTCCAAGGCAACCACCATCGACCCTTACAGCGCGCAGACGGGCCCCGCACGCCGGCACGATCTAGAGACCATCGCTCGCCATCGGGCACTCCTCGAGCAGCGGCCCGACGACTTGCAAGAGGTATCGCAGCTCTACAACCTATTCACCGAAGCTATCCTAGAAGACTATCCCCTATGAGACCCTACCGCTGGATCCTTGGCTCCCAATCGCCACGCCGCAAAGAGCTCCTTGCCACACTCGGCCATCCCTTTGAGATACGTACCATCGAGGGACACAGCGAGGCCTACCCTGACACGCTCCCTCTTGAAGAGGTGCCGCTCTATCTCTCCCAGCTCAAAGCGGAGCAGCTACTACCCACACTACAAGCTGACGAACTGCTCATCACGGCCGACACGGTTGTCCTCCTCGACGGGCAGATCCTCGGCAAGCCACATGACCTGGACGACGCTCGTCGTATGCTACACCGCCTGAGCGGTCGCCAGCATAAGGTCGTCTCGGGCGTGTCGCTCACCACGACCGAGTGGCAGCGCTCCTTCGCCAGCCATACGCTAGTCACCTTCGCACAGCTCACGGACAGCGAGATAGACCACTACGTAACGCGCTACCGTCCGCTTGACAAAGCGGGCGCTTATGGCATACAGGAGTGGATCGGCTACATCGGCGTCTCGCACATCGAGGGCTCCTTCTACAACGTCATGGGACTCCCCGTGCAGCACCTCTACCACGTGCTACAAGACGCCGATCTCTTCTCGTAAAAAGGCTGTTGGCGGTTGGCTATTGGCTGTTGGCTGTTGGCTATTGTTACTGCGTCCCTACAGGGTATCGTCACGGCTAGTGGCGTCCGTTGTGGCTGTTGGCTGTTGGCCCTACATGTCGACGTAACGGGTTAGACGTATCATCGTTACACGCGATCCGGGCCTTGTCAGCCTAGGCGTAGTAAGATGACCCACAGGTTGTGGGTACACATATATATAGATAGAAGTAGTAGCGCGAGGTCCATATATCGATAGGTCTGCCTAGGCAGTACACGGTAGAGCCACCCCAGCGCCATCGGCACTAGGAAAACCCAGTGCCCCCCGAAGATAACCGCTTCGTCTAGCCCGTAGCCACCGACGAGATGCACCGCCACATCGACCGCTAGGTAGAGCGGTATGGCCCAGGCCAAGGGGTAGCGTCGTCCGATCCAGATCATCGCGAGCAGCAGTAACACTACCCCCCACGGGAGCAGCTCCATAGCCCAGCAGGCATAGGGCGTGGGTCTCAGCACCGTCTCGCCATGCAGCTCACGCATCTCTAGATTGCTGATGAGGAGCGGATGACCGAAGAAGTCTGGCACGATATCGGCCGACCTTGTCTGAAAGCGCAGCAGATCGTTGACCTGAGCCGTGAGCATCGACTCCTCGGCCTCTGGTCCAGCCCCTCTCTGGTGGTAGAACCACCCCACCGCCACAACGAGTGCCAGCAGGAGGAGTGTCGGGAGCAAAACTTTGCGCGCCCGCTGCCAGAGCGACTCTTCTTTGCTCAGGAGAAGCAACGAGAGCGGCTTGGCAAAGTTTGTCAGCGTCACGCCACCCAGCAGGAGGCTCCAGAGCGTGGCATGCCAGCCCGACAAGCGTTTCTCTCGCTTCAGCTGACCGCTCAGACAGAGGAGGGATAAGACGAGCAGCGCCATTGAGAGCGGATAGCTCTCTACCGTAAAGGAGAGCGTCATCACCGTAAAGGTTGAGAGGAGGAGCCCCGAGAGGAGCAGACTGCGTCCCGTATCAAGCTGCACCACATGCCGCAGGTAGCCGCAGCATCCCGCTACGGCGATAGCCATCAGGAGTGCTGAGGCGAGGAGTATGCCGATGAGTGCGCCCCCTTCGCCCAGGAGTGGTACCATTAGCACCCTATTAATAAGGTATAGCGGCGTGATCAGCGGGTGGCTCACGTCCCACGCCCCGCCCCGCGTCGTAAAGCGGAAGTAGTTGTCATACCCGAGGTAAGTGCCGATAGCGTCGTCCTGCGGCATCAGCAGCCCAGTGCTATAGATATAGAGTGCTAGGACGGAGAGTAGCGCCCACACGCCCAGTGCGCAGAGTAGCTCCACCCGCCACCGCCGTAGTAACTGCTTATTCAAAAATCCCATAGTAATGCTTCGTACATAGTGCCAGGAAGTCACGATCACTCGCGCTGTCGCCATAGCCGTAGGTTGTGACCATTCGCCACTCCGGGAGGGCTAAGTCCAGCCGGCGCACCTTTTCGGCACCCTTACAGTTGGGCGTGGCAAAGCGTCCCGTATAGAGGCCTTCTGCCAGCTCCAGCTCCGTGGCCAGCACCAGGTCAAAGCCACGACGCCTAGCCCACGACGAGACCGCCAGATCTGTCGAAGCGGTCAGCAAGATCGTCCGATGTCCATCACGTTGATGCTGCTCCAGCCGACGTATAGCCTCGGGGCGGAGCATCTGGTCTATCTGATCTGCAAAAGCCGCTCCCCGCTGCAGGCCCTTCTCATAGCTCCAGCCACGCACCACCGTGCCAACGATGCGCTCCTTGTAGCGATCAGCCATGCCCCCACTCAGCCGATAGGCAGCATACTGATAGAGGTAGTAAGGCAGATGCCACACGAACGAACCGCGCGACTGCATCTGCACCAGCCACGGCAAGAGCGTGTCCCGCCGTGTGAGCGTACCATCTAAGTCAAAGATTGCTATCGTATCCACGCGCTTACCCCTTTATACCACATAGCGTAATAGCCCAAAGAGCACCCCCCACACCACGACGCAGATGCCGATGATCGCATCCCGGTAGACCACCTGCGTAGGGCTCCCGCTTCGCTCCTCGACTAGTGTGATCTGGAGGTAACGCAGCAAGCCCACAAGCACTGGGAGTGCCGTCAGGTAGAGGTAGTCCCCGCCAGGCTCCGTATGCACCTCGGCCGAGAGCGTGTAGAGGAGGTAGCAGATGAGTAGGACGCCCACGATCATCGTCAGCGTATGGTCTAGGAAGGGGCGATTGTACCCCTTGATAGCTTGTCGCATCGCTACCCCACTGCGTTCGTAGAGGAGGTAGTCGTCACGCCGCTTGGCTAAGGCCAGGAAGAGCGATAGGAGCAGCGTCATCACCACGAGCCACTCTGAGACCACCACCCCAGCGACGATACCGCCGAGTAGCACCCGCAGCACGAAGCCTACCGAGATAGAGACCACGTCGACCACCGCTATTCGCTTGAGCCAGTAGCTGTAGCAGACGTTGAGCAGCCAATAGCCCCCCATGATCCCGAGCGTTTGACACCAGAGTGCACGAGGTAGGAGTGCCAGCGGCAGAGCCACCGCAAGGATCAGTAAGAGAGCGGCCATGGTCCACGCGACCGGTATCGAGACCGCCCCAGAGGCTATCGGGCGTAGCCGCTTCTTAGGGTGCAGGCGATCACGCGCTTGATCCACTATGTCGTTGACGATGTAGATCGATGAGGAGAGCAGCGAGAAGGCACAAAACGCCACCACCAAGCCACCCCAGAGCGACGAGTCTAGGAGCACCCCACCGAAGAAGGCGGGTGCTAGGACAAAGAGGTTCTTGATCCACTGATCGCAACGTAGCAGACGTGGTAAGGTAGCAACATTCATCTTGGTAGTGACGGTTGATAGGATGAACTATGAGTCTGCACAAAGGTACTTAGAAATTAGAGATTAGAAGTTAGAGGTTAGAGGTTAGAGCGAGACGAGTAACCCTTTGTAGGGGCGGACCTATGTGTCCGCCCGTTCTCGTCAGAGCGTTGTATGCTATGTGGGCGGACACTCAGGTCCGCCCCTACACAAACCACATCAACACGAAAAGTTCAGCCATCAGACGCTGTAGCACCAGTATTTGTAAGGACGCACGGTCGGACGCAGACCGTCGGAACGTCCGTTGTGTCCGTTAGCTTTTGGCCGTTAGCTCTTGGCTGGTGTTACTGCGCCCCCACAGGATGTCGTCACGGCTAGCATTCCCACAAATAGTTCTTCGTTCTGCGCTGATTCCATAGCATATACGAGTTCCAAAAGTAGTTCCCTTCTTGGAACTTTTTAGTTCCAACGGAGGAACTCTTTAGTTCCAGTGGAGGAACTTTTCGGTTCCAACGGAGGAACTTTTCAGTTCCAAGGGAGGAACTTTCGATTTCCTAGGTAGGAAAAGAAAATTTCCAACGGAGGAAAAATAGTTTTCCAACGGAGGAAAAGAAAATTTCCAGCGTTGGAAATTTCTTTTTCCAAGGGTGGAAAGTTTTTGGAAACTTGTGGGGGCGGCACTTTTGCAACGGAGTTGCACCCAGATAGCTCTACCTTTGCCTCCGTAACAGTACATCTATATCTTATGAAGAAGAAACTAATACGTATCATACTCACAGCCCTGCTACTCATCGGGGCTTATATCGTGGAGCGCACCTCGGCACTCCCGATGTGGCAGCTCCTCTTGGTCTACCTCGTGCCATACCTTATTATAGGGTATGACGTGCTCGGCGAGGCGGTCGAGGGAGTGGTGCATGGCGAACTCTTTGACGAGCACTTCCTCATGAGCATCGCTACCGTGGGCGCGCTCTGCATAGGCTTCCTGCCGGGAGCTGAGGCGCAGTTCCCCGAGGCGGTCTTTGTGATGCTCTTCTTCCAGCTGGGCGAGCTCTTCGAGGGGTATGCCGAGGGCAAGAGCCGTCGTGCCGTCTCCCACCTCCTCGAGATACGCCCCGACACGGCAAACGTGCTACGCGAAGGTGTCGAGCAGACGGTCGCCCCTGAGGAGGTAGCCGTGGGCGAGACGATCATCATCAAGCCTGGTGAGCGGGTTCCACTGGACGGATTCATTATCGAGGGCTCCTCAGCACTTAATACGGTCGCACTCACGGGCGAGAGCGTACCCCGCAGCGTCACCGTCGAGGACGAGGTGATGTCTGGCTGTGTCAACCTCTCGGGTCTGCTCACCGTCCGTGTCGCCAAGACAGCGGGCGACTCCACCGCCTCGAAGATCATCGAGATGGTCGAGCATGCCACCGATCATAAGTCACGGAGCGAGACGTTCATACGTCGCTTCGCCCGTGTCTACACCCCGGTCGTAGTCATCGTGGCGCTGCTACTCGCCTTCATACCGCCACTCCTGACAGGGAGCTTCACCGACCACTTCGCCACCTGGCTTTACAGGGCACTGACCTTCCTAGTCATCTCCTGTCCCTGCGCTCTAGTCATCTCCATCCCGCTCTCCTTCTTTGCCGGTATCGGAGGTGCTTCACGGGCTGGTATCTTGGTCAAGGGGGCTAACTATATGGACGCTTTGGCCAAGGCGCGTGCGGTGCTTTTTGACAAAACAGGCACCCTGACGAAAGGGACTTTTACCGCCAATGCGGTGCATCCGACAGCCTGCGAGGCGAACCACCTGTTGCACATGGTGGCTCACGTGGAGCGTCACTCCACACACCCGATCGCTGCCTCGCTGCGTAACGCTTACCCCAACGAACAGGACGACTGCTCTATCGAGGAGGTCGAGGAGCTTGCCGGGCGAGGCGTCAAGGCACGTGTCAACGGATCCGAAGTGTACGTGGGCAACGTAGCGCTGATGGAGTCTATCGGAGCTCAGTGGCAACCCTGCGACCATGCCGGCACGATCGTCCATGCGGCTATCGACGGCAACTATGCGGGACATATTGTCGTCTCGGACACGATCAAGGAGGAGTCTAAACAAACGATCGAAGAGCTGAGCCGCCTAGGCATCCGCCAGCTAGTTATGCTCACAGGCGACCACGAGGAGGTAGCTCGTGATGTAGCGCAACAGGTGGGCATCACCGAGTACTATGCGGATCTGCTCCCTGCGGACAAGCTGTCACGCCTCGAAGCAATCCTCCAGCAGCCTGCTCACGGCACCGTCCTCTTCGTAGGCGATGGTATCAACGATGCGCCTGTCCTAGCGCGTGCCGATGTGGGTATCGCCATGGGCGGACTAGGCTCTGACGCTGCCATAGAGGCGGCCGACGTGGTCATCATGGACGACAATACGCTCAAGATCGCTACTGCCATACGCATCGCACGCCACACGGTCAGCATTGCCCTCCAGAACGCTTGGTTTGCCATAGGTATCAAGGTGTTGGTACTGCTCCTCGCCCTGCTCGGCGTAGCCTCCATGTGGATGGCCGTCTTCGCCGATGTAGGCGTGACCGTCCTCGCCGTGCTCAACGCGATGCGCGCCTTACGACCAGTCAAGTAAGCACGATTAGCCCGCTGTATGAACGCACGAGCCGTGCGTCCATACAAAGGGTTACACGTATTGCTTTGACACAACGGACGCCCTCCCACTAGACACGATCGTGCGTCCCTACTGGACGCAGTAACCCCAGCCAACAGCGAACGGCCAAAAGCCAACAGCTATCGGACACCACGGACGACAAGCATGGCGCATAGCTTGCGACTTTTGTCTACCTTTGTAAGCGATGAGATCACTTTACCACATCGTCTTACTGCTCTGCCTCCTACTGCAGGGTAGCGTGCTGGCTCTTTACGGCCAGACGACCGACGCAACGGCCGACACGACGGCTGTCGCGACGCCCCACCGTGTGGCACTCACAGGTTACGTCTTAGATCGTGACCGTGAGCCGATCGAGTTTGCCTCGGTACGTGTCGAGGGGACGTCTATCGGCACCTGGAGCGATCTGAAGGGTGCTTACCGCTTGGAGCTGACCCCGACGACCGACAGCGTGGTGGTCACTTACAGCTCTATCGGTTATCAGACGGTGCGCCAAGTGTACCCGCAGGGTATCTCACGAGACATGCACTTTAACCCGATGCTGGGTGAGAGTGCTACCGCTTTGGCTACCGTGACGGTGCGGGGCGAGGCGCGTCCACCCAGTATGGAGCGGATCACGACACAGACGCTCGCCATGGAGGCTTCGCCGACACGTAGCATCGAGTCGATGGTGGCGACCTATGCGGGGGTCACGCAGCACAACGAGCTGAGCACGCAGTACAATGTGCGTGGGGGTAGCTTCGATGAGAACCTCGTCTACGTCAACGGCATCGAGGAGTACCGCCCGCTATTGGTGCGCTCAGCCGAACAAGAGGGCTTGAGCTTTGTCAATACCGATCTGGTGGAGCGGGTTTACTTTTCGGCGGGAGCCTTCGATGCGCACTATGGCGACCGGCTTTCTTCGGTTCTAGACATACAATATAAACGTCCCACGAAGCTGGAGGGAGCTGTCACCCTTGGCTTGATGAATAATAGTCTCTACGTGGGGGGCAAGCATGGGCGCTTTACCCATGTCACAGGCATCCGCACGCGCACCACGCAGCAGATGCTCTCTAAGATGGAGACCCGCGGGGAGTACAACCCTTTCTATGCGGATGCGCAGACCTATCTGACCTACACCTTTAATGATCGCTGGCGCATCGAGGGCATCGGCTACTACTCCTGGACACAGTACCGCTTTCGTCCGCAGCAGCGTGAGACGACTGTTGGCTCCCTGCAAAATGCGAAGCACTTTACCGTCTACTTCGACGGACAGGAGCGGGATCGCTTCTCCACCCTCTTTGGAGCCTTGACGCTACACTGGCGCCCCAGCAGTCGAGGAGCGCACAGGCTAGATCTGAGCCTCTACAACAGCCACGAGCGGGAGAGCTACGACATAACGGGCGCTTACTATCTGCAGAAGGAGGCTGACCCGACGACGGGAGGCGAGGAGCAGGAACTCCTCGCTACGGGTGTCAACCATGAGCATGCCCGCAACCTACTCCGCTACTCGGTCGCTGCACTCGCTTATAGTGGCAACCAGCGTCTCAACGAGACGCATCGCCTCATGTGGGGTGCGGAGCTACGAGGCGAGCAGATAGCGGACTACATCTCTGAGTGGGTCAAGCTCGACTCGGCTGGCTACAACCTGCCGCGTGACCCCGATCTGATCAAGATGCAGAGCAATCTCTACTCCAACGTCTCGCTGCGCTCGGCCCGTGCCTCGCTCTACCTGCAAGATGAGATGCAGTGGCAGACGCCCTCGGGAAGCTATCACCTGACGGCTGGCGTGCGGGGAAGCTTTTGGTCGTTCAATAAGAAGGCGGACTTCTCGCCTCGTCTAGTCGCTTCGTGGCGACCGAAGGAGCTATCCGACCTCTTGGTCAGAGCAGCTGGAGGACTATACTACCAGAGCCCTTTTTACAAGGAGATACGTATCATCGAGGCTGACGCTATGGGCAATCAGTCGGTACTGCTCAACGATCAGGTGCGTTCGCAAGGATCGGCACAAGCCTTGGTCGGTGTGGACTACAACTTCCTCGTGGCGGATCGCAAGTTTCGCCTCACTGCCGAGGGCTACTACAAGCATCTCTTTCGCATCAATCCCTACTATGTGGACAATGTCAAGCAGCGTTACCTAGGTCAGAACCTCGGCACTGGCTACATCGTGGGGCTAGATGTCAAGCTCTTTGGAGAGTTTGTCCCAGACGTCGACTCATGGCTTACCGCCTCGGTGATGCGTGGGCGGCAGACCATCGAGGGGTATGGCGAGATGCCACTACCACACGTGCCAGACTACAACTTGTCACTCTTCTTCCAGGACTACTTCCCCGGCTACAAGCGTATCACGCTCAGTTTGCGAGGTGTGCTGACGGGAGGACTCCCTCAGCTCAACGCCGCCGAGGGCTTTGGTCGCCCCCTCTTCCGTGGCAAGCCTTACAAGCGTGTCGACATCGGTATGCAGTACACGCTGTGGGATCGTGCTGAGGCAAAGCCCGGTGCGTGGCACTGGCTACAAGCACTTAGCAAGGTCTCGATCGGGGTGAATATCTTCAACCTCTTTGACATGACCAATATCGGCTCTTACTACTGGCTCTCGGACGCTTACCGCAACCAGTACGCTGTGCCCAACTACCTGACGGGACGCCAGTACGACGCCTCGCTCATCGTCCGCTTCTAATTCGCTGGGGAAATAACGGGACGAGTAGCAATCTCCCGAGTAACCCTTTGTAGGGGCGGACCTGCGTGTCCGCCCATTCTCGTTGGAACTTGGAGTGCTGTATACCCTATGGGCGAACACGCAGGTCCGACCC
>ENA-OOZG01000767-OOZG01000767.1-human-gut-metagenome-genome-assembly--contig:-NODE-767-length-25301-cov-3.846590_pt1 | contig 25301 bp, 35 predicted proteins | sample MGYA00241706_ERZ501384 | MGnify/ENA primary metagenome ERZ501384 (study PRJEB25962, sample SAMEA2042742) | human gut metagenome | biome: human gut; feature: human-associated habitat; material: faeces...
AATGATGCATATGGCAGGGGTAGCAGGAATCGAACCTACAAATGACAGAGTCAAAGTCTGTTGCCTTACCATTTGGCTATACCCCTATGGAATCAGGCTTGATATTATTGAGCTAAGCCTGTCAACGCTCATCATAATATAAAATGGAGAAACAATAGCTAAGCTGCTATATTTTTAACAGCATTAGCATATTCATTATTTGTAAAGCTATACATTCTTATTTCATCTAAGTCCATTCCTTTGAATACTGTAATTTTTAATATATTTTCTAAGTTCATTCCAGTATTCTTTAACTTTACTATATATTCTATACATCTATAAGAGAATACATAGTTTGTTCCATTATTTTCATTATTTGTTCTTAATTCATGAACAAATGTAACGAGATCTTCATCTCCTTTAGCTATTGATAATTCTACATTAGTATCATAATCAAAGTGAATCATAACAAATCTATCTAATGTAGCAGAATCAATTACCATTCTTCCTGTATACTGTTCATTTGCTCCTTTGCCATAAGTATTACCTGCAGCAATTACTCTAAAATTCTCATTGGCATCTATCTTACCATTTGGAAATTCAAAGTATCCATTTGCTATAGCAGCATTTAAAAGAATTAATACTTCTGGAATTGAAGCATCCATTTCATCTAAGAAGAATAATCCTCCATCTTTAAATGCTTTATAGAATTCAGTTTCATGATATGTTCCACCTGCATCTATAAATCCTGTTATTTTATATTCCTGCTGAACAGAATTGGTAAAATAAAAATTTAAACCAAGATCTTCAGCAATCTTTTTGATTGTATAATTTTTACCTGATCCAGCAGGACCTTCCAGATAAACTGGAACATTAGCTTTGATACAAGATTTAATTGTATCGTATTCTTTGTGTCTTATTTCTTTGTTTTTATCAAAAGAAGTTTTTCTTATTTCTTTCTTTATGCTTTCTATAACTGAAGGAGTAACTGAATTACTTTCTTTGTTTAATCTCTTTATTCCTTTTGTTTCATAATAGTCTTCAATTCCTAAGAAATTGAAGTTTGTATCAAATTTTATTTTTTTACCCTGAATAATTGTTATCTTATTTTGAGTTCCTTTTTCTTTATATTCTTTTCTTACATAGGTATATTCAGTTGGATTTCCTTCATACTTAACTGTTACTACAACATAATTTTCTTTGTTCGCTTTCTCAATTTTTTCTACACTAAAAATATTTGCCATTTGTTTACCTCCAAGGTTTCTACTCTGTTTTGTTTACATGATTATAATACCATAAAGTTAAATAAATGTAAATACTTTTTTTGTAAATTATTTTAAAAATTTTTTACTATCAAATAAAATTCGATTTATCAATTGATTATTGTCATCTTTTTTTATCAACCTAAATAGATCATATCCTGTACCAGAATTAAAATGTTTAAAATATTGATAATATTTTGAACTTATAAAATCTTTTTTAAAAAAATCTTTATACCATAATAATTGTTTTGTATTATTATCATACATATTATCTGAAACAATAGATGTATCTTTTTCATAATACAGATAACTTTGAAATATTATCCAGTATTCTAATAATTCAATTTTTTCTTTTATTGTTAAATAAGGATTTTTAAATATCATAATTTACCTCTTTGTTATTTAGTAATTAATCTAAGATTTATTTTTGGTTAAGATCAGATCTAATCTTAGTTAAGATTAGATATTAAATTTATAAGTAAGGTAAACCTTACTTATAAATAATATATATATATTATATAAAAAAGAAAAAAGAAAAAATATATAAAAAAGAAAAAAGAAAAAAAGCTTAGTGTATTTCAACTAAGCTATTTTATTTTTGAAAATATTTATAAAATTTCTATTGTTTTTATTTTTCCTTTATATTCTTCTAAAACTGAAACTGTTCCCATTTTCTTTATATTCTTATTTAGATTATTTTTATTGATAATAAATTCTACTGCAGATCTATTTGTTTTATCAACTGTACCATTTATTGTATGAACATCTGATTTTTGATCTGTTTTTATAGCATAGAAAATATTATTATTATCTAAAGTTATTTTCATCTTATCACCTACAGAGCCATATTTGGATCCAGTAGCTACACATACAAAATTATCAATTTTCATTAAACCATTTTTATCGCTTATAGCTGAAACTAATAGTTTATACTGTTTAGAATTCTTGTCTGTTATTGTTCTATAGTCCATCCAAGCTTTAAAATCTGAATTATCAACAACATTTAAAATATTACCAGATGTATAGCTTAAAGCTTCTATTTTGTCATTTAAAGCATTTATCTCTTTTTCTTTTGATAATATTAATTCATCTCTTAAATTAACCTCAGACTTCATTTCTTCAAAATTATTGTTTATTATCTTTTCAAGTTCTTTATTTTTAGCTTTTTCAATTTCAAGTTCTTTAGATATTTCATCTATATTATCTTTATATTCTATAGTTTTATTAGCTATAATTATTGATAATATCACTATTATGATTAATAATAATATCATTAAATTAAATAAAATTTTATTGTTTCTTTTTTGTTTTTTCAATATAAATCTCATTTCTTCTGAATATTTATTATTAAATTCTAACATACTATTTTTATTCATTTTTAACTCCTTTATTTTTCAAGTGTAAGTTTTCGTTTATTCTTTGGCAGAAAACCATATTTGCTAATACAAATTGCATCTGCCATATCATCATCTTCCTCCGTATCTATTGATAAAATATTTTTAACATAATTTAAAGTATCTGTTTTATTATCAGTTATAGTCTTATATTTTCCCTTGTTTTTACCTTTTGTTATAAGCACTTTTTTCTTTTTGCCTTTACTTGATCCTACTATTTGAGATTTCCAACTTCTTGTATCTACACTATAGCAATTTATATTGTTTTCATATGCTACATCAATTAAAATAGAAATTAATCCAGCAGTATTTACAATATAATTCATTGATAAAAATCCTTGGCTATAAAGTCTTATTCTCTCAAATATTAGAATTACCTTCTGAGGCTTCAGATCAACTTCTGATAAACTAAACTTAATGATTTGATTAACCTTATTATAAAGCAATTTTCTTTTATCAGAGTTTGTTCTGCATCCCTTATAATCAATATGACCATACTTAATAACTTTATCATCTTTGCATATAGACCAACCGCAATTTTTATAAGATTGATCTATTCCTATACAAATCTTAGACATAATTTTCTCCGTTTTATAAGTATTTATTTGGCAGAATATTTTAAATTTCTTGATAAGAATGCTTCAAAATCTTTTTTACATTCATTACATAAATTATATTTTTCATAAACATTCATAATTTTATTATCTCTATCAAGAAATACTGATACAACTGAATTAAAATTAGGATCATCTATTTCACTTTTCATTATTCTACCGCATCTATCACATATTCTTCTTAACATATTTACCTCCTATTTCTCTTTTTCTTCTTCTAATTTAGTTAAAATATTCCTTAATTCTTCTACAGAATAACAAATATTATTCGAAATAAAACTTAATACTTCATAGCTATTATTTATTTTCTTTAAATATTTATGTTTTTCTACTTTCCAACAACCATATTTATCAATATACTCTGGTTTAGATTTTGAATAATATAAACAAAATTTACCTGTATATGTATCTTTTGATTTAGGTAAGTTTGCTCTGAAAATATATCCATCATCCACAAACAAACATAAATAATGTATAAATAATTCATCTTCATCTGTTAAATTATACTGTTCTTTTGTTTTAACTTCAGAAAATAACCAGTGTAATAATTTAATATTACAGTTATTAGTATTAATATTTATATTATTAAGATCACACTTTTTACCTTTAAAGCATCTATAAAAATAACTATCATATTCATGATCATATATTTTACAAGAAATAGGCTTACCATCTTCTATACATATGTTTGGCCCTACTTTATCTGTAGATGACTTTAATAATTTTGCTATTTCATAAATTGTTTCTTTGTTTAAATTCTCTATATTTAACATATTAATTTTCTAACCTCCTATTTGACTTCTTAAAGCATTATTTTTTATTTTAATATATTTCCCTTAGAAGGATATTTTTATTTACCAGAACTTAAATCTGGACCTCTGATATATATCATGATCTTACTCCTTTACCTTATCTGAAGGTCTTCTAAGAACTTATCAACATCATCTAAAAATGGTGGAATTATTATATCATTCTCTTCCATTTTAAAATATTTAGAATACTCTCTTTTTAATGCTTTTGATAATTTTACTTTAGAATGATCATTAAAACTATAATCATAGTTATTCATTATTCTATTGTCTATTCCTTTTCCATAGCCTCCTAATGGCTCTAATAAATCTGGATCTAATTCAATTAATCTCCAAAACATTCTTCTTTGCATATCTGGATTGATAATACAAAAAGATATTTTTTTAAGATTTAACTTCATTTTAGCATCTTTTATTTTAACTCTAACACCAAATTTTACTTTATTTCTATGATTTTCATTTAATTTAGCTATGTATAAATTTACTTTATAACCAAGTTCTTCTAATTTATTTACTATTATAACTGTTTTAGCAGCATCTTCTAAGATTTCTTCAGCTGATACTAAACTTGTATAAGGAGCTGTCTTATAAATGTTTATTACTTTAGTTTCTTTGGATACCATATTAGATTTTATCATATTAGTTGGAATTCCCTGCAAATATCTTGGTACACAAGCATTACCACCAACTACATTATATTCATATTTTATTTTCTTTGTTTCATTTGTTCTTAAGTTTAATTCTTTTACTTTTGATTCTAACTGGCATCTTCCATCTTCCCAACCATATTTTAAAGCTTTTAAAGCTTCATCAAATGTATCAAAGTAAAATATACCACTTTCTGTATTACTACTTAAAGTATATGAATAATGCAGATTACATTCAAGATTTGCTTTTGAATATACTCTAGAATATTTATCTGTTTCTGACATAGGAATTTCTACTACTTTTAATAGATCATTTATATTATTAAAATCCCATACATTAGCTAAATCAGAATTTTCTTTTCTAAATTCTTTAATGTTTATCATTTCTTACCTCCAAGGCTCCTAATCAATTTATTTTTGTTTACGTATATATTTTAACATGTATTTTCATATTTGTAAATAGATATTTTCATATTTCTTTAATCTATTTAAAATAAATAATAAAAATAAAGCCCTATTTTAACTTCTTATAATAATTTATATCAATATAAAGGTTTTATATTAAATATATATTATTGTTTACGAGAAGTTAAAATAGAGCCTCTGGACATAGTATATTAATTACTAAAATATCTTATTAAATTTGATAATTCATTTGCATGTTTATTACATAAAGTTATCTTCTTAGTATTCTTACTTGGTCTACCTGATGATTTAGTTTTATTTGGACCTCTTTTGGTTAATTTAATTAAAATATCTGCATTATCTAAACAACAATCACAAGTATCAATTAAAGTAGTTTTACATTCTCTTTTTTTATTTAATCTTATTATTGATAATGTCTCATAATTTGGTACTCTATTTACTGACATTATATGCTTACCCTTCCTATGTTTATATCAAAGCAAGCTGATCTCATTGAACAATTACAAGCTTTTTTAGTTTTACTATTTCTACAAATCTTTTCTGGTAGATTTCCTGACTTTAAATATTCTTTTTTACATTCTTTTATTTCATTTAATCTATCTATATAAGGTAAAACCTCTTTATAATTAAATTTTTGAACATAAGTCATAAAATCTTGCGTATTTTTATCTTCTATTAAAATTATAGCTTTTCCTATACCAGTTAAAAACATATACAATTGAGATTGTTTTCTTGCTGATGGATGCGGATTAGATGCATTAATAGCAGCTTTATAAGCAAAAGTGTTCATGCTTTTATATTCTACTATATATAATTGTCCATTTATTTCTACTATACTATCAGGAGTAAAATATATCTCATACTCTTCATTATAACTTCTTGCTTCATTTTTTATCAATTTTATTGAATTACCTTTTTCACCTGAACAAGATTCTAACATTCTTTGCCATTTTTCATGTATTGAACTTCCAGCAGAAAATATTTGTAAAGCTTTAATTGGAAGTTCTTCACCTTGATCCATTTTAAAAAGTAATGATAATACTTGTTGTCTTAAACAAAAATCTGATTCACTTGCAATAATAGCTGAAGCATGAAGACCAACTCTTTCTTCTTCTAAGTGTCTATTATTTCTCATGAGTGTAAATAATTTACCAAATTTTTGTTGCATTACCATATCTTTTAAAGACTTATCATTTTTAGCATTATTTTGCGCTATTTCTAATTGTTTTTTAAAGTTTGACATTTTAGCTTATCTTTTACGTTTAACGTAATTCCTTCCTACATTTGAACTAATTTTACTTCTAACTTGTTCCATTCTATAAATACTATCTGAATATCTTTCCTTCTCTTTTCTCATTAACTCTTTTTCTTTTTCATGAATTTGTAAATATTCATTATATTTTTTACAAGAGATATGACAATATGTTTTTCTTGCAATACAATTAAAACAAGGAGATGGAGTCTTATATTTTACAAATGTATTATTATTTCCTTCATAATTATTCATCGATTGCTTTCTTTGCTTTCTTTTTTCTATTTTCAGCCATTATTTCTTTTCTAATAGTTATAACATCATCATGAGATACATATCCTCTATCAAATATCATAGGTATCTCACATTCTCCAAACGGATTTGATACTTTAGATTTAGTTATCTTACATTTAGTTATTATTCCTATTTTTTGTTCTGAACTTGAATTTCTTGGATCTTTATTTGGAACTTCTATCCAAGCTCTTCTTCCTACCTGCATTCTTACTGAACTATAGAACTTTAATGCTTTTCCTCCTGGTGTATCAGTTTTTTCACCAAACAACATAGCATTCATTTTATCTCTTACCTGATTTATAAAAATTACTGTACTATTAGATTTTTCACATTCTCTTTCTAATACAGGTAACGTTTTGTTTAATAATCTTGCTACTCCACCTATTCTTAATTCATTTTCTAAACTTTTATCTACTTTATCATAGTCTTCTTTTGGCATTAAAGCAGGAACACTATCTACAACTACTAAAGGGATTCCTACTTTTACAAAATCTAAAGTTCTATCTAAAGCATCTTCTCCATAATGCGGTCTATATACTAATAATTGTTTTGGTCTATTACCAAACACTTTAGCTCTTTCTGCATCAAAAGTTCCTTCAGCTGCTACATATAAAGCCATGTCTTGTAATGAACATAAATGTAATCCCATACTTGTTTTACCAGAACTTTCTGGACCATATATTTCCATTATTCTACCTTTTGGGATTCCTCCACCTAATATATAATCAAGATCTTCTACCATCGTACTAAATCTTGGTATATTCATATTTGCTTTAGAACTACCTAAGCTATAGATGCTTCCTTCACCTTTACTATCTTCTATTTTTTTACATAATTTTAAAATTTCTAGTCTTTTCTTATCATCCATTACTATTTATTCTCCTTTTTAACCATTGTAATAGTTCCTACTTTTTCATCAGTTCCTCTAACATCTATTTTTTTATCAATAACTATTTTATCAAAGTCAAGCGCTTTTCTTCTTTTCATACTATACATTAAAGTTAATATTTGATTTCTTTGTTGTCGACTTGTATAATTATAAGTTATTGTCTTTTTATCACTATTATAAAAATCTTCTAATTCTTTTCTTAATTTACTTTTAGGACGACCTACTGACACATATCTCACCTCCTTTATTATTTTATTATATATTATTTAATAAGATTTGTAAATAGATAATATTAATTAAGGTCCAGATTTGACTTCTAATGAATTTTATTTATTACTTTATATATTTATATTATATATATACTTTAATTCATTAGAGGTCAAACCTGGACCTTATATCATTATCTTATAGCTCTACTATATAGATCATTATTATATTTTTGACATCTTCCAAAATAAATTTTATTTCTAAATTCTAAAGCTCCACTTTCTCTTAAAGCATCAATTGTTCTTTTATTAATAACTCTTCTATAATCTTCTATTCTATCAAAAAAGTCATCTTCACTCTTAAATTTTCCTCCTTCTTTTTTTATTTGTTCTATTAATGCTGCAGCTTTTTCTCCTACACCTTTAATTGTACATAATCCTTCTCTTATGCAATACTCTCCATCTATTTTTATTAGAGAATGTTTTGTGCTTCCATTAACATGTGGTAATAAAATTACACATCCATCTTTTACAGCTTTAGCTGATAATCTTGGTAAATCTTTTTCATTACCATATTTTAAAGTAACAAACCAAAATTGAGTATTATAATAAATTTTATAATACATTTGCTCTATCGATATTAAAGTATATCCAACTGAATGTCCTTTATTAAAAGCATAATTAAAAAATTTATCAAAGATCTCATAAGATTGTTCTTTTGTCATACCAAATCTTGCTGCTCCTTTTTCAAATTTAGCAACAAAATTCGTATAATTTTCTTCAAAATTTCTTATTGCTTTTTCTGTACCACCTCTGGTCATTTTTAATATTTTATCTGCTTCTGGCCATTCTAATCCTCCAATATTTACAGCAATAGCTTGAATCTGTTCCTGATAAATAACACATCCATATGTCTTTTTTAAATATTTTGCATAAGGTAAAGATGTATCCATATTATGTCTATCTTTTTTATTTTCTGCATAAATATTTGGCATTTTTAAAGCAAGTGGACCTGGTCTGTTCATAGCTGAAGCTGCAACAACATCTTCAAAACAATTACAATCTATTAAGTTTAACATTTTTTGAACTGATTTTTGTTCAAACTGAAAGATTCCATCACAATTTCCTTCTTTAAACTCTTCATATATTTTAGGATCTTCCAACCATTCTTTATCAAAACCTTCATTTCCTGTAATTTGTCTTAATTCTCTAATTCCTGACATTGTTGTTAAGCCTAAAATATCAAATTTAATAACCTGAATTGTTTCCATATCATTTAAGTCATAACTTGTAAAGTTCTTTCCTGTTTTTTTATCAATTCTAATTGAAGTATAATCAAGAAGATCTCCACCTGTTATTGCAACTCCTGCAGCATGCGTACCTATAAATCTTACTTTATTATAAAGCTTTGAAAAATGTAAGATAATATTATCATATTGTTCATTCCATATTTCTGCCTCAGGAGAATCTAAAATTCCTTGCATATCAATTTGACCATCTATTATCTTTTCACTAATAAATCTTTTAATTGCTTGCTTATCAGTTTTATTTTCTTCTAATCCACAAATTTTTGATAAATCATTTATTAAATTATCAACTCTATATAAACCATAAGAACAAATCTGAGCTGAATGTCCTGGATAACGCTTTAATAAATAGTTAATTACTTCAGGTCTTCTTGATGTTTCAAAATCCAAGTCAATATCTGGCATTTTCTTTTTATCAATTCTTAAGAATCTACTAAAATCTAAGTCAAATAGTATTGGATCTACATCTGTAATAAATAATGCATAATTAACTAAGCAATTACATCCAGATCCTCTTCCTGGTCCTACTGCTATTCCATTTTCTTTTGCCCAGTTAGTATAATCTGCAACAATTAAAAAGTAATCTTCAAAATGATGATATTTAATAACTTTTAATTCTTCTTTTATTCTATTTATATATTTTTTATTATATTTCTTTCTTTTCTTTAATCCTATTCTAATCTTTTCTTTTAATAAATCTAAAGAGTCTCTATTTGGATCAAATTGAGGTAAATTTAATTTTAATTTATCGAGTATATCTCCATCAACTTTATCTTCTATTTCCTCTAAATTTTTTATCATTTTAGAAGCAAGTTTTTTGGCTTTTTTACTTCCAAAATCTTTTTTATGCATTTTGTAAAATCTTTGCATAATTTCTTTTTTACTAGGCATATATCTTTCTTTATATGTTGATTCTATATTATCAAAATTATGTTTAGCAACCTCATGCATTTTCATATAAGTATCAAAATCTTCCTCTGCTCCTCTATGAGAGTCAGATGTAAGAATTAATTTTATATTTAATTTTTTAGCCAGTCTAATTGATTCAACATTTATTCTTTCTTGTAAACCTTCTTCAGTAATAGAATAAGGCTGGATCTCAATATAAAAGTCATCATTAAATATTTTTTTCATTTTATTTAAGTACTTTTCTGCTTGATCAAATTTTTCTGATTTAATACATTGAGCTAAATATCCTGCAACACAAGCACTTGTACAAATTAATCCTTCATGATATTTTTCAAGCATATCAAAAGTCCAAATTGGATTATAATACTTTATTTTTTCTCCTTCATATTGAAGGGTATTTAAATTTGTATATCCTTGCTTTGTTTTTACAAATAAACATAAATGATAACCTCTTGATTGTTCTTTATACTTTGGGAGAAAATATCCTTCACAACCCATAATAGGTTTTATATCATTTTCTTTACATGCATAATAATGTCTTACTAATCCATTTGTATTACCATGGTTTGAAATACCTAAAGATGTATATCCTAATTCTTTAGCTAATGCTGCTAATTCTTTTGGTTTACCAAAACCATCAAAAGTTGAATATTCATCGTGTCGATGTAAATCTACCATTATTAATTCTCCTTTTCTTACATACCATCAAAATTTGACGATTGGCTTGAACTGGAGACAAACAAGCAATTATAGCTCTTATATAACTTTCAGGAAAAGCATTTCTAAGTTTTGATGCTATTATACTTAAATTTGAATCACTTTCTAAGAGTTCATTATATTCTCTTTCTTCAAGACTCCATCCAATCTGCTTATTAATCTTAAATTCTTTATTAATTATATCATAAATCTCAGAATATGTAAATTCATTATTATGATCAGTTGGCCAAACTCTATCTTCATATATTCCATTATATGGTGGTGTTGGTGTTGTAAATAAAAGCAATCCTTCTGGAACTAACCAACTTGCAATTTTATTAAGTATTTGAGATGCGATATTTTTATCAATATGTTCGATAACCTCCATAAAAATAATAGCATCAAAATCACCTCGTGCTTTACACCATGTATCACAAATTGGTGATGTAATGTCTAATACCGCATTTATTTTCGTATTTTGTTCATATTTTTTATCACCATCAATTTTATAGAATATAATATCTTCTCTTTTAAAATTTTTCTTTACTATATTTTCTAAATCACTTGATCCTGCACCAAGTTCTAAAACTTTTGCTTTTTTAGGCAGCTGAGCAATATGCCCAGCCACCATTAAAAATCTATTAAAGTTTGAAAAACTCCAATGCAAATTGTAATCACATTCAGAAAACTTATCAAAACCTCTTTCCTGATTTGTATTTTTACAATTCACCTTTTTGTACCTCCTCAAGTTTTTCAATAATTATTCCAATACATTTTTCAATAGAAAGAGATGTCGTATCAATTTCAATTACCTTATTATTATGATAAAATCTACGTATATTGTTTTTGTAAAGTTTCTGTGCTTTTTCATAATCATAAGGGCAAGATTCATTATGCGCTTTAAGACGTACATCAACTATATCTTTATTTGCCGTGCAATATACAACCATAAAATCTTTTGATTTCATAATTTTTCTTGCTTGGTGAATAAATTCTTGATTACCAAGTTTTGTTTCTCTTTCAAATATTTTATCAAATGTCATATAACCAACTGGTCCTCTATCTATAACAATATGCTTGAAATTTGTTGCTTTTAAAAGTTCCCACTCAAGAGTTGTTTTACCAACTTTATCAAGTCCTTCAAAAATTATCCACATTATTTATCACCCCAAGATTCTATCATTTCTTTTTCTCCTGGTAATAATAATTCTGGTTCTTCATGATATATTCTTAAAAGTTCTGCATACCAAGCAAGTTTTTTATAATCAAATAAACAATTTTCTGTTGCTTTTGTTACAAAATTATTTGCATCTTTAAATCTTTTAAAAGAATTTCCAAACATTGCATCATAACAAGTTCCAACTTTATTTCCTGCTCCAAAAACATCACATATTTTAAGATAATGATTATATATTTTTTTATCAATAGAATCTAAATCATTATCTTCTTCTATTGCTTTTATTAATTTAAGTTTAGCTATTCTAAATGTGTAATTAATCTCATCGTGAGTATTATTTTCAAATCTCATTCCACATGCATTTATAAACTGTGGTAAATTAAAACTGGCACTTATATCTGCTGTCTGTCCATGTATTAATAAATATCTTGCATCTTGATATGGAATATTTGTGGTTTCTTTATTCTCATTATCTTTTGTCATATCATCATATAATTTCTGAGAATCTTCAATAAGCTTTATAGCTCTTTCATAATATTCTGAATTTACTATATTTAATGGAATAATTACATTATGATCTACTGGCTGAGGCATCTGTGATTCAGAATTAAAAAACCAACCTCTATGTCTTGTAAGCTGAGCAAGATTTACTCTACTAATTTTTTTAAATATCATCTGAATTAAAATAGATTCAAATGGAACAGGATTTAATCTTTTTGAAAGAGCTTCATCTATAAAATAATTTACCGTTTCATTATTTGGATCATATTCGAGATCATGTAAACTTATCCAAGTCTGTTTTAACATATCCCATACGATTTTTCCTGGGTGTTTTGTATATGAGATAATTTCTACATCTATTCCTTTATATCCATTCTGTATTTTAGCCATTTTAATTCTCCTTTCTTATATCTAAGATGCCCACCAGAGGCTCCAGATTGACTTCTGGTGGACTAAAATATTAAACTAATAGATTTTTATTAACTTATTAAAATTGTTTATCTGCTCTTCTGTAAAAAATATCTTTAAATTATCTAAGCACTCATTAATTCTATTTTGAGCTTTATCTTTTATTTCTATAAAATCAATATTTCCAAATTTAATTTCATTATTAGCATAATAATATACATCCATAATATCTGCTAATAAAACAATATTGTCTATAATAGTTTTTTGTTCAGATGTTAATTTATTATATTTTAAAGTTATTTCTTTAAAATTCTTATTATTAAAATCTTCTTCATATTCTAAACAAATGTTATTTAAAACTTTAATATTCTCTTTTACATTATGTGGTATGTCAGATAATTCAATTTCATGAACATCATGAGTTAATGCTTTTTCTAAAATAATTAATTTTTCATTATTTGGTATATTAAAAAAATTACATATTTCATTAGCATAAAGTGTTACATAAAAACTATGTTCTGCAACATTTTCTGATTTAACATGAAAAATATTATTATATCTTATTAAAGAACTCATATTTTGAATTTTATCTCTTTTTGTTCTACCAAGTAAATTACTCATAAAATACCTCATCTTTTTTATAAAAATCACCTTTATTAACTGCATTACAAAAAGATTCTCTACTTTTAAAAATTCCTATTCCAGATTGAGCAAGCATTAAATTAAAAGGATTATTTCCTAAAGTTTCTGCAAAATAAATAATTGATTTATTTAGAGCATAAGCATATCCTGCTTCCCAAATAGTTCCTATATCTTTTCCATCTGTAATAACAATTACTTTATCTGATAAATTTATAGCTTTTATATTTGAATTAAAAATTCTATTTAATTCTTCTTCTTTCTCATTAAGTTTAACTATTCCTTCTTCAATAGGAGCATAAACTTTATATCCTTTTTTTCTTAATGTATTTTTTATATAAGTTTCTCTTTCTCTTTGCTCATCATTAAAAAATGGTGAGGCTAAATAAAAATCATATTTATCTAACATATTATAAACTCCTATCTTTATTTCTATCAATTTTATCTAAAATAGCTTTTTCTAAGTCTTTACCTGTTAAATTTGAAAAAATTGCTATATTCATTAAAACAATAAAACAATCAGCAATTTCCTCTTTTTTATTTTCAACATCAAATTTATTATTTCTAATATTTTTCCATCTTTTATCAGACGATAAAATTTCACCTATTTCAGAAATTAATTGCTGAATATGATAACTAAATCCTTTTATATTATCACATGGTAAATTTGTTATTTTATCAAAATTATATGTATCTTTTATTGATTCTTGAAAATTTATTTGTTTATTATAAATATCTTTTAAATCCATTATTCATCATCCTCTTCATCTTCTATATATTCAAGATATTCAGCAATTAATGATTTAAAAGCTTTCTTTGTTTTCTTTATCTTTTTTAAGCTTGAAAGTTCTAAATACTCTAAGAATTCATCTTCATCAATATCTTCATCTTCAAGTATTTCTTCCATATCTTCAACTGAAATATTATTTTCTTTTTTCTTTGATGAAGTTGCTTTCTTCTTTTTTGATTTTTTAGGATTAAATGATTCTTCTACCTCATCATCATCAATTCTTGCATATTCTTCTTCATCTTCATCCTCTTCATCTTCTATTTCTTCTTTTACTTTTTTCTTTTTCTTTGAAGCTTTCTTATTCGAAGACTTCTTTGGCTTTGATTCTTCTTCATCTTCTTCATCAAAATCTTCTTCTACAAAATCTATATCATCATCTTCATCATCATCTTCTTTAAACTCGTCTGATAATGGGAAAGCTTTATCGAGTATCTTCAAAATAGCTGACTTTGTATAAGGTGATGCTTTTGTATTTCTAAATTTCTGCTTATCCTGAGGAATAACAGTATATGTAGTAGACTGTCCTTTACCTGATTTTGATAATACATAATCTCTATCCATTATTGTATTATAATTTTCAGACATATTTACAAGAGACTGAACTGGTGTGCACTGATTAACAGCATATAACATTACTTCTACTTTCTTAGTATCATAATTATAAACTGACCAAGCATATAAAGATCTTGTCCTTAAATCTTCATTACCGCATAAAGGACAATTTTTGCCTAATTCTTCCTGACAAATTGCATTTATTCCTTCTGCATATGAGTCATGGAATGTAAATTCATATCCGTCATCTAATTCTTGTAAAAATCTAACTCTTACTTTTGAATCAGCTTTTACATAAAGAATCTTTTCTTTATTACCACCACTTTTTGCTGCATTTGACTTAATTGAACTTATAATTCCCATTTACATTACCTCCTGCAAAATTGCAAATTTATCTTTTATTTTTTTTAATTCTTCTTTATCCATATCACCCATATCTTTTATATGTTTGGGGTATGGAAATCTTTCCATTTTAAAATATTTTTTTATAAATATAGTTCCTTTTTCACCACATTTATCATTATCTAAAGCTGATATGATAGTCTTTACTCCTTGGGCTTTTAATTTCATTATTTGCTTATCTGTTAGTTTCCAACCTAAAACAGCAGCAACTTTTTTTATCCCCAACTGTCTAGCTTTTATCATATCAAAATATCCTTCAACTAACATAACTATTTCAGTATCTTTATAATTTCCTGCTAAAGTATTTACTCTTCTGAATCCTTCATTATAAAGATATTTTCTTTTTTTATTTATTTCTGGATCTATTGTCCTGCATACCCACCCTTTAAATCTTCCATTATCTTTTATAGGAAAGATAATAGGATATGTATCATCTTTATATGTTAGCTTAGCATCAAAACGATTCAAAGTACTTCGTTTAAATCCTCTATACATCATATAATCCAAAACTTCAACATCTTTATTTTTATCAATATCAATCCAATTTATTTTTTTTAAACCATAAAAATAATCTTTGGCTTCAATTAATTTTTGACGATAGAACTTTGGATTTTTCTTTTGTATTTTTGGTAAAATTATTTTTTCTTTATTTTTTGTTTTTCCTTTTAAGATTCTTTCATAAGAAGCAAGAATTTTTATTTCATTTTTTTCTCCTTTTAATTCTTGCATCTTTTTATGAAATTTATATGCATTACCTCCTTCTTGACAACCAAAACAAAACCAAAAATTTTCATCAATATTTAATTTTAATGATGGATTTACATCTCCATGAAATGGACAAATTATTTTTTCTTCATAAGGAATTTGATAATAATCTATTACTTTTAATAATTCATCCTTCATAATTACCTACTTTTTTGTATTCTTACATACCTACTTTTTTGTATTAAATAACAATCTGCTATTTCTTCAAGATCTATGTTTCCTTTTTTAAATTGATCTTCAAAAGATGGTGTATCAACTTTTTCTTCTATGCTTAAAGTTTTCTTTACTTTTTTGAAAGGCACATTAAACTTTTTCATTATTTCTTTAAAAGTTTCAAAATCTACTATTTCAATCTTTTTACGAACAATTTTATTTAAAATACTTTTATCAAGCTTTTCCTTAAGTTTTGGTATATCATAATTTATTTTTGTTCTTGTTGTTATACAAAATCTTGCATTTGTAATTTCATCACTTTGTTCACTTCCACTTGACAAAGGTAATGAATACTCATCAATTTTAAGCATATCCATTATTTTTATCAATTTTTCTTTTTGTGCTTTTAATTCAGAATTACTTGAATCTATAATCTCATTTAATTCTTCAATTCTACAACAAGTTTTCACCAATTCTAATTTTAAGGTTTTTGATGCATTCATAAGAACCACCTATCTTTATTTTAATCCCAAATGTCATCTTCTGCTTTTATTTCTTCTACTTTATCTTCAACTTTCTTTTCTTCTTCTAAGTTTTCATTTGTTTTATCATTTTCATTTGTTTTATCTGCTGTGTCTATATCAACTCCTTTAAATGCATTCATAACAAATCTTGGCCATCTATTATTTACATTTACCCAAAAAATGTTCTTCTTCTCAATTATGAACTTCTTTCCGTTCTTTGTTTGAATTTCAACTTTAGATGCTCCTAAAGTTTTTATCTTTCCTGAATACATCTTACTATCTTTTTCATATAGCTTAAATGCAACAATGTCTCCTAACTTCATATTATCAATATAAGTCTTGTGTTCATTTTCCATCATTTAATTTAATCACCTTTCTTATTAAGCTTTAATTTAACTTCTAAGGATAAAATATTTTTATTTAAGGTTTAATATTAAAAGATAATAAAATATCCCCAGAAGTCAAATCTGAACCTCTGAGGATATTAATAAAGATTTTGAAAAGATGAAGGAAACTTTTATTTTTTATTTATTATCTATATTAATATCCTATTACTTATTTATCCTATATTACTTATTATAATACAAATAATTTTATTTGTAAATATTTATTTTTATTTTATTTTTTCTATTATTTTTATCATTTCATCCATGAGAGAAATAATTGCTACAATTGGGTAATAGTCTTCAAAGCTTTCTTCCAAAACTTTAACTACAACATATGAATTACTAAAGTTGGTATATCCTTCTTCTACTAAACAATAAGCTATTTCTTCTAACTCATCTTCAGTCCAACCACCATAATTTTTTTACTATATCTTTTATATGATTGATATTCTCATCTATTGTTCTATGCTTCATGTTATACTTCCTCCTAAATTTAATTACCTAATTTGTTTATGTTGCTTACGTTAATAATATAACATACCTAAAATGATTTGTAAATACTTTTTTATAAAAAAAATAATGAAGTATAAAACCTTTGCTAAAATTAGATTATTGATAATGTCTTATATCTTTTATATCTTCTGCTAAAGCATCTATCTTCTTCCAAACTGCTTTTTGATTCATTTCTACTTTTACCATTCTTTCTATAATTGAATTATGCTTATCTTGTTTTTCTTCCAGCCTTGCTATATCACTTTTTATTTCTCTTATAACAAAATCTTGCTTTACTTCATAAATTGATTTATTTTTATGAGAAACAATTAACTGAACAATTATTAATGCTATTGCTGGAATAAGATATTGTAAATTATCAATTATAACTTTAATCACTTCATTTTTATCTCCTTTATCGTAATATAATATATTATATAAAATCTTTATATTATATATTATATAATAATATTATATATATGTATACAAGAGATTAATCATGAAAGTTATATTCTTCAGCCTCCTCTTTTTTATATTTATCATGCAATATAATATCAATATATCTTATATGATGCCAACTCCAACTTGCTGAGTTAAAATCTTGTATATATCTTCTGCACTTTATAATTTCTTTACTTATATTACATAATGATTCTGAAATTAGTTTAGCATCATAAATGAAACCATAGTCTATCATTTCTTTATAAATATTAGAAATTTTATCATATTGATGGTTTTCATATTCTAGATAGCTTAGAAACATATCTTTCACATTATCATATTCTGGAATATGTAAGTTTTTCCAATCTATATCTAACTTTATACCATACATATCAATTATATAGTGTTGTAATTTTAATACAAATTGTCTATCTTTATATGACATAAATCTATGTAATCTCTTAAAGCCTTGTAATCCAAATACATGAGATTTTAAACTTGCTTCTGAATGAAACATATATCCTTCAGTAAAAATATCTATCATTTTATTATATAATTCTAAAAGTTTATCTTCTTTATTTTCTAGAGGCTCAACAGAGGATATTTGTTCTTTCCTTTCCTCATGTTGCATTGATCCTATTAATCCATTAGTTCTCATTGCCATTATCTATTTCCTCCAAAAGCTTATTTAACTTATTTAAAATTTTATTCTATATCTTTATTTTTTTATTATTTAAACTTTATTATGCTAATTTAATTGCCATTAAATCAACCTCATTATATACAGCTTGTAAATCAGTATTTATAATAGTGATTGCTTTTTTATTATCTATACAATCACATGATTTTGGAACCATAACCAGCTTAGGAATTATAATTGTTTCTGTAGAAGCTGTAGTAGTAGCTAATATAGTATTAGAGGCAACAATATCATTATTTAATTTAATTGCTGTTGTTATATTACCAGCTGTAGTTCCTGTATTAATTGTAGCTGTGAATAAGACAAGATAAATTCCTGACTTTTTTAAAGTAACACTTGATGGAGCATTATAAGAAATACTGCAACCTGTATCAATCAATATATTTGTAAAAACTATTAAATTATTTTGTGGAACAGTTTGAGCGTTTACATTATTTACTTCAATTGTTGATTTAGCATATTTATTATTTGTGCACATAATTTCCTCCTTATAATAAAAGTGGGCAGCTATTGCCACCCACCAACAATAGCATAAATATATGCTTATATTATATAATTTTTATTAGCAGTTACATCCACCACAACCTGTAGCATATGGAGAACATGTAATATATGCTGGCTTACTAACAGGCTGTAATTGACCTATTAAATTTTGAGTTTGAGTTGCTTGAGAAATTTGGAAGTTAGCAGACATAAGTTGTCTATCTCTATCCTCAAGTCTATCTCTTAATTCTTGAATTGTATTTTGAGTTATAAGGGATCTTGTTGCTTCTCCTTCTGCATGGATAGCAGTAGTTATATCACATGTATTCTTATAGTTTTCAGCTCTTACCGCATCTATGTTTCTATTGGTTTCACAGCAACAATTTTGCATCTGATATCCTAAATTATTAATGTTTGAATTAATAGAATTTATACCTGTATTAACATTCATGAAACCATTTGTCATATCACGGTAATTTCCATTGAATCCATTTAGAATAGAAGAATTCATAGCATAGAAACCATCACATAAGCCATTTTGAATAGCTCTTACTGAATTTTCTAAACCATTAAAATTAAATTCTTGGCATAAATCAGAGCGTGTTAATGTTCCTTGGAGTGCAGAATTATTTCCTCCCATAAATCCTCCGCCTCCCCAAGCAAGTAAGAAGAATAAGAAGAATACCCAGATCCATGTTCCACCAGTTCCACCAAAACCACTATTATCATTTCCTCCTACATTGTAAACAGGAGTAGCACCCATCATATCACCCATATTTTTACCTCCTTAAAAATAATTAGTGATGAAATAGTTTATATTAAGCTTGCAAACTTATTAACTTTATAATTTTAATCCAAACATATTTGCCATTTGTTCAACATCTATTCCAGCTTGTTTTCCTAAATTTTTAACTGTTTCTTTCATTTGCTCTTCTGTCTTACCTTGGCTCATTTGAATCGCTCTGTTCATTGCGGGATTGTTCCCAAGCATTTGTAACATCATTTGCATCGGATTTTGAGTTTGAGATATTTGACCGAACATTTGACCGAACATTTGTAATGGATTCATCATATTTATTTACCTCCCTTTCCAGAGCTTCTATTTTGCCTTCTAAGGACTTTATTTTATTATTTAATAATTCTATATTAATAGATACATTTGAATCATTCTGGGCCAAAATAGGGGCCTTACGATATACCTCAAAGCTAGGTGTTCCATTAAGTGTAATTTGTTTTGTATATATTTCTTCATTTGATATATTTAGAAAAACAGATAATGTTCCATCTAAATCTATCATACTTGCTTTTGCTTCTTCTATTGATGAAACAGGTCTACATTTAATAAATTGTTGTTGAGTTTGATTGTTTATTCCTTGATTCATCATTGGATTATTAAACATTTGTTGTTGCTGATTTTGCATTTCCAACTGTTGTAATCTATTTTGTTGGTTTATCATAGGATTGTATCCATATGGATTATAATATGCCATAAATAAAAAAAATCCCTCCTTAACTTTTGTTATTTTTATTATAATAACAAAGCCAAGAAGGGATTTAATAACTTATTATTTAATTTATATTTTAATTATACTATTTATTCATAGCTATTAATTTATTTTTAATTTGAATTTTATCTTATTGTATCTATTATAGTCTGTACTTCTTCTGGATATAGATCATATTGTTTATATAATTTTTCCTCTATATCTTTTCATGCTTTATGTAAGAGATTGTATGTTGATTCTTTTGTATATCCTAGTTCATTTGAAATTTCATAAATTGTTTTATCCTCAACATATCTTAGCCATAGTATCTTCTTATATTGTTTAGATAAGCCGCAATATTTTATAAGTATCTTTTGAGAATTTTTCTCTATGTCTTTAAATAAAATACTAAAATATTTGCTACCAGCCATACAATCATCTCCTCTTGCTTATCTATAATATCTAAATAACATTTCTATAAATTCTTGTCGTTGACAATTATCTTTTAATCTATAACCTTTTCCATCTCCCCTAAGAATATTTTTATCTATACAATATTTTATAGACTCATTTAAAGTAGCCCTATTATTTCCTGATAAGATTCTATAAATAAAAGTACAACAATGCTCACGTGTTGCATATTTCTTTAAATTTGTTCCATCAGTGTAACCTTGTTCATAAGCATAACTACAAGCATTTTGAATAGTTATATTTTTATTCATTCTTTTTCTTAACAAAATTGTAATTGCTTGTTCTCTTGTTATATAAGCAGTAGGATTTGATCCATCTGTGATTCCTAATGAAATAGCTTTATTCCATGAATTTACTGCCCATAATGCAGGTTTATCTTTTTCATTTTTAGGCTTTTTCTTTTCAAATCCAAAGTATTTATAAAAATCTATTTTATGTTTTGTTAGACTATAATAAGTTCCATTTTCTTTTTTAGTTTCATCTCCATACCAAGTTCTTGTAGGTGACATATCTAAATGAACATGATTATTTCTCATATATCCTATACCTTTAAAACCAAGATCTTGAGCAATACAACAAACTTTTTTAGCTGGAATTATTCCATTTGATACTGTACAACAAATATCAACAGCATATCCTAACAAATGCGTTGAATTTTTTGCTCCTCCTACTTTTGCATTATGTTCTTTGCATCTATATCCATTAATTATTTCTATTTTGCAACCAAGAGCATCTCTTAATTCTTCCAGCTTCTTTACTAATTCTTCTGAAATTAAAACTTCATTTGAGAATAATTTATTATAAGTATTTGAATAACTTTTAAATTCTTTTACTTTAAAATGTTCACTTACTTTTTCTTCCCCTTGTTTAATAAGATTATATTTTTTTACCATATTAATACTCCTTTCATTGATTTGTATCCATCCAAATACCTTCGTCCCATCCTCTGAATATATCTGATTCTATATCAAAAGCAAAAATAGGATCAGATGAGAATGAATAAAAATATTGTACTCCACATGGACGAGGTATAAGCTTGTCAGCAAATAGAAGTAAGATTTGATTATTAGATATTGAATCAGTTTTTATTAAAATTGTACAGGTCATATCTCTATTATCTATAAATCTTAATCTAACATCAGGGAATAAGTCATGCCAAATTTTAAAAAGACTTTCATAAGTTCCATCCCATTTATTTTGAGCTATTTTAGCTTTTATTAAAATTCTATAATCTTCATCATCTAATTTATTTCCACCACCATTTAACTCAAAATCTACATATCTTGTTGCTCCTACATAACTACCTATTATATCCAATTGATCTCCTTCAGCAAAATTTATATCAAAAATATTTTCCATCTGGCTTAGCAAATAAGATATATCAAATAATGGTGTAGTAACTTTTTCTATTAAATTCATAAAATTTGATCTTAATCTATGTTCAGAAGTAATTAAATCATAATATTCTTCTTTTACTAACATATCCATAATATACCACCTATGAAATATTTAATGTAATTAAGCTTTTATCGGTCTTTATTAATTCAAATTTAGTAGCTTCTACTTTTTGTCCTCCATCTACTAAAACTGAATTTATAAAAAATTCTGGATTAGATATATCAGTAATTGTAGATAAAATTGGAAAATATAAATTTGAAGCATATAAAGGCTGACCTATATCCAAATTATTTATTTCATTTACTATATTTTCTTTTATGCTATCTTCTATAATTGCAACATAAGAATCTAATCTTGTTGCATTTACAACTATTCTTACATTTTTGTATGTTGGTCTAGAAAATTCTATATCTAATTCTTCTCCGAATTCTGAAGTTACAGTAACAGTAGTTGTTCCATAAGTATTTGTTCCAGGAGTCTTCTTTAAGAAAATTGCATTTGCAATTTTATTTTCATCTCCTCCTTCTACTACAAATGCAATAGAATGTGGTGGAATATTTAAACTATCATAATCTGAAGTTTTATTCTCATAAGCTTTAATTTTCAAAATATCATCAAGTGCTTGTATTTCTGCTACAATTCCTTCTAATATAGAGGAACTTGATTTTGAAACTGAATAATTTAATCTTGCTCTTAAATGGCTATCTGTTTCTACTTCTGTTCCTGCAGAAGCAGCATATTCATTAGTTGCACTTATCCAACCTGAAGTAGGTGTCTTGATTTTATTTATTGTGCCTATAGGAGCTTGAATAGCTCCTTCTTCTGAGCAAGTTGCTAATATTTCAATTTCACCTGATTCAGGAATTTCAAACTCTTTCTCTAATTGCCAAATATAATCATTTTCATCTTGGACTGAACCATAACTTACATATGTTCCAGGCTCTCCTTTGCATTTTATTAAAGCTGTGCTTGAACTTCCTGCTGTTCTAGATATTCCACAATATGCAGCTACTCTATCTAAACTTACCCCAATAGCTGTTGTAGGATTATGAGAATTATAATCAAGTAATAAACATTGACATACATCATAAGTTAATAATGAGAATAAACTTAAAAACTGATAATCTTGTGAATCCTCCTCTAAATAAATATCATTTCCATATATCTTCTTTGTTTGCTCTACCATATATTCTATTATATCATTATAAGTTGGAATAACAATGCCAGAGGATTCAATAGAAGGTGCTTTATATGCCATCTTATTCTTCTCCTATTCTAAAGGTTTATTTATTTTTAAATCTTCAATTTCTCCATAAGATGTAGAAATATTACAAATCATTGTATAAGTTCTTGTTCTCATATCAAACTCGCTTTCAAAACTTGTTATTGTTTCTACATCTTTTGTATTCATTATCCTATCTTTTATTATAAGATCTATAGCATCTTTTCTTTCATCAGTCATAGATCTACCTAACATTTTTTGAAATAATGGTGTTCCTATTTCAACATCTTCCCACCATTCTCCTTGTAATAATTTTATATTTGTTTGTATTGCTTGAGCGACAGCTTCTACATCTTTATAAAATCCATAACTATTATTTCCTAAGATATAATCACCATCACTATCCATCTTTCTGTATATGAGACTCATATTTGCCCTCTCATAATTTATAATTATAAAGTAATGTATTTATATTAAAATAATATTTTATATCATCAGAAGTCAATCTGGAGCCTCTGAGATATATTTAAAGTTTATTCAATTATAGGACCTGAAGTTGTATATGTCTTAGCATTTTCTCCTTCACCTATTGTTACTGTATGATAATGATTTGTCATCGTTAATGGCTTTCCATTAAAGATGATTTTTCCACTTATTAATTCTAGATTATTATCTTCTAAAATTACTTTTGTCTCTCCTTTTTCTATTACTATTCCATCTGATACTTCTCTTAAATCAGGTCGAGGCTCTTTCCAATTAGAGATCTTCGTTATTTCATTTTTTCTAATTTGAGACATTTGACAAGGTAAACAAAAACAATCAGAAAGATCATGTCTTCTTTGTTCAAATTGGCTTTGTATTCCTCCTGATTGCCACCAAGTATCTATGCAAGTATCTGAGAAAAACAATAAACATTCATCATCAATATTTAGTGGAAGCTTAATAGCAGATCTATTGTTTATTCCACCTGTACTTAAATATACAATCGGAACATCTTGTATTTCTGGCAATTGCATTTCTTGTTCTTCTTGTGTTCCTAAAACTATTCTTTCAGTAATTACAGGTTGAACTGTAACTGTCATATTATCATAGTTTATTTTCTTTATTATTGCCGGGCAACAACATCTAATTTCAAATTTTATTTGTTTCTTTAATGATTCACTTTGATCATTATCTGAAATACTATTTAATCCAAACATTGAATTATTTGTAGTATTTCCAAGTGTATCTGTCTTTGCCATTTTATTACCTATAAATTAATTATTCCTAACTTTGAGCAACGAGAAATTTTTCCTTTAAATCCTAAATAACTACAATCACCTGTTTTAATTACTTTTGGATTTTTCTTTTTGAATGTTTTTCTATCAACAATAAATTCTATTTCAGATCCATCATGTAAATGATATTTATGTAAAGCATCGGTTTCAGAATCAGCTTTTGTATCTCCTATAATTGCATAAAATTCTTTTCCTGAAGTCAATGTAATTTTTAATTTTTGTCCAGTATATCCATAATAAGAACCCATGGCAATTACATAATATGATATTAATGATTCTCTAAATCTTCTTAATCCATTTCCATCAGTTGTACATCTCTTTTGTAATTTATATTGTTTACTTGATTTTGATG
>ENA-OOZG01000776-OOZG01000776.1-human-gut-metagenome-genome-assembly--contig:-NODE-776-length-25116-cov-8.905311_pt1 | contig 25116 bp, 21 predicted proteins | sample MGYA00241706_ERZ501384 | MGnify/ENA primary metagenome ERZ501384 (study PRJEB25962, sample SAMEA2042742) | human gut metagenome | biome: human gut; feature: human-associated habitat; material: faeces...
GCCCCCGGAGCATGACTTATGAGCCGGAGCAAGAAATGGCGTCTGGAATGGGCGTTCTTCCTGGGCGAGAACGGCAGACGCCAGTATAACAAGCTATGCAAGGGCTGTATCCATCCCTGCAAGCAGAGTTTCCGGGCGGTGGTGTTGTCCTGTCCGCACTATCTTTCCCTCCGTTCCAAAAAGTGCGGGAATTAGGGTTCAAAACAGTCAAAGAAACCGGCTGTGACGGCTTTTCCGTGTAGGGGCAGTATGATTTCCCATGTGGGGCGGCAGGGCGTTTCTGCATAGGAAAAACGCCGGATTTTCACCTTTTATCAAGCAAAATGGGAGCGTCAACATCGGATGCAGTTATCCGAGGTTGGCGCTCCCATTCTTTTTTTGTTCTGGCTGCGTCGCAGTCGATCAGTCATCCTCTAACAGCTTGGAGGGCGGGATTTTCAGCACTTGGGCGATCTTGAACAATGTTTCAAGAGATACGCCACGAACCGTACCTGTTCCTTCTACCTGACCAACGAAGTTGACACTTTTCCCGATCCTCTCCGCAAGGACCTCCTGTGTCAGCCCCGCCTTTTTCCTGTAATATGCGATCTTCAAACCCAGAGTGATATAGCGTTCTGGAAACTCCGTTTGCATAATATCACCTCCTGATATTATGCTACCAACAAAGCAGGTAAATTATAATTGAAACCAATTAGAGGATTATTTACTTTAAGTCAATGATTGTATATAATGAGAAGTAGATTATTTACTTTGTTGAAGAGGCTGGCTTGAAAATGGCGAAGATAGAACCGTGAACATATTTACCGTTAGTTTTTTTGGACACAGGATCATCCCGGAGTTTCGTGAGGCGGAGGATCGTGTGGAGGTGCTGGTTCATGCGCTGCTTTTGGAAAAGGAGTATGTGGAGTTCCTGGTCGGACGGGACGGAGATTTTGACCAGATCGTTTCCTCCGCTGTCAAACGCCAGAAGCGGATTGTACGGGATGACAACAGTTCCTTGATTTGGATACTGCCATATCCCACGGCGGAGCTGCGCAACAATATGGAAAATTTTGAAGCCTATTATGATGAAATCGAAATATGCGGCAGCGCGGCCAGCAGTCACCCGAAAGGTGCTTTTCAAATTCGCAACCGACAGATGGTGAAGCGAAGCGATCTCGTTGTATTCTATGTGGACCATACAGGCAGCGGAGCTTATCAGACCATGCGCTATGCGCAGAAAGAAAAAAAGAATATACTAAATCTCGCTGAAGAAGGATACGGAGAAAAAGAATGAGCGCCATCATCTTTCGGTGATGGCGCTCATTTTCAGTAGCAGTAGTAGGCGCTGTGGGAATGTGCGTAAACGGTCAAAGGGGCGGAGCTGTGGGAAACAATGTTTGCGGGCTGTGGGAAAGCTGACAGCTTTTCCATCGGGCCGTGAATATCTGTTTTCCATCGGCGGAGCGGCCGTTTTCCACATTTCCATAGTGCTATTCTGGAATATAGGAAGTCCCTCTTGTTATGAACAGTCGATAGATGGTCAAGGGAATATACCAGGCAGCCACCAGCAGTCGCCAGACCAGGACGAAACCGCCGATCACTCCGCCAATAATAAAGTTCAGCAGAAACAACGGAAGGGCGGTTCCCAAAGAGCCGCCGGGCACGATCCAGGCAAACATCCGTGGGATGCCAAAAGGCAGGCCGCAAAGGATGAACAGCCATACATAGTCGGTGACTCCATCTTTTGTGCAGGCGGATTTGAAAATGCAGTACAGCAAAGCCGCCACGGGCAACACGCTCTTCTTGAAAAACTCTTTGATTACTTCGGATTTCGTCACAGTCAGCACCTCCATTCCTGGTTCCATTATATCAGCCGGATAACCATGCGCCCAGGGGTTTTGCAAAGACTGTAAAAAGCGCCCAATCCCCGTTACTCCAAGTCGTTGCTCCGCTGCCGCTGCTGTTCCTGTTCCTTCGGTCTTTCCAGCAGGGCGTCCACATTCTGGCGGAGGATGTCATATTCCTTTTCTTCCCGCTGTATCTTCCGAAGTTCCGTTTGCAGAGCGGTCTTGCGGGCGGAGAGTCCGTCCAATTCTGCTTTCAGCTTTTCGGAGGAAGGAAGTTTGGTGAGCCCGGCCTTTTTGATTTCCCTGGCTGCCGCCTCGAATAAGATAATCTCGCTCTCAAAGCCGCGCAGGAATTTTTCCTTGTCCTTTGATGCCTTGTATCGGTCATAGACAGGTTTCAGCTTGCGGTAGGTGTCGATCTGCTTTCCCAGGAGGGAAAGGTCGGCGATCCGCTGTTCCGTATCCCGCAGGCTCTCCCTGGTACGGATGGATGCGGCGGCAACGGCGTCACACCGCTCCACAAATTCCTCATAGCTGCCGATGCCGTGTTCGGTGAGAAAGTTCATGGTGGCGGCCGCCCGTTTCAGATTCTCGATGGTCGCCCACCGCTGGTATCCGGCGCTCTGCTGGGCCTTGATATTGTTCTGAATGTCAATGAGCAGGCTGACCTTCCCGCTGCGTTGCTGGGGCTGTCTGGAGGGGCGGAGGCCTCCGGCAATGCGGGAGACAACGGCTTCTTCCGTGTAATCGGCGCCCAGGGTTTTGAGCCGGGTGAACCTCTCCTGATTCGGCGCTCTTGCGGAGATATACTTTCCCCGCTTGATCTCGTATCCTTCCCGCTGTAACCGGGCAAGCAAATCTTCCAGGCTGGAGGACACGGGGATCAGCCGGTCGATGGCGGCTTTCAGCTTTGCCTTGTAGCTGGTGCCGTTCTGTGCGGCCTGATGCTCAATGTAGCTCTTACCCTTATCCCGGCCAGGGACGATGACGGACAAGCCGTGTTCTTTGCACAGCCGGTCGCTGGCCCGGCGTATCTCGTGATAGCTGCGCTTGTTGGAATGGTAGTGCTTGTGATCCGCAAAGCTGACGGCGTTGAAAATCAGGTGGTTATGGACGTGATCCCGGTCTGTGTGGGTGGTCAGGACGAACTCATACCTGCCGCCCAGGATCTCCCTTGCCAGCTCCATGCCGATCTCATGGGCCTGCTCCGGCGTGACCTCCCCAGGCTGAAAGGCTTGGATCAGGTGGCGGCCCAGGTTCGTTCCCTTGTCGATGGCGTGGCGGCGGGTCCAGGCAAATTCGATATCCGCGGTCTCGGCGGCGCAGCCATAGGCGGAAACCAGCAGCTTCCCGTCCGTCTTTTCCGGGTTGCAGATATAGTCAATGGCCGCTTTCAGCGTTGACTTGATAGGATGCGTCTTTGTAACTGCCATATCTCATCCAGCCTCTCCTGTATCTCTCGCATATCCGCTTTGTACGCGCCGCCTCCGGCGTTGACACGCTTGGCGATCTGATTGATGTTCCGGCCGATGGCGGACAGGGCTGCGTTCATCCGCTTGATATCCGTGGTGTCAAGCTGGATGATATACCCGTCTATCGCCATCTTCCGCAGATACGCGCCGTACCGCCGTGTGGGGAGCTGCGCCATCTTTTCATCTATGAGCCGTTTTTCCTCCTCCGTCACATAGAACTTTATCTGAATGTTCCGTTTTCGGTTCGCCATGCGCCGCCTCCGTTTCTCATAAGGGTCTGGGATATCCCAGAAAGCAATTTTGACTGTTCGGGCAAGGGACCTGAACAGCGCAAAATCCGCAAGCGGGTACTCGCTTGCTGTGCTTGCTGACTACTCCGTACCCCCGTATTTCCCCCTCTACCCATACTACAATCCAAACAGGGCGTTTTGGCCAGTTTCGGAGAAAATTATTGCAATAATTGCACCCGTTCAAAGAAAAGATGCAAGTTGTTTTCTCTTTGTTATTGCATCCAGCCCTTTTCTGTGCTATACTAATGGTGTTTACACCACGGCGGAAAGGAAGTGATCCTCATAGCCATCACAAGCGCAAGTTTGCCCACGAAGAAGCGGATTCTGACCGTTTGCGTGAAGCTGTTTTTGGAAAAGGGCTACAAGCAGACCACGCTGGCGGAAATCAACGAAAAGGCCGGTGTGTCTTTCAGCCAGTTCCAGAACATTTTCCGCGCCAAGGACGGCGTATTGACGGAGCTGGTGGAGTTCATGTTTGAAAACCAGTTCGCTATGGCGCGAAGCGCGGCGGGTGCGAAGCTGCCGCCGATCTATGTCTACGCGGTCGAAACGGCGATCCAGATGACGCTGACGGAGCTGAACGAAAATCTGCGGGAGATCTACATTGAAGCCTACACGCAGAAGGAAGCGTCTGAATTTATCTTCCGGGAAACGGCGAAGGAGCTGTATCAGATCTTCGGTCCGTATCAGCCGGAGCTGACTGCCCGCGATTTCTATGATATGGAGATCGGCTCAGCCAGCATCATGCGCGGCTACATGGCCCACCCCTGCGACGAGGAGCTGACGCTGGAAAAGAAGCTGCGGCTGTTTCTCACCATGAGTCTGCGGGCGTACAACGTGCCGAAGGAGGAAACGGAACAGGCGATCCGGTTCGTGGAAGGGCTGGATATCCGCACGATCTCCGAACAGGTGATGCAGGCGCTGTTCCGTGCGCTGGCGATGCGCTTTGAGTTTTCCCTCGCGGGGATCACGCTGCCAGCACAAAAATAGAAGCCAATATGTATTGCAAGGGAGTACTCCCTTGCATCGGGATATATCCCGATGCAATCCCCTCTTGCTCCAAAACGCGCTTCCCACGGGGGACGGGAGGTGCGCGAGAAGAAAGTGAGGAATGACTATGAAAAAACGACTGCTCAGCATCCTGCTCATGTGCTGTATGGTGCTGACACTGCTGCCAACAACGGCTTTTGCGGAGGAAAGCACGGAAACCCCGCCTGTTTGCAGCTGTGAAACAGCCTGCACGGCGGAAAACATGAACACGGAATGCCCTGTCTGTGGAGCGGAGAATGCCATACCGCAGAACTGCGGTCAATACATCCCTGTTGAGGACAGAACCGGCGAAAACGGCAGCACCGAGAGAGCCGATGATCCGAATGGTCCCACAGAGCTGAGTGCCGCAAATCAGGTACAGGCCATGATCGACGGTTTACCGAACGCAGAAGAAATCACTGAAGATAACGCCGAAGAAGTCAAGGCGCAGCTTGAGGCCATCGACGAGGCGAAGGAGAAGCTCTCCGACGAGGAAATCGATGAGCTGGATATGACCCGGTATGCGGAAGCTGCCGCTGCATTGGGGGCGCTGGCTGCGCCAATGCTATTGGCTAATGATTCGCCTGACGAGCAGTTTTCCCTTACCCCCGGCGGCACCTATTATTTTGACCTCTCCGGCGCAAACATCCCCGGAACGGCAAACGGCACCCTGCCGGACAGCACCCTGCACTATGTGCCCTTTACCTACGCAGGGACGGTGGACGCCTACAAGCTCACGTCTGCGATGGCGACCACCGAGGAATATGCACAGCAGAACAAATACGCCCACAGCCTGTTTGTGGCGGACTATGCCGTAACGCATACGGTAAGCTGGGATGACTTAAATACGAAAGGTCTGATTTTCGGCAAAAATTATGCCAGCGGCGGCGTGGACTACACCATGCGGGCGCCGTCGGCAGGGAGTCAGTCTAATAATAATAATAATGGCAAAGACGATAGTAGTACGCGAGGCATCCCGAAAAGCAACGAATGGGATGCGATTTTAGATAAGGCAAATCAAGACTGGAAGGATAATACATCTGGGTATATCAAAAACTGGTCACGTAAGTATTCCTTTGGACAGGACAACCATGCTGATGCGTCGATCCGTGCGGTTCGCGGGCACGATTCGGCCCGCTACTGGCGCAGCTACTATGCTTCGTACTCCTTACTGTTCGTCGGTTTCCGCCCCGTGCTTGAAATCCTGAACGCTGACACACTGGATTCTGACGGACTGAAGGTCGTTACCCTTGACCTGAACGGCGGCAAGCTGGGCGGCAGCTCCGATGCTATTCACATCATCGTGAAAAACGGCAGCAAGTTTACCGCGCCTGCATCCAACGGCCTGACCCGCCCGTACGGAAATACAGGCAGCTACTTCATGTGGCTTGGCAGCGACGGCAAGCTCTACGCGCCCGGTGCCAACGTTCCGGCGGAAGTTACCAAGCTCACGGCGCAGTTTGCTTTATCAGAGCAGTTTACCCTTACCCCCGGCGGCAGATACTATTTTGACCTTTCGGCGATGAAGATTCCCGGAACGGCAAACGGCGATCTGCCGGACAGCACGCTGCATTATGTTCCCTTTACCTACGCAGGGACGGTGGACGCCTACAAGCTCACATCGGAGACGGTGACCACCGAGGAGTATGCACAGCAGGAAAAATATCCCCACAGCCTGTTTGTGGCGGACTATGCCGTAACGCATACGGTAAGCTGGGATGACTTAAATACGAAAAGTCTGATTTTCGGCAAGGACTACGCCGCAGGCGGCGTGGGCTATACATTGCGTGCGCCGTCCGTGGGAAGTCATTCTACAGGCTCGGATGATTCAGCCCGCGGCACGCCCCAAAGCAACGAATGGGACAGGATACTGGACAAGGACAGCGGATATATCAAAAACTGGAACGGAATGGAATCCTGGGGGCAAGATACCAGGAAGGGCTCGGAGTCTGTCCGTGTGCATCGTGGGTTCACATCGGCCCGCTACTGGAACGCCAGCATTGGTACGTACTCCGACTCCTCCTTCGGTTTCCGCCCCGTCCTTGAACTGCCGACAGATCTTGCCGCCGACAATCTGAAGGTTGTTGAGTTGCGGACGGTTAAATTTATGCCCGGCGAACAGCAGAACTGGATCAACATTATCGTGAAAAACGGCAAGAGCTTCAAAGCGCCCGCTGCCGAAGGGCTGCCCCGCCCGGACGGCATTTCGGCAGATGCACAGCTGTGGTGGGTAGACGAAAATTCAAACTTCTACAAGCCCGGCGATACCGTTCCCGCAGATGTTTCGGCACTTACCGCTTTATGGGGCGGTTTCGGTCTGTTTTTAAATCGCGGCGATGGCGAGGTCGAGGTCACACCGGACAATTATACCGATATTTTCGGCGACGGAACTGCCTCCTTTGTTCTGCCTAAGGGCAAGACCCTTGCTGAGCTTGGGAAATTAGGGAAGCTGACAGGCAATGATATTTTGGGAATTTATTCGACCGGCAGGCTTGAAAAGTACGGCTGTGTTTTCCCGAATCTGAAACTCAAGAATGCCGACCTGACCTCTGTGAGGCTGAGCGAAAAGTATATCGGAGATGAAAATCCGCTCTTTGTCACGATGGACGGAAAGAATACCGTCGGAAGCCTGAACGGAATTATCGAGAGCCATAACACCCTTTGCGTTATCGGCGACGGCTCGCTGACGCTGAACAGCGCACTGACGCTTGGGCGATACACCCAGTTTGGCGGCGGCAGCGTCACCATGACGGACGGGCTCACGGCGTACGATCTTACCGTAGACAGCGGCTCGCTTACCGTAACGGGCGATCCGCAGGCCATTACGCTGGCGAATCAAGCTCTCGGCGATCTGCAAATGGGCGACGGTGTGCGGCTGTTCACGGGCTCTTCGGCGCAGGACGCCGCAGAGGCTGTTATTCCGCAGCTTTCCGCTGAAATGCAGGAACTGTATCAGCGCTATCTGGCGGGTGACAACACGCTGACATATGAAGAGCTTGCCGCACTGAACAATGCACTCAGAGAGCGGTTTAACGCTATCTTCCGGCAGCTTCCGGGCAAGACCTATGTGCGTATCACGGGCGCTTGGGATGTGACCTATCAGCCCGGCACAGACGGCTCGGGCAATGCGGTCACAGATATTAAGTTCTATAACGATGCTCTCACGCTGCGAGGCGCTTTGTTCACTCGCACGGGGTACACGCAAGTAGGCTGGGCGACCGTTGACGGCGGCGAAAAGGTCTATGCTTTCGGCGGCGGCTATACCACCAATGCGGCGCTGACCCTCTATCCCGTGTGGCAGACAGACACCTACACCATCACCTACGATCTGGACCGCGGCACGGCCGATGACAATCCTACCGGCTATACCGTCGAGACGGAGACCTTCACCCTCAAAAACCCCACACGCCCCGGCTACATCTTCTCCGGCTGGAGCGGCACGGGTCTGACGGGTGAGAACAACCTGACCGTCACCATTGAGAAGGGCAGCACCGGCAACCGCAGCTATACGGCACACTGGCGCTACAATGGCGGTGGCGGCAGCGGCTACAGCTACTACACCATCAAGGCAACTGCCGGGGCTGGCGGCTCCATTGCTCCCTCCGGCAATGTCAGCGTCCGTGAGGGCCGGGATCAGACCTTCACCATCACCCCGGATAAGGGCTATGCTGTTGCCAATGTCAAGATCGACGGCAAGAGCATCGGCGCGGTAAAGTCCTACACCTTTGAGAATGTCAGCAGAACCCATACCATCGAGGTCATCTTTATGAAGGCCAACGGCAACCCCCAGACCGGCGTGTTTGTGGATGTAGCCACCGGCAGCTATTATGAGGACGCCGTGGATTGGGCAGTGGAGAACGGCATCACGCAGGGAACCGATGATACCCACTTCTCCCCGGACGGCATCTGCACCCGCGCGCAGGCCGTGACCTTCCTGTGGCGTGCCGCCGGAAGCCCGGCGCCGAGATCGCGCACCATGCCGTTTACCGACGTTCCTGTGGGCAGCTACTATTACGACGCTGTGCTGTGGGCAGTAGAAAACGGCATCACCAAGGGCACCAGCGAAACCATGTTCAGCCCCGACGCCACCTGCTCCCGCGCCCAGATCGTCGCGTTCCTGTGGCGCTCTGAAAAATCCCCGGCAGCGGGTACAGCCAATCCCTTTGCCGATGTGAAGTCTACCGCCTACTATGCAGGCGCAGTCCTGTGGGCGGTCAGGGAGGACATCACCAAGGGAACCACCAACACCACATTCAGCCCCGACGCGGATTGCACCAGAGCGCAGATCGTGACCTTCCTCTGGCGCTGCAAGAAGTGACCGGCTGACATACGGCCAAGCAGCAAAGCCGCTGACATGACCACATAAGCTAACATTGGACAGCGCAGCGGACGGGCATCTCGCCCCGAAGCTGCGCTGTTCTCTTTTCGCTACAAGAAACAAATCAATGACATTTTGAGCTGCGCCGCTATCCCAGCGCGGCAAGGAGACAGCATTATGAAAAGAATCACAAGAATCATTCGTCCGATCATCTGCATGGCCGTCCTTCTCTTTGCCATGACCACGGCAGTCATGGGCTGCTATCAGAAAGAGACGGAGCCTATCGACATTCCCGGCAGAACACCTTCCGGCACATCTGCGCCTCAGCCATCAGCGACTCCCGCAGGCGAAGTTATCCCTTCGGTGGACAGGCAGGCAGAGTTGGCGGAAGCCAGAGCGAAGAATCCCGACACCGTGGCATGGCTGTATATTCCCGGTGCGGAGGTAGACGATCCCGTGATGCAGGCGGAGGACAACGGCTATTACCTGAAGCTGGATGAAAACGGCGAGTACGCCATGTGGGGCTGCTATTATGCCCATTGTGAAAACGAAATCGGCGGCAGGGATAAGCTGGACAAAAACACCACCATTTTCGGCCACTCCGCCAGCAACTGCGACCCGGACGGTGTGCGGTTCACCAAGCTCTACCGTTATATGGACGCAGACTTTGTAAAGGAGCATCCGTATATCTATCTCTCTGTGGATGGCGAGGATATGATTTTCCAGATCACCGCGCTATTCGTCACGGATATTGGCTTTGACTATATTGCGCCTGATCCCACGGGAGATGATCTGACCAGCTTCTTTGAGACGATTGCGCGGAAAAACTGGCTGGACTTTGACGGCGTGACCTTCTCCGAGGAAGATTCCGTCCTGACCCTCTCCACCTGCTGCCGGAAGTACGACAAGACCAACAGCGGCAATCAGCGGCTTGTGGTCATGGCGAAGCTGCTGCCGGAGGGGGCAACCTCGCAGGAGTTCAGCGTATCCCTTGTGGATAGTCCCGAAATGCCCTAAAAGAAATCAGAATACGACGATAATAGGACACCCATCCTTGCGGTACTGAAAAGCAGCGTATGGTATAGGGAAAACGGTGGCTGCTCTGTACGGGGCGGCCGTTGTTTTTGCTGTCCCAACATTTTTCAGATGAAAGGGACCTATGCGTATGAAAGGAGAGCACAGGAGGTGCCGCTAATGCTGCGGCAACAAGCCGCGCCGGGAGCATAGCCGGACGATACCCAGACACAGTAGGATACCTATGCCCTCCGGCAGCTACCGACAATTTCCATACTGAACCGCACCGAAGCGCCCATACAGGCTTTCATACCTGTGTGGGCGCTTTTTGTCGTTCCCGGCACTTTTTCGCCGTGGGCTGCCGCTCCCCACCCTTCGTTCTGGAAGGAACATCCACCCGAACAGAACGAAAGGAGCGCAGCATGAGCCGCGAGAAAAATATTTTTGAGAAATTTTCGCAAAAATGGCCAAAAGGGGTGTTTGCAAGACGAGTAGGGGGTGAAAGGGGAAACATCGACCTGCCTTCCGGCGCGAAGGGAGGTGAAAAAATGGACCTCGACCGTCACGACGAACACAAGCAGCACGCCTTTGACAGCTTTTGCAAAAAGGTGATACGGTGCGAAGCCTACAACGCCTACCGCGCAATCGGGCGCCGGCAGGATCTTGAGATCCCGTTCAGCCAGTTGCCGGAGGAGGCGATGGAGACGCTTGCGACCTGGGACGTCTACCCCTGGGAATATACATCCTTCCCTGTGGGCAGCGACGTGATCCTTATTAAGGATGACCGGCTGGCCGCCGCGCTGACCGCCCTGCCTCAGAGATTCCGGGATATCCTTCTGATGTACTGGTTCCTGGAGCTGGCAGACCGGGAGATCGGCGAGAGGCTGAGCCTGTCCCGGAAAACGGTCAACAACCGCAGGCAGCAGGCCTACGAGCTGCTGAGAAAGCTGATGGGAGGTGACGCGAATGAGTAAGCGCAGAACCGCGCGAAGCAGCCTGATCCCTTACCCGGTGATCGCCGCCGCCGTGTGGGGCGACCCGGAAGCCGTAAACCGTGTGCTGGACCACTATTCCGGCTACATAGCGGCACTGTCCATGCGCAGAGGGTATGACCAGAACGGAAACCCCTGCCTTGCTGTGGACGAGGAGATCCGCCGCCGGATCGAGACGAAGCTGATCGTCGCCATCCTGAGTTTCGACCTGAACTGAACCCAGGCGGGATCTGACCGCGCGCACCCCTTTCCGCGCGGCTGAGCCCTTTGCTCCTTGACAAAGAAAGCCCGGCAAATCCCGGCGCAGCATAGAGCAGACGGATACATTCCCGTCTGTGCGGAGCCATACGGCCGGTGCGCCATGACCTCCTACGGAGTGAGCGATACCCACTGGGCCGGAAAGCGGGCAAGGCAGCCCGCGGGCCACGATGCACAGGCGGGGCGATACTCCCTTGCAGTCACAGCCCGGGCGTGCAGCCGTATTCAGGCGGTGAGGCGTCGCAGACAATGAGCAGGGCCGCGCGAGAACCGCGCGGGGGTGGGATTCCCGTGGAGCTGAAAAGCCATTCAGCCGTCCGTTTCTGCTGTTCTTTGTAAGCTATCAAAAAAAGATTTGTTTTCAGACGATCAGAAAGGGGGCTAACTATGCAAACGACCGTTTCATCTGAAAAGAAATACGCCCCGCCGAAGCGGAGCGAAAAACAGATCGGCAACACGACCTTTATCGTCAATTCCTTCTTTTGGGAAAAGGACGGTGAGGGTATTGCCGTGAAGCTGGAACGTCTGATGAAAGCAGACGTTCAGAAAGAAGCGACAACTTAATTCTCCCAAATAGGCAGACAGGGACAAAAAGACGCGGTATAATGAAGGTGACTTCAAAACCGTGTTTGACTGCCGGATGGGAGGTTACTATGTATCATCAGTCAAGCACCGCTGCCGCGCTTCAATTCCCTTACAACGCTATGAGCGTCGAAGCTGTTACCGCTTTGTACTGCCGTTTGTCGCGTGACGATGAATTGCAGGGCGACAGCAACAGTATCATCAACCAGAAAAAGATCCTTCAACGCTACGCACTTGACCACGGCTACAAAAACTATCGCTTTTATATTGATGACGGCATTTCGGGTACGACGTTCAACCGCCCTGGCTTCCAGCAAATGATTGCGGATATCGAAGCCGGCCTTGTCAAGCGGGTCATTATCAAGGATATGTCACGCCTGGGCCGTGATTATCTGCAAGTGGGCATGTATACCGAAATCATGTTCCCGGAGCATGACATTCACTTTATTGCTGTCAACGATGGCGTGGACAGCACCCAGGGTGATAATGAGTTCACTCCTTTTCGGAACATCATCAATGAGTGGTATGCGAAGGACACCAGTAAGAAGATCCGTGCCGTGATGAAGGTCAAGGGCAACGCTGGCGAGCATCTGACGACCCTGCCGCCCTATGGCTACATGAAGTCTCCTGACAACAAAAAGCTGTGGGTCAGGGACGAGGACGCCGCAGCGGTGGTCTATGAGATCGGCCTATATGTGATGGACGGCTTCGGGCCGTCTCAGATTGCAAGGAAGCTGACAGAGCGAAGGATATTGACCCCGGCCGCCTATTATGCCAGCAGGGGCCGGAAAGCAAGCAATATCAAGCGGGGCTTGCCTTACGCATGGGATGCCTCCACCGTAGCGGATATCATGGACCGCTGGCGGGAGTACCTGGGGCACACGGTCAATTTCAAGACGAGGAAGAAGTCCTACAAGAGCAAAAAGGTCATCCATAATCCGGAAAGTGAGTGGATGATCTTTGAGAACACCCATGACCCGATCTGGACGGAGGCAATCGCAGATGCCGCGAGAGCAGCAAGGCAGACGCGCCGTCGTCCTACAAAAATGGGAGAAATGGGGATGTTCTCCGGCATGATGTTCTGCGCGGATTGCGGATCTGTCATGTATCAATGCAGAGCCACCAACTTCCGGCGCGAGCAGGAATACTACCTGTGCGCCGGCTACCGAAAGAGCCGTGACTTCTGCGGTCAGACTCATTCCATCCGCACGGTGATCTTGGAGGAATTGATTCTGGAAAACCTGCGGGAGATCGTCTCCTTCGCCTCCCGCAGTAAGGACGAGTTTGTGAGGCTGGTCATGGACAATGACCTGCGGCAGCGCGACCGGGATCTTGCAAAGCGGAAACGGCAGCTTGCCGATTCCGAAAAGCGGATCACAGAGTTGGATGCTATCTTCAAGCGGCTCTATGAGGACAACATTTCGGGTAAGCTCTCCGATGAACGCTTTCAGAAGCTCTCCGCGGACTATGAGAAGGAAGAACAGGATCTCAAGGTGCTGACGAGTTCCCTTCGGAAAGAAATGGAGCTGGAGGAAAGCAAATTGGCGGATGTTGATCGTTTCCTCTCCGTTGTGGAGAGGTACACGGATATCCCGGAGCTCACGCCCTGCATCCTCCATGAGTTCGTGGAGAAAATCATCGTCCATGCGGCCAGCGACCCGAAGGGCAAGAACCGGACGCAGGAGATCGATATTTACTACAAGGGCATCGGAGCCTTGGAAATGTCAAAAGTCACGGCATCAATGGAAAAATGAGAAAACGGTACAGCCGAAGCTATACCGTTCTCTCTTTCCTCACGATGTTTTCTTATCGGGAGCAACCTTCCGCGTTCTCCCTCTTTTTTATTTACGCATCGTCCGCCTCCTTCGCAGGCCGCGCGCTCTCCCCGCTGCTGGCCACGTACAGGTCCTCGCACCTCTGCTGGGCCGCTGTCAGTGTCTCGATGGCCCGCTCCATGGCATCCATGCCGCCAGATACATCGCCTTGCAGTCCGCCATTTTCGTCCTCCTTTTCTTATTTGATATTTTTTTGATATCATTTTGAATTCTTATTATACGGCATCGAAATGATATCATCAAGCCATCAAATTGAAGTGGGTGATGTCATGGCAAACTACTATACGCCGTTTTCGCTGCGGGTCTCCGAGGAGCTGCTGGACAAGGTGAAGCAGCTCGCGGCCGCGCACAAGCGCTCCGCCAACAAGGAGATAGAGTTCGCGCTGGAGCAATACGTGGCCGCCTACGAAAAAGAACACGGGAGCATCCGCCTGCCGCCGCAGGCGTAACACATCATGAAAAAAGAGGGAGAACGCTCCGCGTTCTCCCTCTTTTTTCAGCTCAGTGCGCTGATGATGCTCTGGTACTTGTTGATGTCCGAGCCGCCGTTCCACGTCATAAAGCCGCCGCTGCAGCCGGTGTCCCGCAGAGCTCGGACCTCCGCCGCCACCTCCGCCGCGCCGTAGGTGTTGTACGGCTCGCGGATGGCGTTGTAGGCCTGTATCCATGTGCGCACCGCCGCCGGAGAGGCTGTCTCCGCCTGCCGCGCCGCCGCGGCCGCGCCGAACATGTGTACCGTGTCGTAGGGGTGCTCCCAGGGCTTGTAGTCCCCCTGAGCGCTGTAATGGTCGGGATAGGGCATGCCGGAGATGGCGTCCACCGCCGCGCTGATGGCCGGCCAGTACTGGCCGCAGGCGGTGACATAGGGATTGGCGCACTCGCCGAACACGTCGCCGGACAGATAGTACCCCGCGCTGTGGAGCCGCTCCGCCGCGTACAGCAGGAATCTCTGCACCGCCTGGGCCTTGCTCTCGCCGTAGGCGTTGCGGTAGTCGATGGTCCCCGCCTTCTCGTAGCTATACGCCCCATCGGGGAAGCGGATATAGTCGAACTGGATCTCGTTGAAGCCCAGAGCCGCCGCCTCCAGCGCCAGATCCACCTTGTACTGCCACACCGTCCGGTCGTAGGCGCTGGGCCAGTACATGGAGCTGATCTTCAGAGGCGTACCCTCCAGGTCGCAGATGACCTGCTCCGGATGGTCCGCCGCCAGATGGGCGTCGTTGAACACGGTAATGCGTCCGATGAGGTAGTATCCCGCAGCCTTCAGCTTCTGAATGTTGGTCTGGAAGTTTTCTCTGGTGTCCATGGCCGCCGCGTAGGCGGACGGGCTGTACCGCTGCATCACCGGTGAGGCGTAGGACACGGCGGTACCGTCTACGATGTCCACCACGAAGGCGTTGACGCCGCTGCCCTCCACCACGCGCAGGTAGCTGTCGGCGTACTGGACGGCGGAGCCGTTGAGGTACAGGGCCCGCACCTCATCGGGCATGACGTTGCCCTCGATGGCCCCCTTCTCCACAGGGTAGTAGTCCAGCCCCGCTGCATCGCCGCCGCCCCAGCTGTCGCCGCGGGAGGCGTGGAGCTGATACAGCTCCGCATCGTACTGGGCCAGAGCCTCGTCCTCTGTCATGCGGACGTTGGCAGCGGCGATATAGCCCTCGCCCCGCTGGCAGGACACCTGCCAGCGCAGCACCTCGCCGTTTTCGTCCAGCCCGTCGAAGCCGGTGACGGCGAGGGCCATGCCCTTTTCCACGGCGCAGCCCGGGACAGCCCCGGTCTCATCCAGCAGGCTCATGCCCCGCAGGGCGTACACCGTCTCCACCTGTACCGTCCGGCTGAGATCATCGGCCAGATGGGACGCGTCCAGCAGGACGTACCCCTCGCCGTTGACCACGCGGACGCGGCCGTCCTCACGGGGCGTCTCCACGTCTGCGGCCACGTAGGCCACCTGACTGCCCCGCACCAGTACGCCCAGCTCCGCGCCGCTGTCGGCGTCGTACACCGGCGCGGACGCCGTTTCCGACGCCACGTAGCCGATGGCCGTCTCCGGCGCCTTCGGCGGCTGCAGCTGCCGGTAGATATACACGCACAGAACGGCCACCGCCGCCAGCGCCAGCAGGATAAAGAGGATCCCCGCGGTGCGGCCGGAACTGCCGGTTTTCTCTTTTGTTGACATAGGCAAATTCTCCTTGTGCTCGTTGGTGTTACAGCGGACATTATACGATATTCTCCGCCATATTTCCACCCTGTTCTTCCTGCGGCGGCAAAATTTCCCCCTTTTTCCGTTTTTCCCCGCATTTCCGGTAGACAACAGCGGGAACGAATGGTATACTGTCAGTGATTATTATGTAAATCAGCGGCGTTCTCCGCCGCTTTGACGACTACTGAAAAGGCAGGGTGTATGCGATGAAAAGGATGAAGCGGAGCACCGCCATGGTGCTGGCCGCCGCCGTGGTGCTGAGCCTGCTGGCCACGGCGCTGCTGGCCGCCAGCAAGAACTGGCAGAACGCGGGACTGGGCGACCTGAGCCAGTACTACGAGACGGGCAACAGCGCCGACCCCGGCTACGTCTCCACCGTCCGCGGCGACAGCGGCGGCACGTCCTACGGCATCTATATGTTCGCCAGCAACGCCGGCACGCCCTTGAGCTTCGTCCAGTGGCTGCAGGAGTTCAAGTCCGGCTCCATCTACCGCGACATGGGCGACACGCTGTATAACGCCTACGCCTACGACCGCAACGGCAAGTACTCCCCCGGCTATGGCAGCAATTTCAACGCCACCTGGCGCAGCGTGGCTGACGACTACCCCGACGAGTTCATGCAGTCCCAGAAGGACTATTGGGAGACCCACGCCTATGCGGACCTGCTGAAGAACATCAAGTCCGCCGTCCCCTCCTTCGATCTGGATGACTACTCCGTGGCTCTGCGCAATGTGTTCTGGAGCCGCAGCGTCCACCACGGCGCAGGTGTGATCCGCGGCGCCAGCAGCAGCGATGGGCGCAGCGGCGCCACCGGCGTCATCCTCCGTGCCTTCGACTCTCTGGGCGGCTTCAAGAACCAGAGCGAGGCCCAGCTGATCCAGGCCATCTACGCCGAGTGCAGCCGTCTGGACAAGACCCCCGAGCCCAAGCGCATGGCCGGCGACGCCGCCAGCAAATACGGCGTATCCGGCCAATCCATGGCTTATTTCAGCGCCAACTCCGGCGACGTGCAGCTCAGCGTGTACAGCCGTCTGCACGTCAATGAGCCGGCGGACGCGCTGGTAATGCTCTACGCCAACTCCGACGCCCCGCTGGCCGACGGCGCCTACCTCCTGTCGCCCCGCGGCGCTACGGACCGCGGCATGGCCGCCGACCTGTCGGGTCTTACCAAGATCTCCTCCGCCGCCTCCGTGCAGCTGACGTACTTCGCCAGCGGCTACTACACCCTGACGGTGGGCGATAAGCGCCTCAGCGATAACGGCGGCAAGGTCACGCTGGCCTCCGCCACTGCCGGCAACGAGCAGATGTGGGCCCTCACCGGCGACAGCCCCTACTATCTCCAGAACCGCGCCACCGGCCGCTATCTGGCGCTCGCGGACAACAGCGTGTCCACTGTGAAGGACAGCGCCGGCGCCACCAAGCTCCAGCTCACCGCCGATGGCAGTGTCTGGGGCTCCGAGGGTCTGTTCTACCCCGGCAGCGAGGGCAAGGAGACCCAACTGCTGGCCAACAAATCCTCTTACCCCGTCCGCGGCGTCATCACCAGCAGCCTGCCCATCACCAGCGTCACCGTGAAGGCGGTGTCCTCCAGCGGCAGCACCGGCTTTACCGCCACCAGCAGCATCAAGGGCACCGTCTACTCCTACGACCTGTGGAAGCTGGACAGCGCCTGCGCCTTCAGCCGCCTCAGCGCCGGTGAGTACACCCTGACCATCACCGCGACAAACAGCGCAGGCACCGTGACTCTGGCGGAGTCCCAGTTCAAGGTCAACGCCAACAGTTCCTTCAGCCCCGGCGACCTCTCCGACGAGGAGTACGCCGTGTCCTTCCAGATAGGCGACGTGGTGGTCGAAAGCCGCATGTACCGCCTTACCGACACCTATGGCGAGCTGCCCACGGTGGACGAGGCCGGCTTCCAGGGCTGGTACCGCGAGGACGGCACGGAGATCTCCCCCAACTCGCCGGTGGCCGCCTCTAACCACACGCTTTACGCCCGCTTCGGCGACCTCTACACCGTCACCTTCCAGGTGGACGGCGAGACGGTCCGCACCTTCAAGCTGGCCAAGGGCGATCTCATCACCGCCCCTGCCAACCCCGTGAAGGCGGCGGACAGCAAGTACACGTACAGCTTCAAGAACTGGGTGGATCAAAACGGCGACGTTTTTGCCGCCAAGGCCACCTACATGGGCACCAAGGACATCACCTACACCGCCCAGTTCACCAAGACCGCCAAATCCGACCACGGCAGCATCGATCCCACGGAGCCCTCCGGCGCGTTCCTCACCGGTATCGCGCCCCAGACCTCCGTCAAGGCGCTGAACGACTCCGGCTACACCGTGTATGACGGCAAGAAGGAGATCACCTCCGGCTACGTGGGCACGGGCATGACCGCCGTCGACGGCAGCTCCAGCCTGACCATCGTCGTCACCGGCGATGTCACCGGCGACGGCCGCATCACCATCACCGATGTGGTCAAGCTCCAGAACTACGCCGCCGGCGCAGGCGACCTGAACGAGGCCGCTCTGAAGGCCGCCGACATCAACGGCGACGGCCGTGTCACCATCACCGATGTGGTCCAGGCGGCCCAGGTCACCGTGGGCCAGCGCACCATCTGAGCAGGAGGTACTCCATGAAAAACATGAAAAACAAACTGCTTCGCACCGCCCTTTCTCTGGTCACAGCGTGCCTGCTGGTGCTGGCCATCCTGCCCCAGCGGGCGGAGGCCGCCGGCGCCTCCCTCTCCGGCAGCAGCAGCGTCCAGGCCGGCAATTCCGTGACGCTGACCCTGTCCGTGGACAGTAAGATCCTCGGCCTGACGGCGGACCTGAACTGCGGCGACGGCCTGACCTTCACCAACTACTCCTGCTCCGTCAGCGGCTGGAGCATTCTTGTGAACCAGAACCATTTCAGCGTCTATGGCACCAACAGCGCCAGCGGCGGCATCATCACCGTGACGCTGAAGGTGTCCTCCAGCGTTCAGGGCGGCGCGGCCCTCAGCGCCAGCTTCAGCAATATCGTGGCCTCCGACGGCGAAACCGACATCGACGTGGGCACCGCCAGCTGGACCGGCAGCGTGGCCGCCGCGCCCAGCGGTGACTGCACCCTGTCCGCCATCATGTGCGGCAACGCCACCCTGTCCCCCGCCTTCTCCTCCGGCACCACGTACTACACCGCCAAGGTCCCTTACAGCGTATCCAAACTGAGTCTGGATTATAACCGCAACGACAAGGGCCAGACCGTCAACATCAGCGGCAATGACCTGGCCGTAGGCGTCAATACCGTCACCCTGAAGGTCACGGCGGCCAACGGCACCACCAAGTCCTACGTCATCGAGGTCACCCGTGAGCAGGACCCCAACTACAAGGCCTCCACCGATGCCGCTTTGTCGGCGCTGGGCATCGAGGGTGCGACCCTCAGTCCCGCCTTCAGCAGCACCGTCCACGACTATGTGGCCTATGTGCCCTTTGAGACAAAAACGGTAAAGGTCAACGCCTCCGCCAACGACAGCAAGTCCAGCGGCGTCACCGGCACCGGCGACATCACGCTGGACAAGGAGGGTGACAACCCCATCTCCGTGGTATGCACCGCCGAGGACAAGACCACCAAACTGGAGTACACCGTCCATGTGGTCCGTATGCCGGAGTACACCGGCACCCTGCCCGTGATCTCCGCGGCGGAGCCGGAACCGGAGCCTGAACCGGAGCCCGAGCCCGAACCGGAGACTCCCATGCTCCAGATCCCCGTGAGCATCAAGCTGCCCCTGCTGGGTGAGGTCCGCACCGTGGTCGCCCTGATCGGCGGCGTGGTGCTGGTGGCCGCCCTGCTGTTCCTGCTTGGCCTGTTCATCGGTCGCGGCACCGGCGGCGGTCCCGATGATGACGGCAGCGGCCCCGATGACCGCGATGACCGCCCCGACCGCGGCGGCAGAGACCACCGCGAGGAGCGCGAGGAGCGCGAGGAGCGCCGCGAGCGCCGTCACCCCGCGCCGGAGCGTTCCCGCCCCGCGCCCCGCATCGTGCCCCGTCAGGCGGAGCCGGTACAGCAGCCCGCTCCCAAGGCCCGCGACTGGAAGGACTTCGACATCCCGCTGGACGATGAGCCCACCGTCAGGCCCGCGCCTCAGCCCGCCGCTCCCGACAAGGACCTGCTGGCGGACACGGTGGATCAGGTACTGGCGGACGAGCCCACTCCCAAGGACGAGGAGGATGTGCGCACCATGTCTCTGGAGGACCTGCTGAAGGATATTCGCAGCATGTAACAAAAAAGAGTACGGACGCGAAAGCATCCGTACTCTTTTTTTCTCACAGCGCCCCCTTGGGGCAGTTCTTCACGCACTCCATGCACAGAATGCACTCCGTGCCGTTGACCCGCCGGCGGGAGTTGTCCGTCATGTCCACCTCCATGGGGCACGCCCTTCTGCACCGCCCGCAGGACACGCATTTGCTCTTGTCGCAGGTGATACGGAGCAGGGAAAAATAGCTCATGGGCTTTAAGAACACCGTCACAGGGCACAGGTACTTGCAGAAGGCGCGGTTGTCCCGAAACGCAAAGGCCAGCAGGATACCTGCCCCGTAGTACAGTGCGTTGCCGATGACAAAGGCCCAGAACATGATGCGCTCCAGGTGCCCCACATTGGCCAGAAACAACGCCGCCACAAAGACCAGCGACAGCGTGAACGTCACGTACCGCAGCCAGCCGATGGGCTTCCGCGGCGTCTGCGGCGCCTTGTAGGGCAGGAAGTCCAGCACCATGGCCGTCCAGCAGGCGTACCCGCACCAGCCTCGCCCGAACAGCAGCGGCCCGAAGATCTTGGCCACGGCGTAGTGGATGGTGGCCGCCTCGAACACGCCGGTGAACAGGTAGTACCAGAACCCCTCGATCTGCATATTCTCCCCGCAGATCAGGCCCAGATACACCAGCATGTACGATCCCACCAGCAGCTGCGTCACCCGTCGGGCGTGCTTGTATTTTCCCACGAACAGCGCCGTCCCCAGGGCGATAGAGCCGCCGATATAGCTAAAATTAAAGAGGTAGAACAGGTTGTCCTTGGTGAGCCACAGCACCACGGCCACCGTCTCGAACACCGCCAGCAGCGCCAGCGAGGGCAGATACTTCTTCATACCCTTACTGCCCTCTGCGGAGCATGGAGGCCGCCTCGCGGGCCGCCGAAGCCGCGTCCTCGGTGTAGGCATCTGCGCCGATCTCGTCGCAGAAGCTCTGGCTGATAGGCGCGCCGCCCACCAGGATCTTCACCCTGCCGCGGATGCCCATCTCCTCCGCCAGACGCACCACGTCCCGCATCTCCTGCATGGTGGTGGTCAGCAGGGAGGAACAGGCGATGATGCCGCAGTTCTGGTGCAGCGCGGCCTCCACGAATTTCTCCGGTGCCACGTCCACGCCCAGGTCCACCACCTCAATGCCGCTGCCCTCCATCATGATCTTCACCAGATTCTTGCCGATGTCGTGCATATCGCCCCGCACCGTACCAATGCAGGCGCGGCCCAGCTTCTCCGTGCCGCTGCCGGCCATGCGGGGCCGCAGCAGCTCCAGAGCTGCCTGCATACACCGCGCCGCCATCAGCATCTCCGGCACGAAGGCGATACCGGCGGAAAAGTCCACGCCCAGCCGGTCCATGCCCCGCATCAGCCCGCCGGACAGGATGTCCGCCGCCGCAATGCCCTGATCCAGCGCCTCCCGGCACAGGGCCAGCACCTTTTTCTGCTGTCCCCGCTGCAAGGCCGCCGCCACGCGGTCCAGTGCGTTGTCGCCGTTCTCCGCAGTCCGGACGGCATCGCCGCTCTCCTTCTGCGCCAGCACCCGCCGCGGCACCGGCGGCAGATCAAACTTCGGCAGGTGTACCTGCCGGTTATACCCGTCGATGGCCTCGTCGATATACCGATCCACGTGGGGATACACCGTCCCCGCCAGTCCGTAGGTGATGGATGGGATGAAGTGCCCCAGCGGCCCGCAGGCCGCCAGCACGTTCTTTGCGTAGTCCCGTATCTCCTCCGGCGACGCGTCGGCGCGGTCGATGGCGGCGCCCATGCCGCCCATCAGCACCAGTCTCCCCCTCAGCTGCCGCTGTAAGGCGGGGATATCGTTCTCCGGCAGCACGCCCTGCCACACCTGGATGCCGAGCTCCGCCATGTCCTCCACGATAGGCGCCAGATAGGAATCGGCGTGGTGGACGGCGATACAGCCCCGGGACCGGATGTACCCATAGAACCGGCGGTACGGCTCCTTGAAAAACTCCCGCCACATCTCCGGCTGCATGAACAGGGCGTTCTTGGTGCCCCAGTCGTCGTGGGAGAAGATGACGTCCGGCTGCAGGTTGTCGATGAGCAGCTTCACATATCCCAGCCGGTACTCCGTGATGTACTCAATGAGCTCGTGCATCTCCTGCGGGTGCTCGTACAGCGCCGTCAGCGTGTCCTCAAAGCCCATCAGGAAATGGCACTGTTCAAAAATACCGGTGCCCATGAACCCTGCCAGCAGCTTCTCCTGCCCGCATGCCTCCCGCGCCTGCTGCCGGACGGCCTCCCAGCCCTCCGCGCAGTTGGCCGCCAGATCCGGCGCATGCACCGTCTCCCGCCACCGCGTCACGTCGGGGCACACCGCAAGGCCATCGTGGGTGACGGGCATGGGCCCCGGCGCGTCCTCCGGAAAGCTGATGGTGGTGCCCCACCGGTCCACACTGACGGTGCCCCGCTTCCGGTTGCCCCGCAGGTAGGTGTTGATGGGATCGCCCAGGCACATGTGCAGCGCCTCGTACTGCCGCAGCAGCCGGTCCGGCTGTCCGTCCGGCTTCAGAAGCTCCAGAAAGATCTCTTTCGCTGTCATCATCGCGCTCACCTCACAAAGACTCTTGACAAAGCAGCCCCGCACTGCTTAAAGTAGTGGTATCATTATAGAAATCTGGTTCCCCCCTGTCAAGTACGGCGCGGCCCTTTCATCCCATCACGGAGGTATTCACATATGGAACTGCATTTTCCCCTTATTCTGGACGGTGCCACCGGTACGGAGCTGCAAAAGCGCGGCTACACCGGCGACGTCAGCGCGGAGCAGTGGGTGCTGGCCCATCCGGACAGCATCCTGTCCATCCAGCGCGATTACGTGGCCGCCGGCAGTCAGGTGCTCTACACCCCCACCTTCGGCGGCAATGCCGTGAAGCTGGCGGAGCACGGCGTAACGGAGGACACCGCCGCCTATAACCGCCGTCTGGCGGACCTGTCCCGTCAGGCCGCGGACGGCAAGGCCCTGCTGGCCGGCGACCTGTCTCCCACCGGCCTGTTTCTGGCCCCTCTGGGCAGCACCTCCTTCGACCAGCTGGTGGACGCCTACGCCCAACAGGCAGCCGGACTGGAAGCCGCCGGTGTGGACCTGTACGTCATTGAGACCATGATGACCCTGTCCGACGCCCGTGCCGCCGTGCTGGCCGTGCGCAGCGTCTCCGCCAAGCCCATCTTCGTCACCTTTACCTGCGACCAGAATGGCCGCAGCATCTCCGGCACCGACATCACCGCCGCCCTGCTGGTATTGCAGGGCATGGGCATCGACGCCTTCGGTCTCAACTGCTCGGCGGGGCCGGACCAGATGCTGCCCCAGCTCCGCCGCCTGCGGGAGTACGCCCGCATCCCCCTGATCGCCAAGCCCAACGCCGGCATGCCCACCATCGTGAACGGCAAGGCGGTGTACGACTGCACGCCGAAGCAGTTCACCGCGCTGGTGCCGGACATGCTGGCCTCCGGCGTCATGATCTTCGGCGGCTGCTGCGGCACCACGCCGGAGCATATTGCCGCCCTGCGCGGTGCGCTGGACGGCGCGGCCATCACGCCTCCCGCCCCGCTGCACACAGATCTGCTGCCCGCCGCCACAGAGAAGCTCCCCGCCCTGCTGCCCGCCAACGCTGCCCACGGGCCGGTACTGGACGTGACCCCCGGTCTGGAGGATGCCTTGTCCGACGCGCTGGAGCGGGACGACCCCATGGTGGCCCTCCGCGTTGCCTCCATGGCGGACGTAAACGCGCTGGCGGACTGCCAGTACCTGCTGACAAAGCCCCTGTGCCTGGTCTGCGGCGATGCCGCCGTGCTGGAGCAGGCCCTGCGGGTCTATCAGGGCCGCGCCCTGTACGAGGGCAGCCTGCCGGAGTCCGTTCTCCGGCCCCTGTCCGACAAATACGGCCTGCTGTTCTGAACCGCATAAAAAGAGGGGCGCTTCCCCAAGGGAAGCGCCCCTCTTTTTCTCATTTTTCGGCCTTCATGCGGAAGGTATAAATGCCATCGGCGCACACGGTGCCGCCGTCGTCCTCCACCCACGCCCGCATCACCACGATGCTGTGACCCATCCGCACCGCCTCCGCGTGGGAGGTCAGCGTACCGCCTACCGCGCCCGCCGCCAGAAACCGCACGTCGCAGGTGACGGTACGGCACAGCGCGCCGCGGCTGCACGCCGCCGTCCCCGCCACCTGATCCATCATGGTGCAGTACACGCCGCCGTGTACGATACCCATGGGGTTGCCGTGCCGCACCTCGGTGTGCAGCTCCCCACGGGCCCAGCCCTCGCCCATGGCCACGATGCGCATGCCGTTCTCCACGCCGAAGGTGTCCTTCTGGTTGGCCCGCTTCATCACGGCCGCATACAAGATCTCCTTTTCCTGCTCTGTCATTTGCTCCTTATCCTTCCGCTATCAGCGTCATCTCGCCCAGCACCACATACCGGTAGTTGTCCGCCTCGTAGGAGCAGGTACACAGCCCCACGATGCGTCCCGTGGGGATGCCCCGTCCCGCGTAGAACGTGGACTGGCTGATGAACCGCTCCAGATCCACAGTCTGGAACGATGTGTTGAATACCTCGTGCTCTCCGGGCACAATGAGGCCCGCGAACAGATCCACCCGATACGTCCCCGCGTTGGTGTAGACGTAGAGACACGGGTGCGCGTCGTAATACCACTGCTCCTTGTAGCCGTCGATGGACGCGAACATGGTGCGGTCCTTCATGTGGTGGCCGTACAGCATATTGCACTGTGCGCTGAAATCCCGCGGCGCCCGGGCGTCCAGAAAGATGGTGCCGTACTCGCTGTAATTGCCGTCCAGATCGTGATGCAGGTAGTATTCGTTGTTGCCATCGTAGGCGATCGGATAGCTGATGGGCGTTCCCGGACAGTACACGTAGCCGATGATGTCGGGATAGCGGGCCTGCCACCAGCTCAGGTCGATGTCCGCCGGCGGGCCGCTGTGCAGTGCCTTTTCCACCGTCTCGTCCACACTGTCCCGCAGCTGCTGCACCGCCGCATCCAGC
>ENA-OOZG01000778-OOZG01000778.1-human-gut-metagenome-genome-assembly--contig:-NODE-778-length-25072-cov-2.816445_pt1 | contig 25072 bp, 20 predicted proteins | sample MGYA00241706_ERZ501384 | MGnify/ENA primary metagenome ERZ501384 (study PRJEB25962, sample SAMEA2042742) | human gut metagenome | biome: human gut; feature: human-associated habitat; material: faeces...
TTTTTTTTTTTTTTTTTTTTTTTTCTTTTTTTTCTTTCCGGTTAAATTAAAAAGACAGATCTAAAATATATTGTAAAAGTATTGGAACTTGGCGTAAAAGGGTATATATTTAAAGCAGGATTTCAGTTGAAGGGATTGCACCGGTAATCGAGGCTGTATATGGTGGACAGAGTGTACCTGGCGGTGAGATCATTGGAAAAATCCCGGTACTCATGCAGGTAAATAAAGGAGAAATATAATTATGATATTTGAAACACATGCACACTATGATGATGAACGGTTTGAGGAGGACAGGGATGCGCTGATCACATCTATGCCAGGGCGTGGTGTAGGAACGATTATCAATGTCGGTGCCTCAATCGAATCTACCAAAACAACGCTTGCACTGTCGGAGAAGTATCCGTTTGTCTATGCAGCAGTCGGTGTACATCCGAGCGATATCAGTGGCCTGAATGAGGAAACATTTGCATGGCTGAAAGAGCAGACCAAAAAAGAAAAAGTAGCTGCGGTCGGAGAGATCGGGCTGGATTATTACTGGGATAAAGAACCGGAAGTACAAAAACAGCAGAGATACTGGTTTGCGGAACAGATGAAAATGGCAAGAGAAGCGTCACTTCCTGTCATCATCCATTCCAGAGATGCGGCAGCGGATACTATGGAAGTGATGAAAGAGGTTCACGCAGAGGAGATACTGGGTGTCATCCATTGCTATTCCTATTCTAGAGAGATGGCACAGGAATTTATCAAAATGGGTTACTACATCGGTGTCGGTGGCGTCGTCACATTCAAAAACGCAAAAAAACTGAAAGAGACAGTGGAAGCAATCCCATTGGAGCGCATTTTACTTGAGACGGACTGTCCTTACATGGCACCGGAACCGCACCGCGGCACGAGAAACGATTCTTCCAATATTCCGTTTGTGATCGCAAAAATCGCAGAATTAAAAGGAATCACAGAGGAGGAGGTCGAGCGTGTGACGGAGGAGAATGCGGGAAGGTTATTCACAAAAGTATCTTAACTCCACAGCATCCTTCCAGAAGCGTTTCGGAATATTCTGTGCCTGTAATTCGGGGTTGGTGCGTGCTTCAATCGCAATACTGTCGAAAAAGGCCAGCCACAGTTTCTGGAATCTTGCTTCATTTTCAGAATAGTTCTGAAGAAGTTCGGTATTGATGTCCGAAGCATCTACAAGCATATAATTCTTTCCGGCGCGGTGGACTGCCACAAGCTGGTGGGTTTCATCGTAAATCATAAAATTTTCCTGCGGAAAACGATCCGTAAAATGCTCTGCTAAAATTGGCAGGGCATTATTTTTGGGATGGATCGTGGAAAACAGAATACCGTTCTGCAGTTCCGAAAAGCGCAGAAAACCTTTCAGGTGGTGGGCTTCGGAGGCTGTGGCTCTGGACAATTCAAAGACACGGTAAATATAAGGATTACTCAGTGAATCCAATACACGGGCACCCTTTGGTGAATAAAGTGCGGCAACGATCGTCTGATACACGGCGTTCGCTTTGTCCATCTTCTTCTTGCCGGAAAGATCAATGGATAAAATAGCAGTAAGGATTGTCTCGTAAAAATCGTGTCCAAGCTTCCGGTTTAGCGTAGAAACAACTTTTCCGGCTTTTTCAGAGGATGGTGCGACGGTGTGGTAGTCGCAAAACAGCTCGTAATTATCCGGCTGGCCGGATACCAGATAAATATCAGCGTGGGAGCATCTTTCCTGAATCTTTAATTCCCAGGCATCGTATACGCCGGTCAATATTCCGTTTGGTGTGTTTTCACAGATAAATACATGCATAATGTCCTGCTCCTGTCTTGAGGAAAATATTCAGGGAAATAAAAGTTTTACATTTATCTACGACAGCGGAAGCAGCTCCGTGGATAAGCCGGTATCGAACAGGCTCAATTGTTGATAACCGCTCTCACGGATCTCACGTGGTATCTGTGTCTTATCGCCCATCAGATTGCGGCAGATATAATCTTCTTCCAGCTTCGTGCGGTACATCATCCTGCCGGAGCAGGTGATAAAATAAAGAGCGCGTTTCAACACAACACCTATCTTCTTGAGATCAGCAAAATCGAGGGTGCTGTGGCGTCTTGCTTTTACAATGCGGCTGGCAGATTTATAGCCAATACCCGGGACACGGAGCAGTGTATCATAGTCTGCACGGTTGATCTCGACCGGAAAATATTCCAGATGCCGGATCGCCCAGTCACACTTGGGGTCGAGAAAAATGTTAAAGTCCGGCCGCTCCGGACTTAAAAGCTCGTCGGCTTTAAACTTATAATAGCGGAGCAGCCAGTCTGCCTGATACAGACGATGTTCCCGCAGGAGCGGCGGACCGCCGGGCAGTGCAGGAAGATTGCTGTTGTGGGTGACATTCACAAAGGCAGAATAGAACACTCTCTTTAAATCAAATTTCTGATACAGATTCTCGGCAATGCTCACAATCTGGTAATCGTTTTCCGGGGTTGCGCCGATGATCATCTGTGTGCTCTGTCCTGCGGGTACGAACTTCGGGGCATGCCGGTAAAGAGCAACTTCATTCTTATTTTCCGTAATACCGTTCTGAACCATGCGCATTGGCTTCAGGATAGTATTTCTCGACTTGCAGGGCGCAAGCTTTTTCAGGCTGTCTGCGGTAGGCAGTTCCAGATTAATACTCATGCGGTCAGCCAGAAAACCAGTTTTTTCAATCAGCAGAGGATCAGCGCCGGGAATCGCTTTCACATGGATGTAACCGTTAAAATGGTGCACTGTGCGTAATTTATAAAGTGTCTGGTATAAAAGTTCCATCGTATAGTTGGGGCTTACCATAATGCCGGAACTTAAAAAAAGACCTTCAATATAATTCCGCCGGTAAAATTCCATCGTCAGTTCGCAGACTTCCTCCGGGGTAAAGGCAGCCCGCCGGACATCGGAGTTACAATTATTCTGGCAGTAAGAGCAGTTAAAAATACATTCGTTTGTAAATAAAATCTTGAGAAGGGAAACACACCGCCCATCTGCGGAAAAAGTATGACAGATCCCACAGGAAATAGAGTTGCCAAGGCCGATGCCGTCACCACCGCGGTCCACACCGCTTGACGTGCAGGCGACATCGTATTTTGCAGCGTCTGAGAGAATCGTAAGTTTTTCCATCAGTGATATATTTTGCTGGATTTTCATCTGGATGTGATCTCCTCCAATCAAAGAATAGGATAGAACATATGTTCGATAAAATGAGAATACCACATTCGGAAAAAGAATGCAAGAGAAAAAGACTGCCAATTTCTGGATCCAATTTTTGGACAAAAAATTCTCTCATAATCCTGATTCCTTAGTTTTTCAGAATTATGAGAGGATGTGTCTTATGAATGGAGTTGTATTTCTTCATATTTAGCTGCAACACGTTTGCCACTGAATGCAATCCCAAAAAGTCCAATTTTTTTGATACCATGATATTCCATGTCGGTAGAATATTTTTTGCTTTGGATCTGTTGTATCGCACTTGACGCAGAATTAGCAAGTTCGGTATCTGAAAGGTTTTTTCCGGCTTTAAATTCAATAATATAGCCCAATTGGGATTTATCTTTTGGCTCAAGCTGTATATCAAAACGCCCTTCGCCGGATTCTCTGTTGGAAGAGATATAATATCTGTCTGAGAGTATTGCCAACATTCCGAAAACAGTTCCGTGATAAAAATTTTCGTTTGTAGTGTCAAAAGTACTGGCAGACTGCAAGAGATATTTTTGCAAAGTGTCAGTGAAAAGAGCAGTATCACCTGTTCGCAGAGCAAGTTCGAAATCTCGGAGCAGGGAGCCGTTAAACAAGGTATTATAATTATCCAAAATCTCTTTCTGGAAAACACTTTTTATCTCTCGGTTAGGCAGTTTAAGAGAACAAATCGGGTTGTCATTAAATTCACTGATCACATTTGTGGCACGCAGATATCCGGCGACAAGCAGAAAGCTGTAGATTGTGTCAGAATCAGCATTTACCTCCGGGTAAATAATATCCGTATTAATAATGGATTGCACTTCTTTTCCTTGCAGTAAAAGTGAGAGACTTTCGTACACTTCTTTGTCGGAACTGCGGATGAGTTCACCAATAATTTCATTGCCGCTTGTTCGGGACCAGAAAGCCTTTGGTTTACAGTTATTGTTAAAATAATTAATCACAGACCACGGATTATATATTTCTGTATTTCCGAAGAGATAACCGTCATACCATTCTTTAATTTCTGAAAGTTTTTCTGCCATTCCATAGTAAGCTGCCATATTTGATATATCGTTTACGGTAAAACCGAAATACTCTGAGTACTTGTCATCCAAAATCGTGTTTACAACAAGATTATTTAAACCACTGAATAAACTTTCTTTTGCAATGCGGAGTATTCCAGTCAAAATGCCAAATTCCAGATTCTCATTGTCTTTTAAAGCGGAGGAGAAAAGATTCCGCATAAAACCGACAACTTCATTATAATAATGATATAAGTGTCCTTGTTGGATTGGCGTGTCGTACTCATCAATAATAATAATAACTTTCTGGTTATAATGTGTGGCAAGTAAAGAAGAAAGCTTGCCAAGAGCAAACTGATAATCGGTAGAATCAGCGACATCATTTATGAGATTGTGAATGTATTTTTTGTCGTATTCATTAATTGCTTTGCTTGATAAAAGTTCTATATGGCGAAGAAATTCTTCTTTTAAGGTAAAACACAGACTGCGGTACATATCAGTCCAGTTAGTCTGATGTGCATCTTTAAAAGACAGAAAAATGACCGGATAAGTCCCCTGAAGCTGCTTGTAAGCATCTCCGCAATTCCAGATTTTTTTATCTGAAAAATATATGGATGTATCTGTGGATGTTTTTTCAAAATAGGTTCGGATCATGTCCATGGTAAGTGTTTTCCCAAAACGGCGCGGTCTTGTGAAAAGATAAACCTTGCTGTGGTCGTCAATTATATCTTTTATGAGAAGCGTTTTGTCGACATAATAGCATTCTTTGGAAACTTCTTTATATGAAGTGATTCCAACCGGACATGGGAGTAATCTGCCGGACAAAGGTGGGGTTTGTTTGTTTCGAAGGATTTCCGGTTTTGTTGTATCAGAAGGGATCAACCAGTATCTTCCTTCTTTGTATGCACCGTTAATAAAACCGGCAGTGCAGAGCTGATTTACCCTCCGGGGAGTAATTCCCCAAAGCTGGGCAATATCTTTTGCCTTCAAAAATTTTTTATCCATTATAATGCCCTCCATTGCATATGCAATTATTCTATATTTCCTATAATATGATATTTTTGGGAAATAAACAAGAAATAAAAACATAATTTCCCTAAAAACGGGAAATTAACAAGAGAAAAAGACTGCCAATTTCTGGACAGTCTTTTCAAAAGTTGCCGGTTATATGATCGGCAGTCTTAATTATTTGTGAAATAATCAGGATACATTGTTAGCAATTCTTTTTTCTCCGATAAATGCCGGGTTAAATGCCGGGTCATAAGCATTTCTGCCATTTCACTATCATGTCGTCTGATTGCATACAAAATATCTTCGTGGTCTTTTAATACATAATCGTGTTGCTTTGATTTTGTGGAAAGGGAGCGGAGACGGTCAAAGTGAACCATCTGTTCCTTGATAATATGGTAAGACCACATTTTATCTGCAGCGCGGAACAGCAGCTCATGAAATTCATTGTCTAATTCCAGAAAAGTCTCTCGATTCTTCTGTTCGAGGCTGCGCTGCTGCTTTTTTATATTATAATCAAGGGCGTCCATATCAGCATCTGCAATCTTATCACACAGAAGCTTTAAAATTGCATTTTCCGTTACAAGCCGTAAAAAACGCGATTCTTCTACGATATTGTAATCAATTTTGGAAATATAGCTGCCGCGCTGTGGTAGGATTTCAACCAGACCGATGCGGTTTAATTCAATTAAAGCTTCGCGGACCGGTGTCCTTGACAAGGACAGTGTGGTGGAAAGCTCATTTTCACTGACAGCGGTTCCGGGCTGCAATTCCAGATGAATGATGTTATATAAGAGCACTCTGACAGCATAGGATCTGGAATTTTCAGAGCGTTCCTTTTGAAGAATGACCATTTTTTCTCCCCATTTCCTTAATAATATACTAGTATACTATCAAATAAAAACTTTTGCCAGATAATTTTTAAAAATCAAAAGTAAAAACAATTTTGCGGATGGAAGGATCTCTGCTGTCAACAAAATCAAAAGCTTCCTGCGCTTTTGTAAGCGGAAATGTATGCGAAATAGAATTGTTCAGGTCAAGAGTACCTTCTTTGATCATATCAATTGCTTTTCCGAACATTTTATTCTGGAGGCGGGAACCTCTCACATCCAGCTCTTTGGAAGTGATCAGGAACTGGTTTACTTCGGTCGGAGCGGTGGAAAATCCCATAGTAATAACACGTCCGGCATTACCGGTAGCCTGAAGCAGTAATAAGAGGGAATTTTTCACGCATGCGGCATCGATAGAGACGGTGGCGCCTCTGCCGTGTGTGTATTCTAACACCTTCGCCTGAAAATCTTCAGTTGCGGCATTGATCGTAAACTGTGCGCCGTGTTCTCTGGCTTCTGAGAGTTTGTCATCCATAATATCTGCTACAATGATATGGTCACAGATTGTATGTGCAATTTTTAAAATTGAGCTTCCAAGTGCGCCAGCACCATAAATAAGAAGCATGTCGTCTTTTTCAAGTTCAGCACGGGTGCAGGACTGGATAGCGATGGTAGTCGGCTCGATCATAACGGCATCCTGATCGGAGAGTGAATCTGGAAGAAGATAGCAGTCAGATTCTGGAACTGCGATATATTCGCGGTAGCCACCATCAATATGTACGCCTCTTACTTTGAGGTTGTCACATACATTTCCACGGTTTTTGGAACATGGGTAGCAGTGACCACAACTTGTTACCTGATTGATGATAATGCGGTCGCCTATTTTTAAAGAAGAAACATTATCTCCAACCTCTGCAACGACACCAACCATTTCGTGTCCGATAATACGCGGATAAGTAGCTGCAGCATTGGTGCCATGATAAATTCCAACATCAGATCCGCAGATTCCCGCAGCGGTCATTTTTACTAATACATTATTTTTAGGATCAATAACTGGTTTTTCAATGTCAATTACTTCTAATTGATTTGGTTTTACAATTTGTACGGCTTTCATAATAGTCTCCTTATCTTAATTTGAAATAGATGATTGATTATTTAGGAATGCCACAAAACAACTTACATACTAGTATTCTACATAAAAGAAAAAAGAAGTCAATAAAAAAGAAAAAAACAAAGTAATATTATGCAATATGCATAAAAAACAGGATGATAATATGTTAAAATATACATATTGAAAAAAATAAGCAAATGAACTACCATACTAGCATACAAACAAAACGCCAGAAACAACTTACAAACATTTCATTTAGGAGGAAAGTGATTATGGGACTTGCAAAGGCGATTAAAAGAGGCGCAAGTGCATTACTGATCGGTTCAATGATGACAGGACTTTTTACAGGCTGCTCAGCGACCGGTGAAAACAGTGGAGGTAAATTAGTAAAAATTGCGGTCTGTGTATCAGATCAGACACCAGCCGCACAGGCATTGGCAGATGTGTTCAAACCGATGGTGGAAGAGGCGACCGATGGACGTTATGATATCCAGATTTATAATTCCGGTGTACTTGGAAGCGAAAAGGTAACATATGACTATACGAAAAGTGGAATCGTGGAAATGTGCGTAGTCGGAACAACCATGTGGTCTGAAACACCGAAAATGTCTATCCCGGATTTCCCATTCCTGTTTGACAGCGTAGAACACGCAAGAGTGTGCTATCAGGGAGAACTTGGGGAATATATTGCAGAAGACCTTGAGAGTACACAGCCATTGAAGCTGCTTTCCTGGTATCCGAACGGAGCCAGAGAGTTTACATCTAATAAGAAGCTGGAAAGCCTTGATGATTTCAACGGACAGAAGCTCAGAATGCCAAATAATCCAATTCATGTGAAACTTGCCGAAAGTCTTGGAGCCAACGTTGTTATCATGGATATGGGTGAAGTGTTTACTGCATTGGAGCAGGGAGTGGCAGATGGACAGGATAATCCGCTTGCTACGGTAAAGACAGAAGGCTGGTACGAAGTTCAGGATTATGTTTATGACACAAATCATATCATTTCATCTTTGGAATTATTTGCAGGGGAGGAGTTCTGGAACAGCTTGAGTGAAGAGGATCAGAAAGCATTTGAAGAGGCTTCACAGGCAGCGTCAGATTACGCATGGGATTTATATGAGGAGCAGCTTTCAGATGATAAGCAGTTTATGAAAGATAATGGACTGGTCGTTACAGAACTTTCCGATGAGGACAGAGAAGTGATGAAAGAGAAAATACAGCCGGTTTACGATTATCTGAATGCACAGTATGACTGGGTAGATGATGTCAGAAAAATGGTAGATGACATTAAAGTAGAGTAAGGAGAAGCAGACTATGAACAAATTAGTAGATAAGCTATTTAAAGGTATTGATTATTTTACAGGTATTCTTACCGGCTTAATGGTGTTCTTTGTATTTTTAAATGTTGTACTTCGAACCTTTTTTAATGCCGGGCTGACATGGTCAGAAGAACTGGCAAGATACCTTTTTGTATACGTTACCTATATCGGAGCAATCAGTGCAATGCGTGCTAATGCACATCTGGGAGTGGATACACTCATCAGCAGAATGAAGCCGCAGGTGCAGATGGTAATGTATATTGTTTCCCAGACAATTATTGCGATCTTAATGATTATTTTAGTGTGGGGTTCTGAAAAAATGGTGGCACAGAATACCGCCTCAAGAACAGCAGCACTCGGAATCCCATATTCTGTATTATATTTTGCTGGAATCATCACAGGCGTGGCAATTGCGATCATGGCGGTGATAAACATCGTCCATGCGCTGAAAAATCCATCTGAAATATCAGAGATTGTTACGATGAGCACTTCGGATGATGATGAGATCGCTGCAGAGGCAAAAGATGGTGCAGAGAATCTTTCGGATGAAGAATATGCAAGAAGACTGAGAGAAGAGGGAGGAAAATAACATGACATTAGTAATATTTTTAGCTGCCCTGATCGGTGGTATGCTGATTGGACTTCCAATCTGCTTCGCACTTTTATTCAGTGGTGTTTGTATGATGTTATATCTGAATGGCTTTAATGCCCAGATTTTATCACAGAATTTATTTTCTGGTGCAGATTCCTTTTCCATGATGGCAGTTCCGTTTTTTATCATGGCAGGTGAATTTATGAACCGCGGCGGTATTACAAAGCGTATTGTAAATGCAGCGAATGCGATTATCGGACATGTCCGCGGCGGACTGGGCTATGTTGCAATCATGGCAATTCTCTTATTTGCAAGTATGATCGGATCAGCTGTTGCTTCCACTGCATTCCTTGGAGCGATCCTCATTCCTATGATGGTACGTGCCGGTTATAAGCGTGATACCTGTACCGGACTGATCGCAGCAGGAAATATTTTATCGCCGATCATGCCGCCGTCTGTACCAATGATTATCTTTGGCGTGCAGGCAGGTGTTTCCGTTACAAAATTATTTATGGGTGGTATTGCACCGGCTGTATATTTATCAGGTGCTTTGTGTGTATTATGGTTCTTTATTGCGAAAAAAGACAACCTCGCAAAAGCAGAGAGACAGTCTGCAAAACAGGTTGCAAAAGCATTGCTTGACGGACTTTGGGCATTGATTCTTCCGGTGTTTATTCTTGTTGGACTGCGCAGTGGTAAATTTACACCGACAGAGGCTGGAGTTATCGCAGCAGTATATGCATTAGTGATCGGACTGTTTGTATACAAAGAATTAAAAATCAGCATGCTGATGGAATGCCTTGTTTCTGCGGCAAAGTCATCTTCTGTAATCATGTTTCTTGCTGCAGCAGCAATGGTATCTTCTTGGATGATGACAGTGGCAAATGTTCCATCCATTGTTACGGGAATTTTAGCACCATTTATTGAGCATCCAGTAGCATTAATGCTAATTATCTGCCTGATCGTGCTCCTTGTTGGAACTTCCATGGATGTAACGCCTACCATTATGATCCTGACACCTGTATTACTGCCGGCAGTGAAAGCAGCAGGAATCGATGTTGCATATTTTGGAGTGGTATTTATCTTAATGACGGTTTTAGGTTTACTTACACCACCGGTAGGAACAGTATTAAATGTTGCCTGCGGCGCAGGAAAGATCAACATGGAGAGAATGGTAAAATCGATATGGCCGTTCCTTCTGGCTGAGGTAGTGATATTACTGCTTATGGTTTTGTTCCCGTCTCTTGTGACGGTTCCGATGAACTTTTTCCTCGGATAAATCAGTGATTGCGGAGTTTTGATTCAGGTTAAAACTTCGCAGTTGTTTTTGAATATAACAGATAGAAATGGAGATCAGAAAAATGGAAATGACAATGAGATGGTTCGGAAAAGATTATGATACCGTCACCTTGGAACAGATAAAACAGACACGCTATGCAACCGGGATCATTACTACATTATATAATAAAATGCCGGGAGAAGTGTGGAATCTGGATGAAATTCTTGTAATGAAAAAAGAGGTTGAGGACGCAGGCCTTCATCTGGCAGGAATTGAGAGTGTCAATGTCAGCGATGCGATCAAGACAGGCGGAGCGGGCAGAGACCATGATATCCAGGCATATATTGAGACATTAGAAAATCTCGGAAAAGCAGATATCCATATGGTTTGCTATAACTTCATGCCGGTATTTGACTGGACAAGAACAGAACTTGACCGTGTGAGAGAAGATGGTTCTACGGTAATGGCATATAATCAGGATGCAATTGATAAAATGGACCCGGAGAAAATGTTTGATGCGATCAAAGATGACATGAATGGAACAGTCATGCCGGGCTGGGAGCCGGAGCGAATGGCAAAAATCAAGGATTTATTTGCATTATATAAAGGAATCGATGAGGATCAGCTTTTTGAGAATCTGAAATATTTTCTGGAAGCAATCATGCCGGTTTGCGACAAATATGATATAAATATGGCAATTCACCCGGATGATCCGGGCTGGAGTGTGTTCGGTCTGCCGAGAATCATTTCATCACAGGAAAAATTAAAACGAATGATGGATATGGTGCCAAATAAACATAACGGTGTGACATTCTGCATGGGCTCGTATGGAACAAACTTAAATAACGACCTGATCGCAACCATTCATATGTTAAAAGGCAGAATCCATTTTGCACATATCAGAAACCTGAGATTTAACGATGGAATGAGAGACTTTGAGGAGAGCGCACATCTCAGCGAGGATGGCACATTTGATATGTATGCCATTATCAAAGCGCTTTATGAAGATGGGTTTGATGGCCCAATCCGTCCGGATCACGGAAGAATGATCTGGGGAGAAAAAGCAATGCCGGGGTATGGACTTTATGACCGTGCATTAGGCGCAGCATATCTTCGCGGACTATGGGAAGCTGCAAAAAAGGAAGGAGAGCAGAGATGAAACTGACATTACAGGGTTTGCAGGAAAAAGAACAGTGGAAAAACGCAGGAATCGGACTTCCTTCTTATGATATTGAAAAAGTGGCAGAAGAGACAAAGAAAAACCCGGTGTGGGTACATTTTGGAGCCGGAAATATTTTCCGTATTTTTATCGGAGGGATCGCAGATACACTGATATCTTCCGGAGAGATGAAAAAAGGGATTACCTGTGTGGAAACGTTTGATTTCGATGTGGTAGATAAAATATACAGACCGTATGATAACCTCGTTTTAGCTGTGACATTAAAAGCCGACGGCTCAACGGATAAAAAGGTGCTAGGTTCTCTGGCAGAGGCAATCAAAGCGCAGTCAGAAGTGCCGGAGGAGTGGGATCGGTTAAAAGAAATCTTTTCCGATAAAAATCTCCAGATGATCTCATTTACCATCACGGAGAAAGGATATGCGTTGAAGGGAGTGGATGGAAATTATTTTCCATTTATTCAGAAAGATATTGACAACGGACCTGAAAAACCGGTGTCTGCAATGGCGGTTGTCTGCGCATTGCTGTACGAGCGTTTTCAGGCAGGAAAGGCTCCTCTTGCAGTAGTTTCCATGGATAACTGCTCTCACAATGGAGAAAAATTAAGAAATTCCATTCTGACTATGGCAAAAGAGTGGGAGAAAAAAGGATATGTAACAGGCGAGTTTGTAAATTACATTTCAGATGAAGATCAGGTGTCATTCCCATGGTCAATGATCGATAAGATCACCCCAAGACCGGCAGAATCCGTCTGCAGATCTTTGGAGGAACTTGGCATTGAGGATATTGCACCGGTCATCACTTCAAAAAATACATACATAGCGCCGTTTGTAAACGCAGAGGGACCACAGTATCTTGTGATCGAAGATCATTTTCCGAATGGCAGACCTGCATTGGAAAAGGCAGGCGTCTATATGACAGACCGGGATACTGTAAATAAAGTAGAGCGCATGAAAGTTACAACCTGCTTAAATCCACTGCATACAGCACTTGCAGTCTACGGATGCGTTTTAGGTTATACCCTGATCGCAGACGAAATGAAAGATGAGGAACTGAACAGGCTTGTCCATGAAATCGGCCCTGTAGAGGGAATGCCGGTGGTTACAGATCCGGGTATCTTATCACCGGAAGCTTTTGTGGATGAAGTTATCAATGTGCGTATTCCAAATCCGTTTATGCCGGATACACCGCAGCGTATCGCAACAGATACCTCCCAGAAAGTAGGAATTCGCTATGGCGAAACGATCAAAGCCTATGTGGCTCAGTATGGGGATGCGGAGAAGTTAAAAGCAATTCCACTTGCAATTGCAGGATGGTGCAGATATCTGCTTGGCGTCGATGATAAGGGAGAAAAGTTTGAATTATCTTCTGATCCAATGCTTGCAGAATTAACAGCTGCCTTAAAAGATGTAAAATTTGGTGAGAAAGAATCCTATACAGGACAGTTAAAGAGTATTTTATCCAATGAAAATATTTTCGGCATCGATCTTTACAAAGCCGGTATCGGAGAGAAAATTGAAGAATTATTTGTAAAAGAAATCGCAGGCCCGGGCGCAGTGCGCAAGACTTTGAAAGAAAATCTGACAGATTAAACAAATCAAAAACTAAGCCAGAGGAAAAACATGAAAATTCCTCTGGCTTAATTTTTTTAAATCCCTTGACAGAATATAAGCAATCCGTTACTCTAAAAATGCGTAAAGCAAAAATCTTTTTTTATCAAATGAGTGAAATCATATATGCTGGATCGGCATGGATTCCCAATATCCACAACTATATAGCAAATGGTAAGTGAACATGAGTTTATTATTGAAAGAAAAATGCAGTACATAGTATAATAGAAGGAGAATATTATTGTTAGAAGAAAAAAGAAATAACAAACCAGATGTAGTATTAAAAAAGTATTGGGAAAACAAGGAACGGTTTTCAGATTTTTTTAATGCGGTTCTGTTTGATGGAAAAACGGTTATCAGACCGGAAGAATTAGAAGATTTAGATACAGATGAATCTTCTATATTGGAGCATAAAAATTATGCAGAAACACTGAAAGCTTCACGGGATAATATTGCAATTTGCAAGAAATCTACCAGATATGGGATTAATTTTGTGATGCTTGGGATGGAGAGTCAGGAACATATTCATTATGCAATGCCTATGAGAATAATGGGTTATGACTATGGAGCATACAAAAAGCAGTATGATAATAATGCAGTAAAGTATAAGAATGGCAAGGGATTATCTTCGGATGAATTTTTGTCTAAAATGAGAAAAACAGACAAATTTATACCAGTGATCACGGCTGTTATTTATTATGGTGAACGACCGTGGGATGGCGCAGTATCATTACATGGGATGTTAGATATTCCCAAGCAATTCAGTCGTTATGTAAATGATTATAAAATGATATTGATCGAGGCTGGAAATAATAATTTAAAGTTACATAATGTCAACAACAGAGACTTGTTCAACTTAGTGGGAATGTTGATCGATAAAAGGGAGACACCTGGAAAAAGAAAAGAGCAGGCGATTCATTATGTTAAAAAGAATCATGTCGATACAACTGTGATCAGGACAGTGACAAGTGTAATGAACAGTAAACTGGATTATCAATTATTGGAGCGGAAAGGAGAAAATGAAATGTTTACCGTATTTGAAGAGACATGGAAAGAGGGAGAACAGGCAGGAAGAGCGGAAGGAAGAGCGGAAGAAATCATTGCGGCAGGATATGAATTTGGTCTTTCAGAGAAAACCATTTTAGAACGTTTACAGAAAAAACTTGCAATAACTCCGCAGCAAGCCCAGGAATATCTTGCAACTTACACAAAAGAGACCGAGCAGCGTTGCTAAATTATAAATGCTGCGTCGTTTATTAGAAGAACTACTATAAAACCTCTGATTTTTCAAAAATTAGTTCTTTTTATAACACTTTATGTAACGCCCTGAATGTTATAGTTAGTATAACAAAAAGGATAAATATGTTTTTTTGCAGCCTTGGCAAAAGTGCAGCGAGATAAACATTAAAATGGAAGGAAGAGGTTTACACAGATGAAAAAGGAAATGATGGAAAACGCTACAGGCGTAAAATTAACCAAAAAAGCCAGCAAAAACGTGATCAGATCATTATCGGTCGGACTGGCAGCAATGATGGCATTATCTACTCCGATTGCAGCATTTGCTGAGGATGCAGATGGACAGAATAGCAGTGAAACAACACCGGAAGAGAGTACAACAACTGTAACAACACAGAAATCTGCAGCAGAACAGGTGGGAGAAGTTCAGAAAGCCGCTGAAGAAACGAGCAAAACAACAGAAGCAGCAAAGGATGCGGTAAATGCAGCAGTTGATACAACAATTGCGGATGACAGTGGCGCAGACCAGACAACAAAAGATGCAGCAGGCGTATTGGATGCTACCGCAAACGGAACATTCGAAGGCGGTACAGATGTGAATGTGGCAGAAGAAATAGTTGACAAAACAATGGATCGCATAAAAGATGCGTCAGATGCCGCAGCAGATACCGACGCAGCTCTTGATAAGGCAGATAAAAAAGCAGATGAGGCAAATACAATTGCGGATGATGCAAAGAAAGAGCAGCAGGAAGCACAAGACGCATTTGATAAAGCACAAGCCGGAATTGATTCTGCAACAGACATTGAGGATGCGAAGAATGCTTACGATCAGGCAGCTGGTATTGTAGGCGATGCACAGAAAGCGTATGAGACTGCCAAAGCAGCTTATGACAGCAAAGTAGCCGAATACAATACAGCGTTAGACGAGCTTAAGGCGGCACAGGCAGCTTATGATACAGCAGTTGCCGAAGCAAGTCCCGAGGCAGCGGCAGCCGCAGCAAATCTTGCAGCAGTTCAGGAGAAAGCGAAGGCTCTTCAGGAGGCAGCAGAGGAAGCAAAAACAGCAATTCCGGAGCTTACCGATGCACAGAAAGCAGCACTTGAGATCATCGCTCTGGAAAAAGAACGTGCAGGGGATACCTCCACAAACTGGAGAAAAGAAGATGAGCTGTTCAAAGTGATCCTTAAGAATTACTACATTCCGGAACTTGCCAAGGGAGAACTTGTTGACTGCAAGTGGACCTGGAATCGGAATGATAACAAAAACTATTGTGAGGTGACATACAAAGATGTGGCAGGTGCCCCACACACCGTATATCTGAACTACAAGCTCAACGATACCCGCGATGATCTTGTTATTTTCGAGAAGGCAGAAGAAGTGGTTTCCTATGATGTGAAGGGCACAGACGGAAGCCTTGCATTCAATATCAATGCAGAGAACTTCCCGGCAGATAAGCTTCAGAATGATCAGGATACCGCAGTTTATGAGAATAATGGAGTGGTATACACAATCGTAAATATAGGTGGAAAGTTCTATGTGGTCGACTCGGCTTCTACGGACGTTGAGGTGAACAATAACAATGAGTACAACAGCGAACAATATGAAACTTCCGGTGAGAAAAAGACCACCTATTCAGTGGATGAAAATGGCAAATTGGTCAAAACGGTAAAACAAAATGTTTCCAAGATCACATACACGGAAGCTGACTTATCTTCTGGTAAGACATATGACAGTGTCGAGGCAGCAGAAAAGGATCTGGCCGATAAAAAAGCAGCATTGAAAGACGGAGATAAAGATGTCGAGACGTCCATGAGCGCAACAGCGACTGCAGATGTGACCGTAAGCCAGAAAACTACATTTACGACAACTATTGATTTATCGAAAATTGTTGTTGAAATGAAAAAAATCAATAATGATAACGATAAATACGAGAAGAAAAATGCCGAGATTGCAGCAAAGGAACTTTTTGCTAAATTCACCAACGAAGAGGCGTTAAAGAACCTGCTTGGCGGCGATTATAAGATCGAAAGTATTAATACAGATAATGCAAAAGTGAATGATACAGATAAGTACAAAAATACTTCCGGCAGATGGGTAGACTGGGGTGCAGATTCTGCTGCCTATAAAAACGTATTTTCAGGCACGATCGTTATTACTTATTCACAGACAGTGACTGCAAAAGCAAACGCTGTGGAATCCAAGACAAATGCTGTAAATGCAGCAGATAATAAAAATCTGGAAGAGTTAAAGGATCAGGCATATGATGCTGCAAAAGCAGATGCAGAAAAACTTCTTGGAGATGCAGTTTCCCAGAATAAGAAGATTAAAGACAACCTGAAAACTGGAGATCTGCATATTAACGGTTATGAAGGCTGGAATGGAAAACATAACTCCAACGTAGCAATCAAAATCCATTATGCCGATGACACATTCACAGAGGGAGAGAAGACAACGGATCAGGCAGTTGTTGACGAGAAGAACAGCTCCACAACCTTATCCGTTTCCTACACCGGAACTTATCAGCAGAAAAATTCCAAAGATCTTGGTGCGCAGACCGTGGAAACACAGAAATACAATCAGACTGCCAAGGCAGAGGAAAAAACAGCTTATACAAGCAACAAATATTATGATGAATATAAGAAAACAGGAGAAATCAATGAAGGAATCTGGCTCACCGGAAAAGATGATAATCGTTTCCCGGGACATGAAAGCTTAAAGAGCTTCTATGATTTCAAAGATGCAGCATTAAAAGCGGAGGCTGAAAGAGCAGAGAAAGTAGCAAAAGCGGATGCGATCATTGACGCAGCAAAGAATGCGGTGGAAAAAGTTGATAAAGCAAAAGCAGATGCGGACAGCTTAAAGGATAAGCTTACAGCACTTCTTGCAAGCCAGAACTACACAGCAGATCAGGTAAAAGAGTTAGAGGGACAGATCAGCGCGGCAGAGATAAAATTAAAAGAGGCAGAGGAACTGGCAAAAGACCTGACAGATAAGTTAGGAATTGCAGGAGAAACACTGGCTGATAAGATCGCAGAACTCACCCCTGCACCGGCTCCGGGCGAAGGCGGTTCCACAACGACCCCGGGTGGCACAACTACCCCATCCGGCACTGAGACCACACCGGGCGGCGCAGCCACAACACCTGCAGGTACTGTAACTACAGCAGCGGCTCCGGCAAGTGCAGCCACAACTGTTACAACAGCCACAGCAGATGCAGCACCGGTTCAGATCGCAGAGACACCGGTAGCGCTTGCAGCAGCTGCAACACCAGCGGCAGTAACGAGAACAGCAGCGGTTGCAAATGCAAATGCCGCAGCTGATGCTGACACAGATGTGACAATTGCGGACGAGGAGACACCTCTTGCAGCGAACAGAGCACAGGAGAGCACGACAATTGCCGATGAGGAAACTCCACTTGCAGCAGAGGCTGGCGCAGTGGAAAACAAACAGCAGGAGAAAATGTCCTGGTGGTGGTTACTCATCATTGCACTTCTTGGTGTAACCGGCGAGGAAATGTACCGCAGAAATAAAAAGAAAAAAGCAGAAGCAGCTCAGAAAGATGAAAAATAAATTTTAACAGGAAGGCGCATCCAAAAGGTGCGCCTTTTCTAAAACATCCATTGCAAAAAAATAAAATACGGAGTATTCTGAAAACAGGAATACATGATCCGTAATTTGTATACAAGGAAACAAAATCTATGAAAAAAAAGAAAACACTCATAATTTGCATGCTTCTTGGCATAATGCTCCTGACTTCCTGCGGAAAAACAGATCATCAGGATCAAGCGCCAGTCGCCACGGAGCAGACATCCGGAGACAGCCGGCAAACGACAGAAGAACCTGCGGAAACTGTCGGCGGATCGGACGAGTCAACGGAAGCAGCCGGGACAGCCCAAGCGGCAGTAGAAGCCGTGGAAAGCACAGAATCTTCTGAATTTGCAGAACGTAAAAGCATCATCATCACAGCCACAAACGAGTGCGGCATCGACATTGGGATGTTTTCTGTGATCGATCCGATCAGCGGCGAACAATATAATATCAGTGCGATCGCAGATGGACAGTCTGTTTCCATGCCGGTAGAGTGGCCGGTGGAGATCACTGATTTTCAGTGGGCACTTTATAATCAGAACGGCGAACTCTGCGTTGAGGCGACCACGGATATCAGTCAGGCGGAGAGCGGAGTGACATTGCTTCTCACCGGAGACGGAACTCTGGATGATGTACAGGAGATCTTTGAATAATGCAGACGATCTGATACAGACAATTCTGCCTGTACAGGGCAGTCAGGACAGAAATGATAAAAACAGGGGGTACTTATGGAAGAAAGAAGAGAAATATCGAGGGTAGAATACAAGACAAATGGTGTTGTCGTAATCTGCGATACACAGGAAAAAATTTACGTGGACGTGAAAGACATCAGTCCGTTAGGCATGGGAATCTGTGTGCCGGAGGGGCATGAAGGCCTTCTCGGAAAACAGGTGATCGTTGTGGCAGAAACACTGATCATGTATGCGGAGGTTTCCCGCGAAGAAAAGCAGGAAGACGGCTCCACATTCATTGGTGTGCATGCGATAAAATTTACAGATGACGTTCTGCAGTATCTGTTTTCACACATTGGCTGATGAAACTAATCTTCTAAGCTCGCAGTTTCCGAGAAGTTGATCCCAGAAATGTTCAAGAGGAATCTCTTCGTACTGGCAGATCAGGCTGCAGTCTAAGGCTCCATGGGCGACGATCAGTACATTTTTTCCGGAAACAACTTCCGGCGTTAAAACATCGTGGATAAAAGAGCCGCTGCGGGCATACAAATGCTCAAGACTTTCCGCACCATCTACAGCATGATAATGGACAGGATCATGGAACAGCGTATATACCGGACAATCCGGTTTCTGTGTGACATGTTCTGTTCCTTCATACATGCCAAATCCCATCTCGCGGAGACGGTCGTCCGTCAGGATCGGCGTGCCGCTCCCTTCCAGAAAAATTTCAGCAGTCTCCTGCGCACGCTGTAAGGGAGAACAATAGCAGATATCAAATCGCAGATCTCCATACTTTTTCCTTGCGTCTCTCGCCATCTGGCGGCCTTCTTCATTCAAAGGAATATCTTCGCTTCCCTGCAGGCGGTGGACTGCATTCCAGTCAGTTTTTCCGTGTCTCATGATATATAACATAATAAACAATATCCTTTCCTCTTATAATAGTAAAAATCATAAACGCATTGCGGGCTCAATTCGCGGTGCGATTGAATTATATCCTATATTTTGTTAAAATGAAACCCTGATCAGAAAACAGCAACGGCACAAAGCAGGAAATTGCATGACAGCTATTAATTTTACAGGAAAACTACCGATATATGAGTTAGAAAAATAAGCGTTCCGGCATTTACAGAGATCCGGACCGCAACCATGGAAGAACACAGGCTTATGCACACGGAGGTGTAGAACAATGGCAATAGAGGCTATGAAAGGGGCAGGGATGTCCTACGCGGGAAGTTCATCCGCATCAGATGTAAAAGCAGAGAGTCAGGCAAAAGTGGAAACTGCATCCAACGCAGCAGCTTCTGACGATCTCATGAAGAAAACCATTCAGATCGACACGAAAGAGACTGACAAAAACGGCAAAGACGGAAACCGGGATGACGGTCAGGCAAAGCAGACGATCTCCGAGAATTCCCAGATCAGGAAAGCAGTTGACGAGATCAATAAGAAGGCGCACAATTCCGAGGCAGTCTTCGGAATCCATGATGCAACCAACCGTGTCACCATCAAGATCGTTGACAAAGACACGAAGAAAGTCCTGAAAGAATATCCACCGGAGAAAACCCTGGACATGATCGCAAAAGTCTGGGAGATGGCCGGATTATTAGTGGATAAGAAACTGTAGATCACTGTCCAAAAGACAGGAGCAGCAATAGACAAGTGACAGATGCAAACAGAAAATGATATAAACAAGTTACAAAACTGAAAGGAGCAGGATTATGCCAATCAGAATCACAGGTTTGAACTCAGGATTAGATACCGAAGCAATCATTTCCGCATTAGTATCTTCTTACAGTTACAAGACCAATAAATACAAAAAAGCACAGACCAAGCTCTCTTGGAAACAGGACGCATGGAAGACTTTAAACACAAAAGTATACAGCTTCTACACAAGCTTGGACAGTCTGCGTTTCTCTAAAAACTACAATTTGAAATCAACCAAAGTATCTGATTCCACAAAAGCGACGGTTACAGCCAGCAGTTCTGCACCAAATGGTACACAGAAGCTCAACATCCTTAAGGTAGCACAGGCAGGATACCTGACCGGTGGTAAATTAGATGACAGCACTACAACCGGAACCACACTCGCTGAGTTGGGCTACACAGGCGGAAACGGTACGATCACCTTGACAAAAGGTGATGGCACAAAGAAGAATATCGAAGTCAGCCAGGGTACTACGGTCAACAGCTTTATCAATTCTTTGAAAGAAGCCGGCGTGAATGCAAGCTATGATGATATCAACAAACGTATCTTCGTGAGTTCCAAAGATACCGGTAAGGACAATGACTTCACACTGACCGGTGGCAATGTGGATGGGGCGAATGCGTTGTCGAAATTAGGATTGAATGTGCAGTCGAAGGAGACAGAGGCAACCTATACTTCTTATACAAAGTATTATGATGCAGATGGAAATAAACTTTCTCAGAATGTGACAGATGCAATCAATGCTTATACACAGGCTAAAGAAGCATATAACAAAGCAAATGCCCAGAACAGTAACTTGAGTTCTGCTTATGGTTATGCATCTGCTTATACTGCAATGCAGGATGCGTTAAAGGAAAGTGGTTTGAGTACAGATGATCAGAATAAACTTGTAAAATTATTACAGATGTCTGCTACAGACCGCGCAAAATCTGTTATGACAAGTAACGGAACTATCTACAAAGCTGAAACGACAGATGAGGATGGTAATACCATTTATTCGTATGAAGATACTGATGGAAGTAAGAAATACATTCAGGCAGTCAATACTTATACCGGAAGTGATGGTGTTTCCTATACAACCAAAGATGGTAAAGTCTTTACCGATGCAAATGGTAATGAATATACAGCAACCGGCAAGAAGGATGCGGATGGCAATGCTTTATATGCAAATACGAAAGATGGCACAACAACCGAAATTACCATTAAGACAGAGACCAATTACTATGAAGCTGCTGCTAGCGAGCAGGGAACCGGATTTTATCAGATTACAGATAATGATGGTAATGTCTATACACAGGACGATACAGGTGTTTATGCAGATAAAAAAGGAAATAAATATTATTTAGATGATACATCTGGTAAATTGATTCAGACGACTGGAAAGAAAGATGCTAGTGATAATTGGGAGAAAAAGACAAACGGTAAAGAGGTCAGTTTTGATGCAGATAAGAAAGTAGAAACCACAAAGACCGTTTACACGCAGGGAGCAGTAGTAAGTAATGCCGTTACGGGAACAAAAGCTTACACAGATTTTGCAGATACGATAAAAAAACCTGTGGGCGGTACAGAAAAAACTGATAAAGAGGTTACTTCTTTCTTAAGTACACTTGCATCGAATATCAGCACAGTTAATACATATGAGAAGACGAAAGATACAACATTATCAGATACGGATGATTATTCCAGAGCAGATATTATTCAGAAAGTACATAATGCATATGATAGAACAGATAATGGTGCAGGTGGAAGTCAGGGTGTAACAGACCTTACCAATAAATTTGCTGCTGTTATAACGGCAAATAAAGAAACCATGGAAACTAGTCAGACGACTATGAATGAAAATGAGGTTCTGGCAAGTATTGCGAACATGGAAGATGGCGCAGAAAAAGATGCGGCTATTGCAGAATTTGTAAAACAGGTTCAGGCAGCAAATGATATCACAACAAGCAAGGATATTACATACAACACAGATGCCAAGAAAATCGATGGCTGCGATGCAGAGATTACATTAAATGGTATCAAATATACAGGAAGTTCCAATTCCTTCTCAGTCAATGGCTTAAACATTACAGCACAGGTTGTTACCGGAGATGGAGATGCCAATGCGATCAGCATTACAACAGCCACCGATACACAGGGTATCTACGATAAGATTAAAGACTTCCTGTCACAGTACAACAGCCTGATCAATGAGATCACATCCCTGTACAATGCAGATTCCGCAAAAGGCTATGAGCCTCTGACAGATGATGAAAAAGATGCAATGTCTGACACAGAAGTAGAGAAGTGGGAGCAGAAGATTAAAGATTCTCTGTTGAGACGAGATGATAATCTGGAAAGCCTTATGAGTGCCATGACTTCTGCAATGAGCGGAGCAGTTGAGGTAAACGGCAAGAAAATGTATTTGTCCAATTTTGGAATCAAGACATTAGGATATCTGAATGCACCGGCAAATCAGCAGAATGCTTATCATATTGATGGCGATGAAGATGATGCTAATTCTTCCGGTAATACAGATAAGCTGATGACTGCAATTACCAATGATCCGGATACGGTGATCAATTTCATGCAGGGACTGGCAGATAACTTATATAAGTCAGTTCATACCAAAATGCAGTCCTCACCCTTGAGCAGTATTTACACTGTATATAATGATAAGGAGATGGCGTCAGAGTATAGCGATTACACGGATTTGATCAAGAAATGGGAAGAAAAATTACAGGACAAAGAAGATTATTATTATAAAAAGTTCTCTTCTATGGAGACGGCACTTTCTAAACTGAACAGCCAGACATCATCATTAAGTGGTTTATTTGGCGGTTGATGTATGAGATAATGAGCGAAAGTGAGAATTACAAAGCAGAGCAGATATAAATTTATCTGCTCTGCTTAATACACAATAAAGACCAGGAGGGTATTATGTTAGCGAATCAGGGATATGCAGCGTATGCTAACAACAAAATTATGACAGCATCACCGGCGGAGCTGACACTGATGCTGTATGAGGGTGCAATTAAGTTTGCGAATCTTGCAATAACAGCAATAGAAGAAAAGAACATTGAAAAAGCACATATTAACATTGTTAAAGTGGAACATATTATAGAGGAATTTCAAGCAACTTTAAATCACAAATATCCGGTTGCTAAAGATTTTGACGAGGTATATTCGTATCTGATGATTAGGCTTCGTGAAGCTAATATGAAAAAAGATAAAGAGATTATGGAAGAAGTGTTAAAACATCTGCGTACCATGCGTGACACCTGGAAAGAAGTGATGCGTACCGGCAGAACACATTAATGGAGAATGGTACTATGGCAGACAACCAGTATATTACGATCATGCTACAAAGCCTTCAGAAGAAAGAGAAGGTTTTAAACAGCATCATACAGATCAATAAGCGTCAGAAAGAAGAACTGGAGAATCCATCTTTAGATCCGGATGACTTTGATAAGACAGTAGAAGAAAAATCAAAACTCATAGAACAGTTAGAGCTGTTGGATAATGGCTTTGAAAAACTTTATGAAAAAGTACGCGAGGAACTGCAGACGAATAAAGAACTCTATAAGGATGAAATTCTTAAAATGCAGGGCTGTATACGCACGTTAACAGACAGAAGCATGGAAATTCAGGCACAGGAAGCCAGAAATAAGCAATTGATGGAGCAGAAGTTCGCAAGTGTGAAGAAACAGGTAAAAGAAATCCGTTCCAGCCAGAAAGTTGTGAACCAATACTACAAGAATATGATGAAGAAGGGCTATGTGGAACCGCATTTTCTTGACAATAAGAAATAATTGATAGGAAAAAAGAAAAAAATCTTTTTTTGCTATAAAGTATTGGAGGGAATCTCCGATATATAAGTCAAGTAAAGAAAATTACTTGCAGGTGGAAGTTCAAGCAGAGCGTACGGCTGGGAGAATTTAAGCCTAATGTAACAAAAAACAAGTACATAAAGTACAGATGCAGCATGGAGGCTGCATTACATTCAAGGAGGAAAAAATAATGGTAGTACAGCACAATCTTACAGCGATGAACGCTAACAGACAGTTAGGAGTCACAACAGGACAGCAGGCAAAATCTTCAGAGAAGTTATCTTCCGGTTACAAAATCAATCGTGCAGCAGATGATGCAGCAGGATTATCTATTTCTGAGAAAATGAGAAGCCAGATCAGAGGTTTAAATAAAGCTTCTGATAACGCGCAGGATGGTATCTCTCTTATCCAGACAGCAGAAGGTGCTTTAAACGAAGCTCATTCTATTTTACAGCGTATGAATGAATTAGCTACTCAGGCAGCAAACGATACTAATACATCATCTGATAGAAGCGCTGTTCAGGATGAACTTAATGCATTAACATCTGAAATTGATCGTATTGCATCTACTACACAGTTCAATACACAGAACTTGTTAGATGGTAATTTCACAGGAAAGAACCTTCAGGTTGGAGCATTAGAGGGACAGAAGATTTCTCTTACAATTGCAACTATGGATGCAGCAGCATTATCTATTGACTCTATTAAAGTTAGCACATTTTCAGACGCTGGAAGTGCAATGACACAGATTCAGCATGCTATTTCTTCTGTTTCTAAACAGCGTTCCGCTTTAGGTGCAGTTCAGAACAGATTAGAGCATACTGTTGCTAACTTGGACAATGTATCTGAAAATACATCATCTGCAGAGTCTCGTATCCGTGATACAGATATGGCTGAAGAGATGGTTAACTA
>ENA-OOZG01000785-OOZG01000785.1-human-gut-metagenome-genome-assembly--contig:-NODE-785-length-24920-cov-5.609250_pt1 | contig 24920 bp, 40 predicted proteins | sample MGYA00241706_ERZ501384 | MGnify/ENA primary metagenome ERZ501384 (study PRJEB25962, sample SAMEA2042742) | human gut metagenome | biome: human gut; feature: human-associated habitat; material: faeces...
AATGGGGGGGGGGGGGGGGGGGTATTTTTCGTATATTTGCAAATAAAAGTATTGAGCTACAACTATTTATAAATTTTACCATACCGAAGCATTGGAGGGGGGGGGTATTTTTATTAAATTTGTAGCGATAAGGTAAGTTGTTATGGCACAAATACATAGATCATTCTACTTCCAGCGAATGTGGAGTTGGCCCGTCAAGAAGGTCGAGCCCACTCCTCCTGAGCCGGAGGAGATAACTCTAAGTCCGAGTGCCCTGCATTTTACCGCAGAAGGTCAAATCAAAAACAGTCTGAACAATGGCAAGAGTAACAGTAACCGCCAACGACTCGTGGACCGTCTCCATTCCCAGTGAGGTAACGTGGGTTCACTCCGACAAGACGTCGGGTGATGGCAACGACGAAATCGACATCACCGTCGATGCCAACCCCCGCGCTGACGCTCGTACCGCAACGGTAACGGTCACTACGAAAGGTAACGTTTCCAAGACCATCGCTATTTCGCAGGATTCGGCTGAATCGTCGCTGTCGCTCAACCCGAGCACGCTGGCATTCGACGCCGACGGAACCGCGAAGGCCGCGTAGCGTATGACAACGATCCAGCTTACAAGTCGTGTAGCGTGGAGCGTAAATTCCAAGCCGGATTGGGTTACTGTCACCCCCAGCAGTGGGGGTGGCGGTACTCAGTCCGTTGGAATTTCCGTGTCTGAAAACCTCACCAAGCAAGAAAGGACGGGAGAGGTACGCTTCTACAACGAGGACGGTTTCTACGAATCGCTCACGGTGACGCAGGATCGTTACAACGGCATTGTTCTCGTTTACAACGGAAAAATCCCCATTTACGACGGGGCAAAAATAGTATTCAATGGAGATTAATTGGGAGGGGATCGCTGTCTTCCTTACAGCGCTGGCTGGGTTCTCGGGGATCATCCTTCCTATCGTGAACTCCAAAGTGAAACGCGCCGAGAAGCGCTATGACATCGAACTGGAACGCCTTCGGCGTGAAACCGACGAGAGGCAGGGTTACATGAAGGCTCGTCTGAGCACCGTGTATTCCAGCATCTACGGTTATCTATGGAAGAGCATGTTCCGAATGAGCGCACAACGGGTCGGAATTTTACAGCCGCACCCGTTGAGTCATAAGCAATACTTCTCATGTTCGTTCGAGATTGTAGAGCCGGACAGCGGCATACAATCATGCAAGCGTGAGTTTCAGTTCAAGCGCATGGCCGAGTGGAGCAACTTCGTTTCCCGGCTCGGCGCCGAAGACTGGATGATATATACAGACATCGAGAATATCAAGGACAAGAAGGTCTACGCGGAAGCACACCGCCGGGGAGTTCGGAGTATTTTCTTCCGTCGCCTCACTAATGTCGACGGAGACTGGATTGGAACGCTGTACGCGGAGTTCTTCGATCCCGTGACCGATCCTGCTATTCTCGCCAATATCAAGGGAGAAATGGAGCGCAAAGCTATGCTGATCCAAGACATCCTCCCGGAGTACAAACCGCTCATGCCCGCAGAGCAAACAAACGTTTAAACAATATGGCCGCAAGAGAAGAAAACATTTTGAACGTTCCCATCTCCGAGACTCTCGAAGGGATGCACGTCCTTTGCGACACCGGAGATACGGGTGAGCCGTATCGTGTCGCCGCCAGCCTCTTTATTGCCGAGGCAACGCAGGCCGCGAAAGACGCGGTTTCCAACCTTGATCCCAAGGATGTAATCCTCAAGGGGTTCACCGCACTTACGGCCGGAAAACCCGCGATCACCGCCAACACCACGTTGCTGGCGGCCATTCAGTCGTTGTACGCGATGGTGGGCTCCGGTAAGGTCAAGATCGTTAGCGACGGCGCCGATCAGACCGGGATGGTTTCGTGGAACGGGACCTCGGCCAGCGGATTCGTCATCAACGTGAACGAAGCGGCTATCTACACCCGTTCGCAGTGGACGCAGTCCAACCCGGATTCCGTGACGGATGCTAACTGGATCGCCGCGGTTAAAACTGGCGGAACAAAGACTCCCTTCGCCGCCGCCGGCCAGAACCCAAACATGGGCGATCTTCCCACAAACAGCCGTCTCAAGTTCGTCGATAACAAGACCTCAATCCTCGGTATGCTCAAGATGCTGACTGCCGCCGCAAACGTGGGCCGCCTGCGTATCGTGTCCGGCAATCCCGCCACGGGAGCATCCGGGAAACCGGAGTTGGCCTTCATCGTTAATATCGTTCAGGGAGCGAATGCCGAAACGCAGGGTACGAACGGTCTTCAGATTTTCCACCTGACCAACGACTACATCCGCGTCATTCCTTCGTCCAGTGTCGCTATGGCGTGGCCTACGCTCCAGACGTTGACCGACGAAGCAATCATCACGAAACTGCACTCGACCGCTTCTGGTGATTGGGGTGGTCTGGGTGTAACGATGGAGTGGGCCGGAAGTGGCGGCAGCACCATGAAATATCTGACGGTTACTGATTTTACCCACAACACTTTCAGTAATGGCGCGATTGGTGATATCGCCGTTGGTGAGATGTTTACGTTTACGAGCGCCGTTGACGCCACTAACGGACCCGGCTCGGCTTTGGTAGGCTATGCTGTAAAAATTTCCGATTTGTCGGTTAAATATGTCGGCACTTCTGCCTCAATCAATACTTATAAACGCTCGTATCTGTATACTTACCAGTCTACGAGTATTTACAATACGAACTGGTCTATTGTTGGCACCCCCACGGGAATCGAAGCCTCGGTGTACGAATTCACATACGGAGCGGGGGCTGACAACGTACCGACCAACGATTTGAAATTAGTCAAGGTTGCCGATATCTTCCGCTTGGTAATCAGTACCCCCGATCAGGCAGACTACAGTCAGTTAGACTATATCCGATCTCAAGACGACGATAAAACTGATCAATATGTCTTCGTCTGTCCTTCGGTAGATACTGGCGCAACGTTAGGCGGTACACTGCGACGCATCGCTGTTGACGCAACAACCGGGGCCGTGGATCTGACGGGAGTAGGCATCGCCATAGTAGGTCAAGCGGCGCAAAGAGTGTCGGTGACTAACTTCGTAGCCCCAACGAATGCAGTCATACGAAACTTGATCGCAGGTCAAGGCTTGATCATATACGCTTTAGCCAACGCCACTGGACTACCTTCGGGCGTTACTGGTACGGCCTTTTACGGGCATTGTATCAAGAACACTTTGATAAATTCGTACACCTATCTACTCCAAACGGCTGATGGTAGCCGTGCTTTCTCTGGCTCGACGAACGGAACTACTACTACATGGACAGAATTAGGCGGCGGCTCGGGTGTAAAAAAGCTACCGGGGTTAGACGTGGAGCTCAACGAAAGCACTAATGTCATCACCTACACATCTACCGAATTAGTGCCGTTATCGGCAGGTACCACATTATTGCTTTGTTTCGAATTGGCCGATTCCGATGCTCGGTTTAGTCCGTGCGGAAATGTGGTTGTGTATTATGATTTGCCTCCGGCGAACAATTTATGGGAAACGATTGCAGGATTCTTCGATAACGCAACCAGTTCTAATGGGTTCATCAACGCCCGGCGCCGTGGAGCAGGAATCATTGATTTTAAATGTTTGAGCGCATTAGTAGACGGGTATCCATCCCTCCAAGTGTACCTCAAGCATATCCTTATACTTGGATAGCAAATCAAAGCCCCTCGTTTTGAGGGGCTTTTCAATTACTTGCCTGAAATGTTGTATATTCCCGTTATAAGGTATTGAGGGCCATAAGTACTACCGCCCAATGATACAGCCGAAAATAAAAGAGCCTCCGACCCAGCTTCGGTTGTACTTTGATCAAGGAAAAGTCCATAATATTCACTCGGAGTGACGAAATTTTCTACTAATTCCAAGAACACATCATGCCCATATGCGTTTGGATTAATAATAGCTTGACCTGGAACGTCTATACCTAAATAGGAGGTATTTTGTTTACGCCATGTGATCAACACTCTATCTGTTGCTTTGAGTGCTCTTGTAAGATTAATTTGTACTGGGTCCCCATTGCCCGCATCGGAGTTAACCATGACATAAGTTGCTTCCGTAGGAGTCCACAGTGCCTCCATTCCTCCACCCGAGCTACCCGTGATTTGATATATGATGCTTAGTGATGACCTCGCGATTCGCGACTCCATCATAACGCAACATAACTGCCTAACCCTCTCCCGAAACGGAGATTCATTTCGGCTATAATATCGTTATCGGAATACCGATAACGAATGATAGTAAAAAGGGACCCGTTGGAGTCCCTTTCGCTATCGGTACATGTGATTGTATAGCCAATACTGTCCATCCCAAAGGAACATTGCGGCGTCACCCAAACCTTCTCCAACACTTGTTTCCAATGAGGTAGAACTTCTTAATATTTGTGCCCCATTTCCGTTCACCTTAACATTGGCTGAATTATTGCGACGCACGATAACAAAACTACCCTCGGCTTTACCCGGAAGGACTGCTGGTAATGTTATCGTTATTTCTGATGTATTATAACAAGATACATACATCACGCTATGGTCTATCGTCGTAGAGACGTTAACCCTTAGCGTTTTATAGGCCAAACCTGAGACGTACCCATTCTCAATGTGTATTGCTTCGTTTTGTTGACCTCCTCGTACATTTATAAGAAGCCCGATGTTATATCCAAATAAGTTATCATCCCTCCAACTCTCAAAGCGAGCCATGCAGGTTGCACCCGTCGTTGCGGGGTACACGTTGGTTCCCATGAAAACGTTTACATCTACAATAGGATTAGATGACTTTTCGGAAAACTTGATAAACGAATCATACAACGACATCCCGTTATTGGGATCAGAGTCATTGGGACCGGATGTGCTTCCTATACGCCCATATCCGATTTGGAATCCGCCTATCGAGCCGCTTTCGGCTACTATTTCGCCTTTGATCTCAGCTTCACTGGATATTAGCTTCCCGCCCTCCAGAATCTTCGTCGGCGCATCGTATCGCTCGGAGAACGGCTTTCCGGCCCAGAACCGAATCTGGCCTTCGCTGGCCGCCACACCGGAGGGCACGTCGGCATCTTCTGCCGTCATGCCGACCAGTACGCTCTCGACCTTGGTCTCGGACCCTACCCCGATGTACCCCTGAGCGATGAAGCTACCCTGAAAGTATGCCTCCTCTGCCGCGGCCCGGATTACGTCTCCAACGAAGGAGAGCTCGTTCTTGCCGTCGGCGAGAGACTCGTACTTGAGGTACTTGGTGCGCTCTCGGTTGCCGACGTAGAGGTTGCCGAAGACCTCGGCCCACGTCTTGCCTTCGATCCGGCCGAGGTTGATGTTGTCCTTGGCTGTAAGGTTGTAGCCAGTGATGTCATCGAGCCATGTCATCAGAGCACCGCCTTCTCGGGAAACATCTATGACTATGGCCGACTGCCGCGAGGTGTCGGTCGGATTACCGAGTTGAACCACGTTGTCTCCGACATGCGGTTCGTTGCTATTGGTGGCCGCATCGGTCTTGGAAAGGTCGATATAGTTGATACCTATACCGACAACCTTGCGCCAGTAGAAGACGTTCTCCAGCGTCGATTCGTCGATGTCACCGATCATCTGAGAGTAGGCTTGGTCGCCGACCGCAAACTCGTTCGTCTGTTTACCGTCGGTCTGTTCCAGATAGCATCGCCATGCCTCTCCGACGTCCTCAACTTCCGAAATAGTTCCGGAGGCACTGGTCAACACCTGCTTGCCGCCTATCGCTGTTATCTGATTGATAACGATTTCGTTCACGTTCATCTTGCGACGAACGAAGAGGTGATCTACCTCGAATACAGAGCTACCGTCCGGGTTCTTGTACATCCCCCACCCAGAGCCCCCGAAGCCTCCTTGCCGGAAGTTGTCGCTCATGGTCGTGTCGGCGAATGTAACCTCGGCCGTAAAGTGCGTCGGAGAGTACGAGCGGGCCGCAATTCCATCCTTGCGCAGAAACAGCGTTTCGAACGTTTTGGCGGCCTCAGCAACGATTTGGGAGGATGACATGAGGTTGGAGCTAAGGCGCCGAATTTCGCCTTGTATGGCCGACGTAGAGGTCTTACTCGCTACCATCTCCTCCGACACCGTGATAGTCCATTCGGGGAGGAGTTTGCCCTCCTTATAGGCAATGGTCAGGTTATTGATATACAGCACCAGATCGGTCTCGCCGATAAGTTGGTTGTTGTGTAATCGTATCTTCGTTCCCGGCCGGAGCTTCTCGCGCTCTTCAAAACTTTCGCAGAATATCGCGCTCGGCTTGGCGGAGAAGGTTGGATTCTCGTCATCGACGCGATCCAGTTCCACTTCGAGGTAGTCCTGCAACTTATCCTCGGCCCACAACACATACTGATGGGGCATTTCGATGTTGATAAGGAAGAAGTGGTCTCCCGGCTTAGCGTTCTGCTTTGTGTTGGGGAGCATGAGGCCGGAGGCGCGAAGCTCGGCATCCGACTTGATAAGCGATAGCCGATACTTGGATTTCACTGTGATCGTGTTCCCTTCCTCGTCCACCGTTTCGATCTGCTTGGAATCGTCCTCCCAGATACACCAGTAGTCGCCAGTTTCAGGGTCTTTGGCCTCTGGGTTGCCGAGCGTCGGGTCTTTGGCGATAACAAATTCGTAGTCCTCTCCGGCCAGCAACCCGTCGGAGAACATGACTGTAGCCTTGCGCTGACCGATCTTCGGCCACCACACGTCTACGATAGAGCCAGTCTCGCCCCAAATATCCTTAATCCAGATGTCGAATACTTGACGGTATGGGCCAATTCCCTCAGCCGGAGCTACACTGAACCTCCCGGTGGTAACAGCCATGTAATAGTGCTGATAGATTCCGGGATTCTTGGTGCATTTAAACGATACGGCAGTTCGAACGTGGTATTTACCCATAGGCAACTGTACTTCGAACTTGCTTTTGCCTTCATTCTGCACTTTTCCTCTTGCGTCAGTATACTCCATGTCAGTCAGCGCATTCAGCGCTTTTGTGAATACAACCTGACCGGATTCAGAGAGGACGTACACATTGAGTTCGGCATAGTCCAAGTGATCGCTGTCGAACCATTTGGTATATCGTTCGACACCTCGGGGTATAGTGCTCGTCTCTTTTCCGTATATGCTGAATGTAAGGGTAGGAAGCGTTGCCTTCACTTCCATCTCTTCACTGGTTACGGACTGGGTGAATAGCTTGTCATACACTACTGGGCCCCGCCGCGTGTCCATTCCCGGAAAATCAACTTTTATTTCCGTAGATTTATAGGCAAATTCGCCTTCTTCTTCTGCTTCCGCGTAGTTATCATTCGTCACCTCCTCGACCGCAATCACCTCGTCAGCCCGGCCGAGCTCGCCGAGCCATACGTTCTGGATCGAAGGGTAAATCTCCTCGTTATCTTCGAGCACACCGACCCGGACGCCCCACTTCTCCTGCATCGGAGAGTCGGCATAGTCGGACGGGTACATCTGTCGCCCGGCCTTCATGTCGGAGTAGCCGAGCATGTAGTACGGGTTATTGCCTTCGGCCGGGTCTTTTCCGGCCGTCGCATCGTTCCAACCCCGAACGTAGTATCGGTACGACTTCGGCATAAGGTTGGAGTAGTATGATAGCTCGGTGATCGCGTTCGCGTCGGGGTCTCCGACGAAGGCTCCGGCCGCACCCTTGAAGTAGCGGTAGGGGAGGTTCCGGGTCGAACCGCGGCCAATCAGCCGGGTGTAGATGTCCGTCTGGTCATTCACGCGCTGGATCGAAACCAGTCCGGTGCCGTCCGCGTTCGCTTCGTCCATGGGTACGTCGCCATAGTCGAAGATGTGCTCGATCTCGGGCGCCGGGAAGCCGATCTTAATGCTGATCTGGCCGTTGTCTTCTTCGATGCTCCATCGGACGCTGTATAGCTCGTATAGCTGGGTCAGCACATCCCAGATCGTCGTCTTGTCAACGCTCACGGTAGCCCGGAACGGATTTATCTCCATATCGGGGTTCAGAATCACCTTCCAACGCGCTCCGTAGTAGTAGGCGAGGTTATCCCTCAGCCGACCAACAAACTCCGTCAAATCGGCTAAAAATGCGAATTTCATACCGATGGTCTGGAGTGTGCCGTCGGTGAGCTTGATTATGTTTGAGAACGGGTAGAACTTGAGGTCCTCCCGCTCTGAAACGAAGGTGAGCGTGTACTTGTACCGAAGCGACTTGAGGTCCTTGATACCCGGAGGCGCATAGCTTTTGAGGTGATATGTCTCGCCGTTGTATTGTACGGTCCAGTTCAAGTTGAATCCCGGCTCTTCCTCGGGACCGAAGTAGACATCCATCGTGATGACCGACTCCCCCATGTCAACTTCGTTGACAGTGAAGTTGGTTATCTCGATCTCATTCGCCAAAAGATTAAAGGTGATGGCCTTGTTGTTGTAGAGCATCACCTTATTATCGTAGACGAGCAGGGCGGGTACCAGCGACTTGATTACCATGCTATATGATTATTTTAGGGTTTCCTATCGCCGCCAGATCATACCCGCCGACCGAAGCATCCAGCGGCGGGAGGATGCCATTCGCTTCGGGAAGCTGGGGCGCCGAGTCGAGCCACTGGACAACGGAACCTTCTGCGGTAGGTATTAGGTTCTGCGGCAGGTACTCGGCGATGCAGCCGAGCGTTCGTAACGACACAGGTTGAATTTCGACCCATGAATTTGCATCGGCATTTGGTACAGTTACACTAAAACCAGAGATATTAGTTCCTGTTGTGCGATATACAATCGTGGCGTCAGCCGCATCCTCCATATTGATAGGAAGACTACTATTGTCTGCCGGAACGCGTACGGGAGCATTACTACGATACTTGAATTTAGCTTCAACAACACATCCGACCGGATGCCCCATGAATCGATAGCTGTATACCGACAATAAACCTGACGATCCCGAAATTATATGTGCGTATCGACCCGTGAAACCATTAGCATTATCCTCTAAATAAGAGGTAACACCGGACCCTTCATAATTAGGATAGAACCTGATATTTCCAATGTTAGATTCAGAGGCTTCCCAACGATATTTATCGGCTAACGGTACCACATACCCTGCAGGATTGCCGTTGTTGTAGTGTGCGGCAACTTCTTCCGCGGAAAGGGCGTAGTTGAAATGACGGCAGAAATGGATTGGGCTTTTAGTAATATGTAACGGATCTCCAATGCGGAATAACGCGCTCGGCGTGTATGCTGTTGGTTGCATAGCACCTACCTCGATGCCATTGATATAACATATCGCAGTTGCTCCATCATAGGATATGACGGCATGGATATAGTCACCTATTGTCACCCGACTCACTTGTAGCGACTTATTTCCGCAGTGGAACATTATCGCATCCATCGGCGTGACGGCGATAGCTATCATCGAGGTTGAGAATTGTGCCGGTCGTTGAGTGCCATCAGATTGGCGGAGATTAAAGAAGCACTCCATACTCCGCGGACCGTCGAACAATAGCCCGGCATCCGTCGATTCAAGATACCCTTTTGATGCGTCCACTCCCTTCGCCATGCGACGCAATGCCTCCTCCTTCGGCTCAGGAAGGACAACTCCATCGAAATAGTTATTTTTGCCGTATTTAGCCATTGTCTTGGTAGTTAAAATTGCACTTGTTGGGTTCGGCTACATAGAGCGTCAATTCGAAGATGAACGCGCCCTGCATGACCTGCACAATGGTCTCGGAGCCCGGCATCTTGGTCGGGTAGCCCACGATCTTCGTGCCTTTGTAAAGGTTATAGATTGTGACCGGAAGAGCCTTCTTTACGTCGCCGTTATTGGTGGGCTCGAAAAAGGAGTTCCATAGCGAGCGGATAGCGCTGTTCATCGTTTCGAGTTCGCCGAAGTAGAGCAGTTTTACGGTGTACTCGAAAGCCTTGTCTACCGTGTATGGGTAAATCTTCACACCGTCTCGCTCCGGATAGTCCTCCTCTTCGTAGGAGCGTTTCTCGGGCGCAAGAATATCAGGGGATTCCATCAGGTGAAATCCCATCGTCTGCATATCTCGAACCTCTCCGTTAGCTACTTGGTAGCGGAGGCGGCAATCCCTTGTGGCTTCCATTTCTTGCGCTTGATTCGTATGTTGCCTTTGAATACCGGGACGCGGTGTCCCCACTGGTAAACGGTTACGGGCTTTACGGATTTGTTGTTGATCCTCACCGGGGAGTCGTCGAAGATGTCGAGGATCAGTATTGCGTTCGGTGCTACCTCGAATTTAAGGTTGCTCCCGCATGCAACATAGGCATGCACCACGGCCCACTCCTTAACCCGAACCGTCCCTTCGCAAAGCCAAAAAACATCGACTCCTTGAACGGCTTCGGTATCTACCGTCTGCTGGACGAAGATACCAGCCGCATTCAAGTCTTTCTTATCCCAGCACGCGCGAATCAACTCAACCGAAGGAAACCCGGAAAAAGTGCACTCCTGAATCATAGTTTTGAAGTGATCGAAGAGCGCAGGGGTATCTTCCGTGAGCATCTGCTTGAAATGATCCTCACATATCCCGGCCGCATGAGCCTCCCGCGTCAGTGCTTTGATGATGTCCATAACCGCTTCAAATATACGCAAAAAAAAAGCGTAAACCAAATCACCCTTATATGATCGACCAAACCGCTACCTTCGATGTCTGCCTCGACTTCTTGGATAACTGGAGCGACAATGGAGACTACTACGGCATGACGTTGTACAACTCCCAAAAAATACTTGTGGGGCAAAAGGACTTTACCCTCTTGTTTAGGTAATCTATACGGATCATAGTTGTAGATTTTTAATCGGAACATAGCTATAAAAAGTTGATTTTTAAGCTGTTGTTCGATAACGATTATCAACAAATTACTTGGCTGTAATTTTGTATATCATTACCTGGTTTTAAATGAAGGAGGGACCCGAAGGCCCCTCCACTTGTTCTACTTCACGGCGTCCTTCACCGCAGGCGAGAACTTGAACGAGATGCGGTTCTGGGCCGGGATCGTGACCGACTTCCCTCGGTTCATGTCGTAGCCCGGCCGCGCGGGGCACGCCTTCACGCTGAACGTTCCGAAGCCCTTGAGGGAGACTTTCTCCCCGTTCTTGAGGGTCTCGACGATCTTGTCCATGAACGTCTCACACACCTTGTTCACGACGGTCTTGGTGATGCCCGTCTCTTCGGCGATCTTCGCCATCAATTCGCTTTTCTGCATTTTCGTTTTGATTTTTAAGTTGATAGAGTTTTTCTTCAAGGGCCTCTATTTTACCCATGCAGTAGTATATCAGGGCTCCCATTACGATTATAATGGATAGCCATAGTTCATCTAATTGCATGCTTGATAATGACTTGTACGGGCGTAGAGCCCACATAATCTTCATACTTGAGAGTACTTGGGTCTATATGGCCGTCCGGACGCATAATTCCGTACATGCGAACCTTCTGGATCATCATGCCCCCAATAAGTTCGTTTAAACGATGTCTTATCCGATCCTCCAGTTCCCGGTACGCCGGATCGGTCTCGATCATCGCGCTACGGGTCTTCCTTGCGTTGATGACCGCGCACCTCGTTCGGTTGATGTACGCCCCTATCTGCTCGTCCTTGATGCCCGGAACGATCTCTTGGAGTATCTGGATGATAGCGTATCGCGCGAAGAACCGCTCGGTCGTTCGGCGCTTATCGCGTACATCCGACATCCGGAGGTCGCATTCGATCTGGACGGCCCGGTCAAGGCAGATCACCTTCTCATTTTCCTCCAGCCTCATAGCGGTCGAAGTGGATATAGGGGAGTTGATTCGGCAGGAATTTCCATGCCGAGCGCGGAAGTGTGAACTTCGCCAGACCAGCGGCCATAGCCAAGATCAGGAACTTCTCCATGACCATCGGCTCTCCGGTCCACATCGTACCGTCGCGGCGCGTTGCGAGGAGCGAGAACGGCCCGGATAAATCGAAGAACTCGTCGGGGAGGTCGTCGATCATCTTCCCGATCTCGGGAAGATGTTTCTGGAACTTCTTGCGGTAGATGAACTGGACCCCGCTGATGGAATCCACGATGATGTCCGGACCCTTCGGCTTCTCGCCGATGGGGTAGGCGCATTCGGCGAACAAGTCGTTCACCCGGTCGTATTCGAGATTATACATAGCGATTGAATGATAAGTGATCGAGAGAAACTCCACCGACGACGTTTTCCACGCGAACAACCCAGTCGCCAGACCCAAGTTGCCACGGCATGCCGCGGAACTTAGTCTTGACTGGTTCGCTATGATCAACGTCGGAGATGTAGTGGTAGTAGTAAACGTCCGCGCCGGGCACTACCTCCTCCGGCCGTATGCCGAATTTCTTACTGCACATTGTCGCTGACTCTTTTGAACTCAGACGCAAGAATCTCTTCGAAGTCGGTCAGGTCGCCGATCCAGCCGAAGTCAACGCACACGACCATCTCCTTGGCCTTGTTATCGTGAGCAAAACCGGGGGAGAATATCTTCGTTTCGATACCCACAGCCGAGGATAGCTCGTGTTTGTACACCGTCGGAATCGTTTCGAGTTCGGTCTTGATGCGTTTATACTCAGGGCTCTTGGTGTTGAGTTGGTAGTGGTTCTCGCCTCGAACCTTTTTCCAGCCGATCTTCGCCTCCTCCGAGGTAAACATTACCGGGAGCACGTTCGGGCTGTAAAACACCCCGCCGAAATGTTTGTAGGTGGCGATGCCGAGCTTAGTCAGCACTTTTTTCTGGATTTCGAAGACGCGATCCCGCTTTTCTTCGAACTCAAGTACCCGCTTCCACGTCGGAGAGCCGGGTTTCACTTTGTAGTACACGTCCATGACCTTTGCTTTTTTAATGATTTCTTACTTCGATTCGATTTTTCATAATTCTCCTATGCTTTTAGCGATACCTATGACACCGCCGAGGTTTTCTTTCGCTATCCTGAGCCAGTAATGAGCGATAACGCCCGCCAGCAGGATAGCCGTTCCGATTCAGAAGTCGTACCCGTCGTTCGCCCACTCCTTGGTCTCGTTTAGTTCCTCTTCGGTCTTAATCTGGGCGACCGGGACCGGGTTCGGGTAGCCTTCCAGTGCCACGAAAGCCGGGCTCAGGTTTGCCTCAACCACATACCAGTGCTTGTTCTTGGTCCAGAACACCGTCTGGCCGATCTTGAATTTACTCTGCATCGTTGTATTCTAATACTCGTTTGACTGCAATTTTATGCCACTTTCCGCCGCGCGGCCGTTCGATTTCCACCTCGTTGAAGTGGTCGGCGATCTCGGCCAGCGACCAGCCCTTGCGCTGTAATGCGAGGGCGTACTTCTTTGCTTCGACCATGCGCGGGTCCACAACCCGGTTCTCGGCGATCCGCTCCATCCGGCGAGCCAGTTGATCCGGAGACATCGGCCCGCGCTGGGGTCGTGGATTCCCGAGCCTCGTTACCCGGCGCCCGGCCTTGGAAATAAAGAAGCCCTGCTCCTTGAGTTGCTTCTTCCGGACGCCGAGTGCCGACTTTGTTCGGCCCGAGATAAGTTCGCGCTCTGTTTGAGCCAATCCGATAGCGAGGCAAAAGGTGATCGTTGTCGCCTCGGGGTAGTCTATCGCCAGCAGATCGACCCCCGTGTTGCGCAAATACAGCGCGTACTCCGCATCACGGGAGAGACGATCCAGTTTGGCGACGATCAAAGTTGCACCTTCACGCGCGGCCAATTCCATCGCGCGACGAAGGCCCGGTCGGTTCCGATCCTTTCCACTGCGAATGTCACGGAACTCGCCGATATTCTGCCCGTGTGTGCGGGCAATATATTCGCGGCACTGATCGAGTTGGGCTTCCAGACCGAGGCCCGAACGCCCCTGCTCTTCGGTGCTCACGCGAGTGTAGATGCAATACTTTTTCATGTGCTATAAATATGGTTTACAACATAGGGAAGGCACTCCTCGAATGACTGCATTTCGGCGCATTTGTCGTCTTTGTGGGGGCAACCGAGGCATTTCCCTTGCCGGGCGTAATTCTCCATCACAATGCACCGAAAATCGTCTTCTGTAAGACCGTCGTCATAATCGGCATCCCGGGCAACCATCAGGCATGTGAGGTGTGCCTTCCATGTGTATATCTCACCGTTATCCTTGATGGTTTGGATATTGTATTTCTCCCCCTTTTTGATCTCGCCGGAGCAGAAATTACAGACGTGATCCTTTCGCGCGACGACGTTGTTGTCAGCAAGCACTTCCATCCTTCTCTCTGGTTACGGCTTGCATCGCCGCGATCTTGAGGCCGTTGATCTTTTGGTGTTGCATGCCGAGTTCGATTCCGATGATAATGAGTAGTTGATCTCGGCGGTTCGGCTTCACTCCGATGTTCTTCTCCAAAACGCCCAGAATGATTTCGGAGGCTTCGGTCAGGAGCGCGATGCGGTTGTTTTTCTTCTCGAAGGCTTTTTTCGCCTCCTCTATTTCGTTCCACATCTCCGCCCACTTATCCTCGTCGAAGTAGTCGCCGAGCATGGCCTCAACGAAATTCATGTTCTTGTGATCCCAGCGAGCCGGAGCAAGCCAGTCGAAATTCTTGTTCATGTTATTCGATGATTTTGATTAATGCCACCGAGGCGGATTGACTGGTGATACCCGTGATCCGGGCCCGACATTTGGAGCCGTAGGGGATGTAGACACAACCCTCGGGCATACATGTAATACGGGCTATCGTCCCGTTCGGGAGTTCCGCCATAGGCCACTTCTTCGTATCGTTGAAGGGGTTCTGGATGGCCGTGACGAGAATCTCGGAGCCGACGCGGTACGGCCCGTCGCCGGAGTCTCCCTCAAACTCGTGCGAGCCCATAACCGAGGGTGCGGCGGGGGGGGGTGGTACTTTTTTCTCTTTGCGTGGCTGAAGAATGTTCTTGCCCATTGCAATGCCGACGAAATAGCCAGCCTTTTTCGCGTTGTCGAAATCTCTGATGAACCACCAGATACCCAGCACCCGGACGTAGGCGGCCCATTTACCATTGTGAAGTCTTCTCTCGAATTTCATAGTTTTAATTCAGTAATTTATTAAGCATTAGCGGCTCAGTTGCGCGGAGCCGTACCGCGGTTATTGGTTCTTGCGAGGTCCCGAGAAGTAACACTCCCTTGCAACATGCTTGCCCGTAACGATAGAGTTTGTCGATCTGGGCTTCGGTGAGAGTTTTTCCGTAGAACGATCCCGAGAACAGAATCCAGTCGTGGTGTACCCTCACCCAGCCATTCTCTTCCAGCCAGCGATCCGGATTCCGCATCTCTTTGACTGGAATCTTTTTGGACGCGAGCAACCGTTCGGCGATGTAGAGGTGGAGCAGGTTTTCCGTGCGACCGTTGAGGCCGTAGAAGTCGCCATCGGGCGACAGCCACCCGGCGTCGTACCCCTCCGTGATCTCCACGGGCTTCAACTCGGTTTTGTGGTACTCTTCTATTTTCATTTCGTCCTCCATAAACTCCGACAGCTGTTGCTTCTGGAAATCCTGCTTCCGGATCGAGGCTTCCACCTCCGGATCGGAGCACATGAGGGAATCAAGGATCGTGTGCATGCTGAGAATGGGGTCGGGAAGGATCACTCGGGACATGTTCAGCGCATCGCACATCCACACGATAACCTCGTACACTTCGCCAACCCTTACAAAGAAGCCGTTAGCTCCTTCCACCGCTCCCTTGATCTGTTCGACCACATTGGAGTGAGGGTAGTCGAGAAGGCCCGCATCTTTGTCGCCGGATAGGTAGCTAATAAGTTCGGGATAGCGCACCGAGAACTCAAACTTGCCGCCAGCGTCCGCGATCTCCTGCCGAATACCCTCAAGGCTTTTCACCCACTCCTTCGCTTCCTCCTCCAGATGGATGCGCTGTTCTCTGATCCAGTCGTTGAATTTTCCTCCAGCACCGGGCGTGCCCGTTACCTCCTGCGTCGCCTCGTCTTCGCCGAGGATGATCTTGCTGTCCAAAATATCGACGGCCATGCCTTCGGTGCACCCCGGTAGAGACTTGGTGATTATTTCGACAGCCTCTCGCGGATTGTATTTTTCCGTCAACTTCTCCCACGCAATCCGCTGGAGCATCTGGCCGAAGCCCTTACCTATCGTGAATGCTGATCCTCCTTCCATGACGCAAAGATAAATGTTTAATTTTTAATTTGCAAGTTAAAACTCCCTTATTATAATACCTTTTCCTTTACGACACCCTTACGACGACGCCCTTGTGTCGGTCGTCGTCCCGGTTGAAAGACATGAAGTGCGCATCGTTGATCTCCAGCCCAATGATTTCGTTGATCTCGTCGGCCAGCGCATATTTGAACTCGTAATCGCTGTCGCTAACTTCGTCGCCCAAAGTGAATTTGTGCTCTGAGAAGGACATCGAGTCTGCGTCCCATCACTTCGCCACGAAGCGGCGGCTGAGCAGTTCGTTGTTGTTGATGTAGCTTAAAAACATTGCCATAATTTACTCGATTCTTGTGATGTAACCGACCGTCCGGTTGTCATCGGGGTTATACATAAAGGTGATGCCGCCTCCGGGCAACATGTAGATCAGTTCGTCGATGTGGGTCTCGATGTACTTGCGCATCATCGGGTCTTCGCACGGATTCGATAGCTTGAACTCGTACCTCACATTGGCCCGTTCCTTCGGGTCGTTGTAGTAGGCGACGAATATTCTCTCTTCGACAACAGTCTCGATGATGGATTTCTGCACCGAAAACCCTTTTCGCACCTTGATCGTTCCGATCTCGTTACTTTCGATGGTGGTGATTGTGGCGCTATCGTCGCCGTACAGCCGAACCCAGCCGCCTATCGGTCGGGTGTTGCTAAACTCGATATTTCCAACCACGGCCCAAAGTTCTCCGGACTGGTTGAACCCCAGCAAGCGGTCGGGCCTGCTGGGATGGAAGTGCATGATTTCTCCGTTGAATTTCATTGTCTCACCTTTTTAAATGGTCCTTGTTCGTTTTCTACACGGTCGATTCTGAACGGGTAGCCCTTCTTGCCGCTCCATAAGAACCGAAGACAGCGGTATTTCGGGCCCATAAAAACCGTATCTCCTTCGATCTTGTTCACCCGCAGGATGACCTCCTCGGGTAAGCACATATAAGTATCTCCTACCTTCATGGCTATCCTCGTTTAAACGAACCGTTTTCTTTTTCGAGTTCCCCCTCGACAAATTTCACCGGAAAGGGGTAGCGTCCGTGATCCGCCATATACCCGTACATGCTCCTGCACGTCGGGTCTTCGGGTCTCAAGTACGCCGTAAAATCCCCCTTTCGTTCATCCACGATCTCCTCGACCCGGAGCCGGGTGTTGGTTATCGTGTGAATATAAACATCTCCGATTTTCATTTTTTTCCGTCGTAGTTGCCGAAGAGTTCCGACCCGAAGGTCAGGAACGCGACGGTATAGATTAAGATTGTCAGCATATATTTAGAATTTTATTGTCCAGATGTCGAGGTCGTCCGAGCAGTAGGTATGCCGCATCTTGCCACCCAAAAATTCCACGGCCTCCATATAGGGACCCGTCCCGATGGCTCCCTGCCAGTAGCGGCCATAGTCGCTGATGCAAATGGCATACGGGACTCCTACCCACCTGCCTTTACCACGCGAGGTGTAGTATCGCCCCATTTTCTCCGCCCGCCGCCGGACCTTGGCCGGGGTCAGTCGCCAGATCATGCCCTTGAAAAAGGCGTTGAAGACGTAGGAGAGGGCCTGCGAATGCTTGTCGTACCCGCAACCGATCACAACTGGGGAGGTGTAGTGATGCCACTCTTCGTTCTCGGTCTTTACCTTTGCCTCGGCGGTGCAGGTCGATCCCCATGTGCGGTTTTTTCGCCATCTTACGACGATTTCAGCGCACTTCACGTTCATCTGGGACTTCTCCTCCTTTTCTTTCTCTTTGCGGCTCAAATCGGCCTTAAGTTTGTCTATCGCGGCCCGGATCACCGTGTCGCTCTTGATTCCGGTAAGTTTGCGGACGCTGGGGACCGTCAGTCGGCGGCCCTCGATGTTCAGCGTCTTGATCGCTTGATTCAGTGTCATAGTTTTGTCAGTTTAAATGTGTAGTACTTGTCGAAGGTCACGGTCGCGGTGTGGCCTTCAATGCTCAGTTCGTAATGATGCGACACTTCGCCATATTGCATGGCCTCCTCGTAGTCTTTTGCTATCACGGGATCGGGAAGTATTCGTTGGCGGCAGAAGTAGTCCAGATACCGTCGCCACGCGATCTCGGGCGGGAACTTGTCCGGACTTTGGATGGCAAGGTTCGAAAGAAAACCCTCGTAATTGTTACCCCACGTCTTGCCGAAGATAGGAGTGTCCGTTCTCGGGTTCACCGCCGTGAAGCCTTCCAGTTTCCAGCCCGGAATGGTTAGGTATCGGTCGATGATTCTGTACCCTTGCCAGACCTCTACACGCTTGCAGAAGTCCACGTTCGTACGCCGCACGATGCTTCGTTTCATTGCCGTTCGTATTTCGGGAACCGCCCGGTGTGCGTGATGATGTAGGGGACGTTGATGTCCTCGATCACGTCGAACTTCACCCACGTCCGCAGGTTATTGCTGAGCCAGTAGACCCGCGCCCGCTTCTTCTCGTTGTCGATCTCCACGACCTCTCCGATCCGGCCGACAACATAATCCCCTTTGCTCCGGACAACTTTCTGTCCGATCTCTACATGTTGCATAGTATCTGATTTAAAATTTCGTTTGCTTCTTTCTCCTCCGCCGCCCGTACAGCGGCGCGGTATTCGGGCCATTTCCGGTCGGCGAAGTCCTGCACGGTCTCCGCCACCTTGTCGATGCCCTTGTAAATTTCCTTCGTCTTGTTGAGGCTCACCCGGTTCCCGAAACACTTGAAGCACTTCATCTGTAAGTCTTGCGTGTTTCGAAATGCCGGGATGTACTCCTCGATGTGTCGCTCGTCCCCTACCTCGACGTAACCGAATCGGTCGCCGTCGCGGTAGAAGTGCAGGAACTTGAAACGCCAGTTGTAGTTACTTGCTCGAATGTCGGTGCACTCGTCCGGCAATATAATGAACCTTTTCATGGCATAAGAAAGTCTGCCGCGAGGATCATTTCCTCCGGGATGTAGTTGTCGCCGTTGTCCTTCAAAAACGCTTCGACGGCCGCCTCTTCGATCTCGGAGTGCTCCCACGATTCGGAGCGGATCATATTGATTCGGTTGAGTTTCAGTGGCAAATACTCGCCGCTCTTGGTTCGGTCCCGATTGATATACCGGGTGTATTTGTCGTCAACGTCCTTGACCCGGAGACGCTCGAAACGCTTCTCGATCTTGTTGTGCCGCATGAAGGTGATACGGTGGGAGTCTACACACGTCCACGACCCGAGATCGGGCTGGAACTTGTAGCAGAACCCTCCGGTAGGCTCTTTGAAAACTTCGACCTTTGCATTCGCTCGTTTCGCCACCGCGACCGCATAGGGAACCCACGAATTCCCCCTTGCAGGTCACGAACTGATCTGTCGCCGCATATACTTCGATACTGACGCGCCGCATTTGTTCGACTATGAACTCCTGCTCGTTTTTAGAAAATATCATCGTAATATATTTTGAGTTTGTTGCCGCCCTTGTTCGTCATGCTGGGGAACACGGCCGCAAGTATCGTTATCCGACTGGTTTTCGGTGCCTCTTTGAGTTCGTACACAAGGTTCACATTTTCGTCCGTGTCTACCTCGATGCAGGGGGTCGGGATGTCTTCGTCGCCCAAAACGCGGCTCAATATTTCAGTGACTACCCCTTCGTACCTCGCTACTCTTTCTATCCGGGCCATTACTTTATTCGCAACCTCGGAAAAGGATTTTGTGTTCATGCTCTTTGGAATTGGCCGAGGGTGACAATATATTGTATGTCGCAGATCGGCGTGATAAGTTCGTAAATAGGTTCATGCCAGTTGTTTCCGGTTCCGTAGAAGCCGTTGAAGGTGAACCGGGCCCCGTGCATCTTTGCCCACTCCAACGCCTTCTCCTCCGGATTCGTGAAGGGGTTATTTTTGCGCTCGGCACCCCTCGGTGTCCGGTACTTGTCCCACAACCACGCGAACCCCTTTTGCGCTTGGTCATAGCTGACCGGGATCGGGTTCTCGATCTGGATTCGCTCACCCCGGTTGCGCCTACGTTTCAGGAGCAAAATTTCGTTTTCTTTGATGTAGCCCCGCTCCTCGGCGGCGGCAATGATCTTCTCAGTCGTCTGTTTCATCGTTCAGTTCGTTGTTAAGGTCTATTAATTCTTTGAATGTCTTGAGGTTGTCGAGGACCCAGTCCCCGATCTCGCTCCACCTCTTGTTAAGAAGCGCGTGAGAAATGCGGCTCGTTAGCGTTCCGATGCTCGCGTCGATGTGTTTCACGGCCTCCTCCCGAGTATCGAAGAGGTGGCCGTCGTTGGTCTCGTATTTAGCAATCCTTTTCATAGATGTCGTTGTAGAGTTCGTCGATTAACAAATCCAGTCCGTACACTTGAAAAACGAAGCCCCCGCCGAATACTCGGCCGCGATACTTACGCCCGCCGTGCTTGTTCGCCATCCGGCGGGCCGATTCCATTTTATCGCAATGGTCGCCGGGGTGATCCTCGTGGACCAGATCGAGGAAGTGGATAATAAAGCGCGGGTTCCCGTAAACGTCGCACGTCGTGTACATGCCACCGCTTTTAACGGTCCGGCGATATTCTTCTCGTGTCATGTTTTTCTGCTCTTATTTCGAAACCGCTCCGGTAAATCGTTTCCTCGCCTTCTGCCATTCGGTAGTCGGCGGCTCCTACTTGCGTACCGTTCACAAAATAGGAGACACAGCCGTGCCCGGTGCGGGCCTTTAAATCGCTCACGGCCTCGCGGATGCTTGTGTATGTCTTCATAGTACTACCATATGTCCGAGCCGGGTTCGAATCCATCCGCGCTGGCTCTTAGGCGCGGCGGCCAAAATATCCTTCATGTCTTGTTCGTCGATCCGGACCACTCCGTTCACGAGCGGTTTTCCTGCCGCCCGGTCGAAAATCCGGTATCTCTTCGGGTCCACCGTGATGACATAGTTTCCGGTGTCGATGGTGAAGTGATCGCGCCCGAACTCCAGCGATTCGCGGCCGAAGTCCGCCTGCCAGCGGCCTTTACCGATGTCGTATACAAATACCATTTTCGTAAAATTCAAATTCGTTATTTTCCGCGAAGTCCGCGAAATATTCTTGGCTTTGCGTATATTTGACGTCTTCACAGCACGCCGAGAAAAACGCCTCTAAACACTCCTCGATGACGTCACCGAAGACCTTGCCTTCGGTCGGTTGTTTGGCCGGGCCGAGAATCACGTCGTCCAAATAAAACCCGGTCGGCTCGAAGAGGGAAAGGCGGTGCCGAATATACCCGTCCAGTTCCGGCTTTCTGATCTCTTTGATCTCCGGGTCTGCATCCCAGTATAACACATAGTGGTAGGCGTCGTATAAGTACTCCGTCACCTCGATTCCGAAGTCAGTAGGTCGTATTCGCCCGTCTTTGGGTCGATACAAAGCCAGTACCCGACGCGACGATCCCGCCACGCCTTCACACCCTTCGTTACCGCGTTTTTCAGTGTCATAGGAAATATTCGTTTAATACCCGTGCGCAATCCTCCGGGCTTCCCATGACCTCCGCCGCACCGCCGCCCGGAAAATAAACGGCGGTCCCGGCTTCGATATTACGATCCACGCGACCGGGAACGCGCCCCGTTTCGCAAAGTGCCGACATGTAATTAGTTACAAGATTGACCACTTTTTTCATTCCCTTGTCCATGACTACACGAATTTTACTTGCCCGTTATACTCCAATGTTACCGCTTCTTGCTTCATCTCGTCGCGGATTTCGGTTGCCAGCGTGTACACCTCCTCGAAGTGCTCCCCGAAGGATTCCGGGGTGCAAAAAGCGTACACTATAGTCACATTTTCGACCACAAGCGAACCCGAATTCGACACCCAACCCCCGACGGCCGGAGTTGAGGTACAGCCCCCGAACCACTCCGAAAATTTGGTCATCACTTTGTTTACGAATTTTTTATTATCGGTCGGAACATTAACGTCCGTAGTGCTGGGAACATAAATTGCGACCTTTGCGTTAAGGTCAAATTTGAAATTTTTCATAATTCACTGGTTACGATTAATGACATAATTAAGGCCCCGAGAAAGCAAGCCCAAAAAAAGACTTCCGCGGCCCGGCGGCTATTCCATTTCATAGATAAAAATAAATTGGTTTTCAGTCTGGACACACGCTACCGGGGTGTCCTTGATTTTGGCTATAAGGTCGCGCCCGTCCTCGGAATCGCCCCAAACAGCCGCCATGTCGGAGCCGTTCGGGATCGTGCCGAAGAGAAGCGAACCCCCGAACGTTGCCGGGTCTACTATCGCATCCATGCTAAAAAGGGAATACACGCTGTTATAAGTGCCTAATTCGCAAACAGCCGAAAGAAAATCAAATGCTTTCATAATAGCGTGGTTTAATGGATTAGAGGTCCGGCGCGGTAAGCGAACCGCAAGCGTTGCCGCCTCAATTCTGAATTAATCCGGACCAAATATTACAACCTCTTTCGCTCTCCGGACGCGGGTTGTTTGCGTCCTTTCTTGCCCCCGTGACTGGTGTAATGCCTATGCGGGTATCTATCGCGGTTGTCTGTATTTCAGTTCCGCGGCCCTTTCGTACAATCACACGCGGGCAACGCTCAGGTTATTCGGGTCCCTATCCCTACCGGGCCTTTTCTGTTGTAACGTGACGGGTGCGGCTCAGTGTCATCCGTTGGTTTGTTCGGCTTTCCGTGTGCATCGTGTGCGGGCCGGGAATGTGTAGGGCGGCAAGGGCTTCGATAGTGTTAGTATCGCGGTTTAGCGAAATGCCGTTTTCAATTCCTCGTGTGTTGCGGATGCGTGCCCGGCGTGCCTAAGAACTAAGGCGGGACCGGAGCGAGGCGGGCGGAAAGTCTTTGAAAGAACGTGCAACGCCTTTGGGTGGGTTGCTGGTGCAAAGATAAAACGGGTTTTTCGAATATGCAAGAGCACTTTATAAAAATAACCCAAATTGAACAGCATTTGCCGTTGCGAACCCGATTTTGTGGAGAATATGAACAATTTTTGGGGCTTTGCGTGTTTTATGCTGATTTTAGGCGGGGTTCAATACTTGAACATGCCCTATTTCGCACGGAAACGCCCTAAATTTCGACGATCTCCCAAAGACGGGCAACTATACCACCCCGGAGGAGATCGGCGAAATGCGTGAATTACAGCAAGTTACAACAATGGTCCCGGATGCGGCAAAAAGATGCCGTTTTTATCGCGTTGAACTTTTGAACGGGGGCAAGTACCGGACGATGGGAGAAGTGCCGCCAGATCGACGGAAACGGGATGAAAACGGTATGCGTCGCGGTGGTGGCAAAGTGGGATTAAAGCGGGTAGGGAATAGAGAACGCGAGGAGAAAAAAGGAAAGCGCGTAAAGCGCTGATTACAAGCGAAAAGAAAGAAAAAGAAAAAAGGAAACGCGAAAAGAAACAAAAAGAAACATCAAAAGGAAAGAAAATGAAAGTAAAGGAAACATGCTGTAAATATGTGATTTTAGGCTGTTTGCTGTTTTCTGTGGCAAAAAATAGCACAAAAAGTTACTAAAAATAATCAAAAGGAAAGAAAAGGAAAGGAAAAGAAAGTTAAAAGGAAACAAAAATGGTAAATTTAACATAATATTTTTTGTGCCCAAATAGAACAAAAAATAGACCATTTAGAACACAATTTCCGTAACGCTGTGATTATCAGGCATTTGCGCGTAAATGCCTGATAATTAACGAGTTATGAAGGTCAAAAAAGTCGATTTTTTCGTTTTGCATTTGTTTTCAAGGGTTTGCAAAATACGCCATAAATTCAACCTAATTAACGTTATGTAAATTGTAACGGCCCCAAAATGCGGTTGCGGGCCGTGTAAACAAAAACGACCAAATCGGCTCCGTGTGCATTGTGGACGCGGTTTTGTGGCCGCTTATGTGCTGACTTACAGCGCGAACCGTGCCGGGGGCTGTGGCCCGCAGAGGGGCGGGGGGGGGTCCATCGCGGTCCCCGGTCCAGAAAGTGGACTCTGATGTATTAATTTTTTTTTTTAAAAATTTAGTAAAAATTTTTAATAATTATAACTCATTGATTATCAGCGATTTACGTTTTTTTTCTGTTTAAACATTATTTAAAATATTTTAAAAACGTAAAAAAAAACTCCCGAGACGCTGAAAAGAAAAATCCAATTCAACAATCGCATCAAACTTACTGATACACAATGCACTACTATCGAATATACCTCATTATCCTTTTAACTCCGTATTTTTAGTAAAAAAAAACTTTCAAAATATTTTTCTGTATAGTTACCTGTATAGTTACTTATAACTCGCTCTGTATCAGCGTTTTACAAATTTATAAATTGGAATATTTTAATAAATGGCCTCGGACAAAAAGCTAAAGTGCCTATTATCAGTACTTTACATTTTTGGAATTATTCTCCAAAAAAAAAAAAAAAGTTTTGCACCCCATTTTTACGGAGATACCCCTAAAATGACAACTTTTTTTTTGAACGCACACCGATACAGCGAGTTCGAAGCGCTTGTTGAACTGGATTTTTTTTTGCAAGGTCTCGGGAGTTTTTTTTTCTTTCTTAAATTTTTTTAAAAACTATGCTTTCGTTTTGTTACACTTTCCCGAAAATCCGACTTAGGTGAAAAAAAATCTCCAATTTGCTTGCACATGTAAAAAACGTTTCTTACATTTGCAGAAGTTAAACATTAAACATCATGTCTATACCTTTAAATAAAGAAGTTTTCGAGGAGTACATGGAGGCATGCCTCATCTCTCCGACCCCTCGTGTCTGCATGGCACCTGGTACGGTCACGCTCTTGGGCTTGATGGAGTCCTTCAAGTCTTGGTGCGATGCGAAGAAGAAGCCGATCTACGGACGACTGACGTTAGTGGAGTTC
>ENA-OOZG01000790-OOZG01000790.1-human-gut-metagenome-genome-assembly--contig:-NODE-790-length-24893-cov-8.117240_pt1 | contig 24893 bp, 21 predicted proteins | sample MGYA00241706_ERZ501384 | MGnify/ENA primary metagenome ERZ501384 (study PRJEB25962, sample SAMEA2042742) | human gut metagenome | biome: human gut; feature: human-associated habitat; material: faeces...
CTTTCAGATATATATAACAGAGGTGCATTTACTACAGGCTATTATGACAGCGTCAAGGGAAAGAAGATGATGTCACTGGGGCGTCCTAACCATATGGGAACGGAGTGCCTTAAGGTAGTATCTAACAAGGCAGGAAGAATTACATTTAAGGCATTAAAGAATGTGAACAGAGGCGATGTCTTTGAGATTGATAAAGAGCATTCATTTGAGAGCGGAGCTGATGTGGCAGCAGGACAGACCTTGGTTGTTAATCTTCCTAAGAAATACCCGCTGTATGAGGGAAGAATCCAGCAAGGTGTCGTTATCGCAGTCGTTCTGAATGCTTACAAGGTTCAGGAAGTTGCCTGATGTTTCACCTTTTGTCCAGAGGCAGTTGCGTGAACGGCTCCAGAATGTTACCTTTTTGGTTGCTATTGTCTTATCGTATGCTTCCTGATTCATGAATCCAAGCATCAAGACGTTCTTTGTAACTGCGTCTTGGATGATGGCAGGAACCAGTCCGCCTAATTTTTCGAAATCTATTTCCATTTTATCTTGTTTTTATTTTTCTTACATTATTATATTCCCCGTGTTCTATATTCTCACGTTGATTCCTTCTTCTCTCAGGTATTTCTTGAGGTCAGGAATGGCGATTTCTCCAAAGTGGAACACGCTGGCTGCCAGGGCAGCATCTGCCTTGCCTTGGGTGAACGCATCGCGGAAATGCTCCATCTTTCCAGCACCTCCAGAGGCGATGATAGGAATGCTTACTTCTTCAGCAAGACGGGCGAGGGCCTCGTTTGCGAATCCCTGTTTCACACCGTCATGATCCATACTGGTAAAGAGAATTTCACCGGCACCCCGGTCGGCTACTTCCTTAGCCCAGTCAAACAATCCTAGTTCCACCCGTTCTCTTCCGCCTTTTACATAACAGTGCCAGCCGTCAGAATCAAGACGTGCATCAATGGCGCATACGCAAACCTGTGAGCCATAATGGTTGGCAATTTCATCGATGAGCTCCGGATGTCGGATGGCAGCACTGTTGATGCTAACCTTGTCAGCTCCTGCGTTGAGCAGGCGGTCAACATCTTTGAGTTCATTGATTCCACCTCCCACAGTAAATGGGATGTTGATTTCGGCAGCCACGCGGGTTACCATATCCGTAAAGGTTTTGCGCTCTTCGAAACTCGCTGTAATATCTAGGAATACGAGCTCATCGGCTCCAGCATCGCTATAAGCTTTTCCCAGTTCTACCGGGTCACCAGCGCTGCGAAGGTTTACGAAATTGGTTCCCTTTACCGTCTCGCCGTTCTTTACATCAAGACAAGGAACGATTCGTTTAGCTAATCCTTTGTTACTTTGAACTTTGACCATTGAACTTTGAACTTTATGATTACTTAACTCCTAACTATAAACTTTTTGACTGTCAACTATTTAACTATTAACTAGTTTCTTAACATCGATTTTCCCTTCGTAGAAAGCTTTTCCAAATACTACGGCAGGAATTCCTGCAGTTTCCAATGCTTCGATGTCTTCGTTGCAACTTACTCCGCCTGAGGCGATAAGATGCAGTTGAGGATAGGCAGCCATTACTTCTTTGTAGAGTTCTATGGCAGGTCCCTGCAGCGTTCCGTCTTTGCTGATTTCTGTGCAGAGAACATAGCGTACTCCTTTATCGATGTACTTTTTCAGGAAAGGAAGGAGATCTTCAGAAGAATCTTCTTTCCATCCGTTGATAGAAATCTTTCCGTTTCTTACGTCGGCTCCCAGAATCAGGCGGTCAGCTCCATATTTGTCCAACCATTGCATGAAGAGTTCAGGATTGGTGACGGCAATGCTGCCCACTGTAACCATGCTTGCTCCCGCAGCAAAAGCTTTCTCAATATCTTCTTCGGTCTTGATTCCGCCACCGAAATCAACCACGAGAGAGGTTTCTGTGGTAATGGCCTTCAACACCGCATCATTTACGATGTGCTTTGACTTGGCTCCATCGAGGTCTACTACATGAAGGCGCTTGAAGCCCATCTGCTCAAACTGTTTTGCAACATCGGCAGGATTGTCATTGTAAACCTTCTTCTGGTCGTAATCGCCTTTGGTAAGACGAACACACTGGCCATTTATCAAGTCGATAGCTGGAATTAATTCTATCATATTAGTATTTCTTCTTTTATTTTATCTCTAAAAAGTTCTTTAAAATCTGTTCTCCCACCTTTCCGCTCTTTTCCGGATGGAACTGGCAGGTATAGAAATTGTCTTTGTGGAGCGATGCGCTATAAGGAAGAATGTATTCTGCCTTGGCAATGGTCTCCTCGCAGAGTGGCACATAATAACTATGTACGAAATAGGAGTAGGGATGAAGCAGCGCATCAGCGGTAGACTTGTCTGAGTCAGAATCTATTCTGTTTCCGAACCCCTTATAAAGGTCAGTCTTCAAATCATAGATTTCATTCCATCCCATAGCAGGCACCTTGTCTTCGTGTTTCTGAGGCTGGAATCGCTTTACATCTACATCAAAGATTCCGATGCAATCTACGTCACCTTCTTCCGAATGGCGGCACAAGAGCTGCTGTCCTACACAAATGCCCAGGACGGGTTGCTTCAAGTTCTTGATTACTTGATCAAGCTGATGAGCCTTCAGATATTCCATTGCTTCTCTTGCCTGGCCTTGTCCTGGGAAGAGAACGCGGTCAGCCTTCTGGAGCATTTCTGCATCATCTGTAAGTACAGGTTCGATGCCTAAACGCTTCATGGCGTTGACTACGGAATAGATATTTCCGGCATTATATTTTACGATTGCTACATCCATAACCTAACGTAATTCATTTCTATTTCTTATTTTTCGATGCAAAGGTACACATTTTCTTTTAATTTAAAGAAAATAAAAGCAAAAAGATTACGAAATATAGTAGATTTCTTTCAGAAAGTTAGAAATATGGCGTGTTTTTACGTTTTCGTTAAGTGAAAAAGGAGCAATTGGATGTAAACCAACATCTAATTGCTCCTTTTGAAGTGTTTATTTTGATAATCGAAACTTCTTAGTTTTCTTCTTCACTGTCTGCTGTGCGGAGAATGATAGAAGTTGCTCCAATGGTGAACAGGGTTCCGTCTTCGATAACGCGGCGTTCTCTGTCGCCCAGAATCTCATTGTCAACGAAAGTTCCTGTATAACTTGGTCCATCGCGGAGTACATACTTCAACTTGCCTTTCTTGTCGCGGCTAACGTTGATTACGCAATGGTTCATGTCAACGCTTGGGTCTACGGTTTCGATAGGACAGTTGATTCCGCTGTTCTTCATGTAGCGGCCGATGATGTTGTCGCCTAACTGCAGCGGGATGACCTGTTTGTAAGCGAATACGTTCTCGATGACAACGATAGAACCGTATCCCTTCTCGTTGGCATTCTCGTCAAGTTTTTCCTCCTTTCGGGTTTCGCGGAGCTTGGAAACTCCCATTCGGATGCCAAACTGCTTATTGCAATTAGGACAAACGAAAACGAGACTCTGACCTGCCTGATACTTGGTCTCATCGAAGGTGATAAAATTATCGCATTTAGGACAACGTACTCTTTTCATATTCTTTTTCTTACTTTTCTGTCTTTATTATAATAATGTGTTGTAGAAGTTTTCCGATACTCCTTGCTCTTTGTTCTAGCTAAAAACTATAAACTCTTAACTATCAACTATTCTTTCACTTTCGTAATCCAGCCGTCAGTAAAAGCATCATAGTTGTGTAAACGGTTGAGAGCAGTATAAGCTTCGCCCTCGGTAGAGTATGTTCCGTATATAACTTTCACATTATTATCCGTAATCAACACCCTAGCTTCCTTGAATCCCTTGTTCTGGAGGAGTTCTGCATAGCTCGCAGCATTGCGCTTGGTAACACGACTTGCCAAAACGATGCTATAGTAAGAAGAGGCTGTTTGCAATTCGTTGTCCTGAGTCATGTTGACAGACTTGGCAGGAATGCTCTCTTCTGCCTGTGATTCTGTACTAAGTACCAGTTCTTGAGGTTGCGCAACTTTGTTGATCTCCTTAGGCATGATGCGGTTCAGCATGCCTGTATCGATTTGGCTCTTCTGAACGGTTGGGGTTCCCAATGGAGAAGAGTAGGTGAAGAATGCAATGAGAGCAATGCAGGCTGCTGCAATATTGCGCAACCAGCTCTTCTTGATGCTGATGAATTCGGCATTTGATTCTTCATCTTCTTCGTTAACGAACACAGAATTGTTGACAGAGAGTCCACTCTCCATCTTCTGGTTACTATCCTGATTCTTGACTTCGCTTTCTGTACGATTGTTTTCTACTGTCTTTGCTGGCATATCAATGATTGAAGCAGCAGAAACTTCAGCCTTCTGAACCTCTTCTGCAGAAATCTGCGCGAGTGGGAGCATGTTTAAGCCGCCCAAACCATACAACTCAGGGGTAAGAATGCCCGCCTCGCATGGTTCGAAGGTATAATTTCCGTCTTCGTTCAATATGATGGTGCCAATATCATTCAGTTCAAATTTTCCTGAATTCTCCAGAGTCTGACGCATCTCTGTCACCTCATCAGCAATGCGGTTCAAAGCTTCCGGATAGCTGATATCGTATGCTTCAACATACGAAAGTGCAAGGAGAGAATCGTTCATCTGGAGCTGTGGGTTAAAGCCAATAGTTCTCAGCGGTGGCAAAAACATGCTGTCTCTGCCATCGTAACGCGCATCTACATGATGAGCCATGAAGCCACCAAATCCTGGGACAATCACGCAATCGTTGCTCAAAAGTAGGATCTCTATATGTCTTTCTAGTCTATTCACGTTTGCAAAGGTAGTGATTTTTTCGGAAATGACCAACAGAAAATAGAGAAAATTTTCGATGAAATCATAAAAAGTCTAATTTGTTTTGTCGTTTCGGGAAAAAGTATTACCTTTGTGCCTAAAATAAATAAGGTATAAATCAATGAAATATACAGAGACAGAAATTGAAGGAGTCTGGCTGATAGAACCTCGGGTATTTGATGATGCTCGCGGCTATTTCTTTGAAGCATGGAAGCAGGCTGACTTTGATGCTCACGTTGGAGGGCATGTGGAGTTTGTGCAAGACAATGAATCGATGTCGGCTCGTGGTGTGCTCAGAGGTTTGCATTATCAGAAAGGTGAATTCTCGCAGGCTAAGTTGGTGCGTGTCATCAAAGGCCGCGTGCTGGATGTAGCTGTTGACTTGAGAAAGGGCAGTAAGACTTTCGGTAAATATGTAATGGTTGAACTGAGTGGAGAGAACAAACGTCAGTTTTTCATTCCTCGCGGTTTTGCCCATGGTTTCCTGGTACTGAGTGACGAAGCCATCTTTACTTATAAAGTAGATAATGTTTATGCTCCTGATTACGAAGCCAGTATTCATTGGGATGATCCTACTATCGGAATAAAATGGCCTATTGAAGGAGTTGAGGTGCTTACGTCAGAAAAAGACAGAACCAAGGCAAAGTCTTTCGAAGAGGCTGATTATTTCGAGTAGAATTGGCATCAGCTTTTATCGGTTAATTTATTTAAAGAACTCATCATGAAAAAGATAGTTAATTTATGGCTGCTCAGTTGTATCTTGACTCTTGTTGCTTGTGGGCAGAAGGCCGAAAAGCAACAGGAAGTGAAGGAAGATACTGCGGCTAAGAAGATGTTGCAAGGCATTTGGCTGAACGATGACGATGAGGATGATGTGGCGTTCCGCGTAAAAGGCGATACGATTTATTATCCTGATTCTACCAGTCAGCCTGTCTACTTCTACATTGCTGGCGATACGCTTGTAATGAAGGGTGCTAATATTGCAAAATATCCGATCGTAAAACAGGCTGAGCATATTTTCCAGTTTAAAGTGCAGAATGGGGATGTGGTTAAGCTGGTGAAGACGGAAGATAAGTCTTATTTGCAGCAGTTCATCCACAACCATGTTTCCGTGGCGCTGAATCAGAATACGCTGATTAAACGTGATACGGTGGTTGTAAGGGGCGATGAGAAATATCATCTCTACGTACAGGTTAACCCAACAAGTTATAAGGTCTACAAGAGTTCTTATAATGATGATGGTGTTGAGGTAGACAATGTTTATTATGATAATATTGTGAACTTGCATGTTTATCATGGTGCCAACTGTCTGTTCTCTCGTGATTTTCATAAGAAGGATTTCGATAAGCAGGTTCCTGCTTCTTTCTTGGACCAGTCTATATTGAGCGACATCGTATTCAATAAGATAGATGAATCTGGCATTCATTATCTTGCTGTTCTGGCAATGCCTGACAGCAGTTTGAGTTATCAGGTTGAGGTTATCATTTCCTTTGAAGGAAAAATGAGAATGCGGGTTAAGAGTTAAAAAAAGAAATAAAAAAGTCACCCTGAAAGGGAAAGCATTGGATGTAAGATGCTTTTGTCCTTTCAGGGCGATTCTATTTTTAATGTCCTTATCCTGGAGGGATAGCTTGGTGGCTCAACTTTTAATTGAAGAATCCCAGCAAAGCTCCGGCTGCAACGGCAGAACCGATGACTCCCGCAACGTTTGGTCCCATGGCGTGCATGAGAAGGAAGTTGTGGCGGTCGTATTCCAGACCCAGGTTGTTGGAGATGCGTGCACTCATTGGTACGGCACTCACTCCGGCGTTTCCGATAAGTGGGTTCAGTTTCTTGCCTTTTGGTAAGAATAGATTCATCAGCTTGACGAATAAGATTCCGCTTGCCGATGCGATGATGAAAGCAAGAGCACCGAGAGCAAAGATTTTGATGGTGTTTAATGTCAGGAACTCTGAAGCCTGAGTAGAACAGCCTACGGTCAGGCCGAGGAGGATAACGACAATATCATTCAAGCTGCTGCTTGCTGTCTTGGCGAGTCGGGTTGTCTTTCCACTCTCTTTCAGAAGATTTCCGAAGAACAGCATTCCTAATAATGGCAAACCGGATGGAACGATGAAGGTGGTGAGAAGCAGACCGATGATAGGGAAGAGAATCTTTTCGGTCTGTGAAACCTGACGTGCCGGTTTCATCTTGATGACGCGCTCTTTCTTGGTTGTAAGCAGTCGCATCAAAGGTGGCTGGATTACAGGCACCAGTGCCATGTAAGAGTAGGCGCAAACAGCAATGGCTCCCATGAGGTTCGGACTCAGTTTGCTGCTCAGGAAGATGGCGGTTGGTCCGTCTGCTCCTCCGATAATGGCAATGCCAGCTGCCTGGTTAGGTTCGAATCCCAGAGCCAGTGCAATCATGTAGGCGCCGAAGATTCCAAATTGGGCAGCGGCTCCAATCAGGATGAGCTTTGGGTTGGAAATGAGCGCAGAGAAGTCGGTCATGGCTCCAATGCCCAGGAATACGAGTGGCGGGTACCAGCCCTTTTTCACTCCCTGGTAGAAGATGTTCAGAACGGAGTTGTCTTCGTATAAACCTATTTCGAGTCCTGCATCGGCACGGAATGGAATGTTGCCAAGAATGATTCCCAATCCGATAGGAACCAGGAGCAGCGGCTCAAAATCTTTCTTGATGGCGAGCCAGATAAAGAGTGCTCCCACCAGAATCATAATGAGGTTTCCTGCCGAGGCGTTGGCAAAGCCCGTAAAGGTAAGAAACTCATTGAAGTTTTGTATGATGAAATCCATAATTTACTTTGAACTTTGAAAGTTAGACATTGATTTACTTTGAACTTTGAAAGTCGAACATTGAACTTTATGATTAGTCTTTTGATTGGAAGAGTAATCATTAGCTTTTGTCTAAACAGCTTATTACGCGATTGTAACAAGCGTGTCTCCTTCCATTACTGCGTCTCCCTTGTTCACGTTGATGCTGGTAATGGTTCCCGAAGTTTCTGCATCGATGTTGTTCTGCATCTTCATGGCTTCGAGAACGACAACAGTATCGCCTGTGTTCACCTTGTCACCGACTTTCACCTTGATTTCGTTGATAGTGCCAGGCAGAGGGGCAACAACTGGTTTGCCTGCAGCAGGAGTTGCCTGTTTGCTTGATGAAGCAGAATCAGAACTTGTTGCAGAACTGGAACCTGCAGCAGAACCTGCGCTTGCAACAGAGCTGGCAGAAATGTTGTTTTGTCCATCACTTAACTTTACTTTCTGCTTACTGCTCTTAACCGGCTGTTTCATTTCCACTTCGAATGGAATTCCATTCACGGTTACATTGGCGATATTGCCTTCAATATCCTGTATTTCAACGACGTAATCTACGCCTTTAACCTTATATTCGTACTTTGCCATAGTTTCTATATTTTAACGTTGTTATTGTTGTTGTTGAATTTCGGAGCATTCCATCTGGTCTGTTTTGGCTTGATGGTGATAATGCCTGGTTCTACATCATGAACATCTTCCAGATATTCCTGTAGTGCAAGGGAGATGACTGCCATGTAAATCTCCTTATCAATACCCTTGGTTTCTAAACCATCTTTCAGAATCACGTTGGTCTTATGACTGAGGTCATGAGTAACCTCGATGGTCTTCTTTCCTGTCTTATATAATAAGGTGGCGTGCTTCTCAGTAGCACGGGCGATGCGCTGTTTATGTTTCATGTAGGCTCCGAAAACCCAGAACACGATGAAGAGGAGAGCAAGGCAGGCAAATACGATTCCCATTGAAAGTACGGCGATTCCTATTCCGTATGGGTCGCTTTTCTTCAATTGCTGGGCTTTACTCAAACCTGTGTTTTGAGGCAGATAGCCTGGAGTTACTGATCCGGCAATGGCTTTCTCCCATGTCTTGAAGTCCTTACTCAGTTCAAAACTCTCATCGGCAGCCAACACTGGCACGCTTACGGAATCTATCAGGTCAACGGCATTTCCGTCATAGAGTGCTATCCAGTTGGACATCTTTTCCTGTAGAATAAGATTGAGATGAAAAGGTCCCGAGTTGGAAGAATTCTTTGCCTTCCAATGTTGTCCGTTCCTGCCATCCTGGTACCAGGAACTGCTGTCGAAGATAACGATGCTCTTCTTGCCTCCCAGTGTGGTTCGTGGTTCATTGTTAGGCAATGGACACATCAACTGTCGGCGAGCTTCAGGCGACATTTTCTTGTCGAGAACCCTTCGGTCGGTGGTTAGGAACATACCACGCACATTATACGTGGTAAAGGAGGAATTGCTCAATTCCACCCATGGTTTGTGCTGTCCGTACTCATCTACAAGATTGGTACGGTTGTCGGTCATCACCTCCGTAATACGGATACTTTTGGCTCCTTGACTCCAAGCGGGCAAGGACGTGATGACTAGCATGGTTATCAGAAATCCCAATTTCTTCATACGCTTACTAACGTTTATAGGGTTATTGTTTCATATTTCGAAAAAATCTGCATCATATAGGAACGATAGCTGTTCCTAGAAGATTCATTAGGTTTGTTTCTTGTGCTCAAAGGTACGAAGAATTTCTGAAAAGACAACAAAAAAGGTGCACAAATTTTTGTCTTTGTGCACCTCTTTTATAATTTATAACTATTTTCTGTTGTTTTGTTAACTTTTGTAAGTCTTACGCTCCGCAGAAGAACAGCACCACTATCTGGGCTGTAAAGATACGGAGGAACATGCTCAATGGATAAACCGTAGAGTATCCTACAGCTGGAGCCTCTTTAGAGCAAGAAGCATTTGCATAAGCCAATGCAGGAGGGTCTGTGTAAGTACCGGCGAGCATACCCATGATGGTGAAGTAGTTGAACTTAAACTTCAGGCGGGCAATTGTACCGATGATGAGGATAGGAATAACGGTGATGAGGAAACCGCATCCCACATATTTCAAACCGTCACCCTGTACTACTGTGTCCCAGAATCCGGCTCCAGCCTTGATTCCCACACTCGCCAGGAAGAGTACAAGTCCTATTTCTCGCAGCATCATATTAGCCGAAGTCGTCGTATAAGTTACCAGCTTCATGCGATAGCCGAAACGACCGATGAGGATGGCGATGATCAGCGGACCTCCGGCAATACCCAACTTCAAAGGCACCGGCATTCCCGGAATGGCAAATGGGAGAGAACCGAAGATAATACCTACCATAATGCCTACGAAGATAGTGGCAATGTTAGGCGCATCGAGGCGCTTTACAGAGTTACCCATGATTTCAGCCACACGGTTCACATTCTCTTCAGGACCTACAACCAGAATCTTATCACCTACGTGGAAGTGGTGGTTTCTGCCTGCAAAAATGTCCATTCCCTGACGGGAAATACGGGTTACGTTAACGCCGTATACGCTGGAGAAGTGCATCTTACCCAAGGTCTTACCGTTCATTTCCGGACGGGTAACGATGATACGGCGAGAAACAAAGTGCTGTACTTCATCCTTCTCGCGGTCCCATTCAGCTTCAACCTCTGGTCCGATAAAAGCCTTGATGGCTTCAGCATCAGCCTCTGCACATACAACGAGCAATTCGTCTCCAACCTCAAACTTAGTCTTGCTGTTAGGAATGCTCACCTCGCCATTGTGGAGCAGTCGTGAACATACAATGTCACGGTTCAAGAACTCAGAAACTTCTCTCAGCGTTCTGCCTGTAATATAAGCATTTTCCACGCGCAAGTGCATGTTATGGGCCTTAGCGTGTGGGTTGGCAGCATCTTCTTCGTTAAGCTGTTCTTCCTCATCAACAGTATTAATCTTACAGATGTACTTGATAAGGATGGTAGCACCAATAATGCCCACCACACCAAGAGGATAAGCACAAGCATAACCGTTGGCAATACTTGGAGCACCATTAGGGAAGACGCTGAGCAAAGCCTCGTTGGCAGCACCAAGACCCGGAGTATTGGTAACCGCACCATAGAGAGTACCTACCATCATAGGCAGGTTGTTAGGGTTGCTCGTATCAAAGAAGAGATAATAGCAACCAAACATCACGAGGATGTTGAGCAGAATTGCGCTAGCCGAAAGCATGTTGAGCGTAACACCACCTTTCTTGAAACTCTCGAAGAAGCCAGGTCCTACCTGGAGACCAATCATGAAGACGAAGAGGATCAAGCCGAAGTCTTGTACGAAAGTGAGAATTTCCTTTGGACCGGTGAAGCCAACGTGGCCAGCCAAAATACCTGCGAAGAGAACGAAGGTGACACCTAACGAAATGCCGCCAATCTTTAGCTTTCCGAGGTAAACACCAATAGCTATCACGATAGCGTAGAGTAGGGCGATGTGAGCCACCGACTCGGTATTGGTGAAGAGATTAACAATCCAATCCATGTATTCGTTTTAAAATCAGAAAATTATATTCCTGTAGTTTACCAAATTATTTTAGAATTTATGTTTTCTGTTGCTTGTTTTAAATGAAAGATACAGTTCTGTTTATAGAGAGAATCTGTAGATTATTAGGGATTCAATTAAAACTGAAAATTGGAGGACATCACATAGGATGCCCTCCAACCTATTTTTTCTTGTAAAAAATCAAGCCCTTTTTGCAAATGGCTTTCTTTTTGACATGAGATTACTTCTCGATAGCTGCTACACCTGGCAATACCTTACCCTCGATAGCCTCGAGGAGAGCACCACCACCTGTAGAGATGTAAGATACCTGATCAGCCAAACCGAACTTGTTGATACAAGCTACAGAGTCACCACCACCGATGAGTGAGAAAGCACCTTCCTTTGTAGCCTCAGCGATTGCGTCAGCAATAGCCTTAGAACCACCAGCGAAGTTGTCGAACTCGAATACACCTGCAGGACCGTTCCAGAGGATAGTCTTGGCACCCTTGATGGCAGCTGCGAAAGCCTTGCGAGTCTCAGGACCTGCGTCCATACCCTCCCAACCGTCAGGGATGTTGTTAGATGGGCAAACCTGAGTATTGCAGTCGTTCTTGAAGTCGTCACCGCAGATAGAGTCTGTGCCGAGTACGAGGTTTACACCATTCTCCTTAGCCTTCTTGATTACGTCGAGAGCAACGTCGAGCTTGTCATCCTCGCAGATAGACATACCGATCTTGCCGCCGAGAGCCTTAGAGAATGTATAAGTCATACCACCGCAGAGAATCAGATTGTCAACCTTAGTCAACAGGTTCTCGATGATACCGATCTTAGTAGAAACCTTAGAACCACCCATGATAGCAGTGAATGGGCGCTTGATGTTGCCGAGAACTGCGTCAACAGCCTTAACTTCCTTCTCCATCAAGAAGCCGAGCATCTTGTGATCCTTGTCGAAAGAATCAGCGATGACAGCTGTAGAAGCGTGCTTGCGGTGAGCTGTACCGAATGCGTCCATTACATATACGTCAGCGTAAGAAGCCAACTTGGCAGCGAACTTCTTCTGACGCTCCTTCATCTCAGCCTTAGCAGCATCGAATTCTGGAGTACCCTTCTCAACGCCAACTGGCTTGCCTTCCTCTTCAGGATAGAAGCGGAGGTTCTCGAGCAAGAGAGCCTCACCTGGCTTCAAGGCAGCTGCCTCAGCATCAGCGTTACCGCAGTCCTTAGCGAACTTAACGTCTACGCCGAGAGCGTCTGATACGTTCTTAACAATCTGAGAGAGAGAAAGCTCTGGTTTAACCTTGCCCTTTGGCTTACCCATGTGGCTCATCATGATGAGCGCACCGCCGTCTGTAAGTACCTTCTTCAATGTAGGAAGGGCACCGCGGATACGAGTGTCGTCTGTTACATTACCATTTTCATCCAATGGCACGTTGAAGTCAACGCGCACGATTGCCTTGTGACCGGCAAAGTTAAAATCTTCAATTTTCATTTTACCTAAATTTTATTTAGTTTATGTACTAATTTATTGTTCTAAACCTTTCTGCTGGTTTCAAAAACCGAAGGCAAAGATACAAATTATATTTGAATCAGCAAAATATAGTAGCGGTTTTTATGATTTTTAGTAGATGAAATCGTCTGTTTGCTATATCGGGTTTGCAAAATTCGTGTTTTGCGCTTCCTTCTGCCTGATTTGTTAAACAAAATGGAGAGAAATGAAATATATTCTTAACAAATTACTTTTTTTTTGGATTTTTCGATAATAAATAGTACCTTTGTGCGCAGTTAAAACGTTATTACATATAAATGAGATAAAATGGCGAAAGATAAGATTGCTTTTGTGTGCAGCAATTGCGGGCAGGAAAGTGCCAAATGGATGGGCAAATGTCCTAGCTGCGGACAATGGAATACATTTAAGGAAATTCGTATTGCTGCTGATTCCGGATCGCAGGCTGCGAAGAATGCCGGAATGACCATGCGTCATGGTGGAGTTGCCACGATGTTTGGTGGGCAGCACAGCGAGCATGACGCTGCGCCGATGAAGCTTCGCGATATTTCTGCGATTGATGAACCGCGCATCGATATGAGGGACGAGGAGCTGAACCGTGTGCTGGGTGGCGGAATGGTTCCTGGCAGCATTACGCTCCTGGGCGGTGAACCGGGAATCGGTAAGAGTACGCTCACCTTGCAGACTATTCTGAACATGACTGACCGCCGCATCCTGTATGTGAGCGGAGAGGAGAGTGCCCATCAGATTAAACTCCGTGCCGACCGGTTGGCTAAAGGACAGGCGATGCTCAGAGATGGTTCTTCTGCTGACACACTGAAAACGGCTTCTCTTTCATCAGAAGGAGCTTTTGATCATATTACGGTTCTCTGTGAAACGCAGTTGGAGAAAATCTTCAGCCATATCCAGGAAGTAGCTCCACAGCTGATAGTTATAGATTCTATCCAAACTATTGCTACGGAAGAAGTAGACAGTTCGCCGGGTTCTGTTTCCCAAGTTCGCGAGTGTGCAGCCTCCCTGCTCCGATTTGCCAAGACGAGTGGCATTCCGGTTATTCTGATAGGACATATTAATAAGGAGGGAACGCTTGCCGGACCAAAGATTCTGGAGCACATCGTAGATACGGTGATTCAGTTTGAGGGCGACCAGCATTACATGTACCGCATCTTGAGAAGCATCAAAAACCGATTCGGAAGTACTTCTGAGTTGGGAATCTATGAGATGATGCAAGGCGGACTCCGACAGGTGAGCAATCCTTCAGAGTTGCTGCTTACTGAAGATCATGACGGGCTTTCGGGTGTTGCCATCAGCGCAGCCATCGAGGGTGTCCGTCCGTTCCTGGTAGAGACGCAGGCTTTGGTTTCAACAGCAGCCTATGGAACCCCGCAACGTTCGGCAACGGGCTTTGACCAGCGCCGTTTGAACATGCTCCTGGCGGTTCTAGAGAAACGTGTGGGGTTCAAGCTGATGCAGAAGGACGTGTTTCTGAATATTGCCGGAGGATTGAGAGTAACCGATCCTGCCATGGACTTGAGTGTGTTGGCAGCCGTATTGAGCAGCAATGTTGACACACCTATCGAGCAAGGGTGGTGTATGGCGGGCGAGGTAGGTCTGAGCGGCGAAGTCCGTCCGGTGAGCCGCATCGAACAGCGTATTGCTGAGGCTGAAAAACTGGGATTCCAGCACATCATCATTCCGAAGTACAACAATCATGGTTTCGACCATAAGAAATATAAGATAGAAATTCATCCCGTTAGGAAGGTGGAAGAAGCATTTCGCTGCCTGTTCGGGTGAAGTAAAAAGTAATCATACAGTTCAAATTTCAAATTTCAAAATTCAAAGTAAAATGAAGGATTCAGTAATCATTGTGAGCGGCGGCATGGATAGCATCACGCTGCTCTACGACAAGAAAGACGAGATTGCACTCGGCATTAGTTTTAACTATGGAAGTAATCATAACGAGCGTGAAATTCCTTTCGCCAAGATGCATTGTGAGCGTTTGGGAATCAAGCATATTACGATAGATTTGGGTTTCATGCATCAGTATTTCAAGAGTTCTCTTCTTGAAGGTGCCGATGCGATTCCTGAGGGGCATTATGCTGCTGATAATATGAAGAGTACGGTGGTTCCTTTCCGTAATGGAATCATGCTGAGCATTGCCATCGGCATTGCTGAGAGTAATAATCTGAAGAAAGTTTTCATCGCTAACCATGGTGGCGATCATACGATTTACCCAGACTGTCGTCCGGAGTTTATCAAGGCGATTGATGAGGCTGCTGAAGCAGGAACGTTCGTTGATGTGCGCGTGGTGGCTCCTTATACGAATATTACCAAAGGGCAGATTGCGGAGATAGGTAAGAAGTTGGGCATTGACTATGCTGAAACCTGGAGCTGCTATAAGGGCGGTGAGAAGCATTGTGGCAAATGCGGAACTTGCGTTGAGCGCAAGGAGGCTTTGGCCGAGGCGGGTATTGAGGATACTACTGAGTATGAAGAATAAGGATGACGACGAACCAGGCGTTCTTCGTTCCCTATATATAATAAGGTGTAATCAGAATAAATATAATAAAAGAAAAATGAAAACAGCGATTTTATCTGCGGCTCTGATGCTTGCATCAACCGTTGCGATGGCTCAGAAGAGCAACTTCCAGTTGAAGGTGGATTTGAAGAATTTCAATTCCGATTCTGTACTTGTTTACAAGGGCAGAAATGTTAAGATGGATACGGTTTTGGTGAAGAATGGCAAGTTTACCTATTCTGCAAACCTTGATAAGGCAGCCGGATACGTTTTCCTCTCACCTGAAGCTTATCGTGGTGCAGGTCAGTTTATGTTCAACCTGCCTTGTGTTCCTGGCGAGAAGGCTGAAGTTAAGGGCGATGCAAAGACCCGCTTCGATATTTCGGGTTCTAAGTTCTATCAGCAGTATCATGAAGTAGATGTTCTGCTGGAGAATGCTAATAAGGAGTTGAGAGATTACGAAGCTTCCCTGAACCAGAGAATCAAGAATGGTGAGACCCAGCAGACCATCATGGCAGAATATGAGCAGAAGGCTCCTGCCCTGCAAAAGGCAAAGGACGATAAGATTTTCGATTTCGTAAAACAGCATCCTGATTATGAGGCTTGTGCTACTATCATAGAGCAGTTCGATGATGTCAGCAAGATGGAGAAACTGCTGGGCTTGCTCTCTGAGAATGTGAAGAACGGCAGAATGAAGGCTTTCTACCAGCCAATGATTGATATGGCTAAGAAGCGTGCTGAGGCTGAGGAGAAGGCTAAGAAGGTGCAGGCTGCCGGTGTTGAGGCTCCTGACTTCACGCTGAAGGATATTAAAGGAAATGATTTCAAGCTTTCCAGCCTTCGCGGTAAGATTGTAGTTCTCGACTTTTGGGGTTCATGGTGCGGATGGTGCATCAAGGGAATGCCTAAGATGAAGGAGTATTACGAAAAGTACAAGGGTAAGTTTGAAATTCTTGGTGTAGATTGTAATGATACAGAGGCTAAGTGGAAGGCTGCTGTTGAGAAGCACCAGCTGCCATGGATTCATGTTTATAATCCAAAGGACAGTAAGGTTCTCAGCGATTACGCTGTTCAGGGTTTCCCTACTAAGATTGTGATTGATGCTAACGGTAAGATTATCAAGACTATTGTTGGTGAGGATCCTGCTTTCTACACATTGCTTGATGAAGTGTTAAGCAAGTAATGTTAACATAAAACAATGTCGCCCTGTAAGTGCAAAATTACATTTGCTCTTACAGGGCGATTTTTTGTTTGTTTAGTATTTTATTTCTTTTTCTTCTTCAATTCCAGTTTCGGAATCTTGATTTTCTGTCCGGCCTTTACGGTGTTTTTACCATTCAGGGCTTCTACGTAGCATTCCATGCCGGAACCTAAATAGCGGGTGCTGATCTGTTCGAGGGTCTGACCGGCGCCAACCGTAACAGTCTGGGCAACTCCTATGATTCGGTAAGCTCCCGTGCGTACGCGAGCATCCTTATCATACTGGGATGATGCTATTTTCGAAGTAGCCTTTTCTTCGGCTTTATCTTTAGCCTTTTCTTTCGCTTCAGCCTTAGCTTTTGCTTCAGTCTGCTTAGCTTTTTCAGCGCTAGCACTTTCCTCATCCGATTTTTCAGCCAGTTTTACTGCTTCTGCAGTTTTAGCCATACGGATGCTGTCTTCCATCGCTTTCTGGCGGAGTTTCTGTTCCTGAGAGAGTGGGGTGGCAGCTGGTTTGGCTGGGACTTTCTTGGCTGGAGCCTGATGATACTGGTTTAGCTGCATGGCTAGATGATCACGCTGGGCAGTCATCTGACCATAGTTGAAGGCAAACCATCCCATTCCGCCAATCAAAGCTACTACGATGAGACAGACTGCAACGACCAGATAGCGAGGAATAACAATATGATGAGAATTGGAAGATTCTTCTTCCTCCTCTTCTTCTTCTTCAGATTCATCTGATGCAGGTACTGCTGGTTCAACAACTGCTTTCAGGGCTTGCTGTTGTTGGGCTAATTCAAGCTTCTCCTGCTCAAGTCTTTCCTGCTCAAGTCTTTCCTGTTCCAGCCTTTCCTGCTCAAGTTTCTCCTGCTCCAGTCTTTCCTGCTCCAGTCTTTCCTGCTCCAGTCTTTCCTGTTCAAGTCTTTCCTGTTCCAGTTTTTCCTGCTCTTGCTTTTCTTTTTCAAGCTTTTCTTTCTGTATTCTTTCCTGCTCCAGTTGGGCTTGTTTTAATCTTTCCAGTTTGGCTTGTTCAATAGCAATTTGCTTTGCTAGTTCGTCTTCGTCTTCTTTTTCCTTTTCAGATCCGATTACGACAACCTCCGGATTTGGAGTTGCAGTTTTTTCTTCGTCCAGAAAATCGATTACTTGTGCAGGAGCATCTTCTGTCTGTTCTTCTCCAAACTTCTCATCTATTTCATCGAAATCTACGCCGTCATTTACTACCACCGTTTCAAATTGGGCGAATGGCTTGTTCACGATTTCTTTCAGGATGTTGTCAGGCGTGAAGGTGAGTTTGTCTCTGCCTTCAATGGTGAAGCGCTCGCCCGTGTTCACATTGATGCTTTCACGGTCTTTCGTGGCCTGTACCTTAAAGGTGCCCAGCCATTTTATCTTCACCTGCTTGTCGGCATCGAGTCCCTGATTGCACACATCAAACATCTTCCGGATGAAGAGTTCTGCTTCCACCTGGCTCAGACCGCTCTTATCTGCAAGCAGTTTTCCGAGTGTATTTAAACTGAATTTGCTCATTGCTCATCCCCTCCATTCTTTAGTTTTTCCTTGACCGAAGCAACCGGTCGGAAACCCAACACCAACTTAGGCGGTACCAGCTGGCGCTTCTTGGTAGTAGGATTAACCACCACTCGCTCCATGCGCTTCTTCACTTCGAAGGTGCCAAAATTGGGGATAGAGACAGCTTCTCCATCCTCAAACTCGGCAATCATAGCGTCTATCGCCTTGCGCACCAACTTTTGGGTGTCTTCCTGCGAATAGCCGGTTTGCTGAGCCAGTTCAGCGATGTATTCCTTATTGTTCATATTTATTTAATATGTAGTCAAAATTTCTTAAACTCCAGGCTATGGGGGAGAGAATGATTATTTCACCACCTTGCCATAGAGGTCAAATTCCTCGCTTGCAGTAATTTCTACCTGATAGAAACAACCCACGCGCAGACGCTTCTCATCGGCACGGATCAGAACCTCAGGGTCTACTTCCGGAGAGCAGAACTCTGTTCGTCCGATGTAGTAATCGCCTTCCTTGCGGTCGATGATAACGGTCATGGTTTTGCCCACCTTATCTGCCTCAATCTCAGAGCTGATGTCTTGCTGCAGAATCATCAGTTCGTCCAGACGGCGCTGCTTTACCTCGGCAGGCACGTTGTCTTCGTAGTGGGTGGCGCTGTAGGTTCCTTCTTCCTCAGAGTAGGCAAAAGCGCCCATGCGCTCAAATCTCTGTTCGCGTACGAAGTCGAGGAGCTCGTGGAAATCCTCATCTGTCTCGCCTGGGAAACCAACCATCAGCGTAGTGCGGATGTGAATGCCTGGCACGCGTTCGCGGATGGCCTTCAGCAGATTGATGGTTTCCTGCTTCGTTACGTGGCGATGCATACTGGTGAGCATGTGGTCGCTGATGTGCTGGAGGGCAATGTCGAGATATTTGCATACGTTTGGCTTCTCGCGCATCACGTCCAGAAGATCCATAGGGAACTGGTTTGGATAAGCGTAATGCAGGCGAATCCATTTCACGCCCGGAATATCAGCCATCTCGCTGATGAGTTCGGTAATATGATGCTTGCCGTCAATATCTACGCCGTAGTAGGTGAGTTCCTGAGCGATAATCTGAAACTCCTTTACGCCTTCTGCCACCAGTTCGCGCACCTCCTGCAGAATCTCTTCCTTCGGACGAGAAACGTGCTTGCCGGTGATGATAGGAATGGCGCAGTAGGCACAGTGGCGGTTGCAGCCCTCAGCTATCTTGATGTAGGCATAATGGCGCGGAGTGGTGAGATGACGTTGGCCGTTGCAGGACGAAACTTCCGCCTTGCCGAGTTCCTGCAGGAGCTGTTTGTAGTTGAATTTGCCGTAGAACTTATCCACTTCGGGCATTTCTTCTTCCAGTTCCTTCTGGTAGCGCTGCGAGAGACAGCCCATTACGTAGAGCTTTCTGAGTCGGCCTTCTTCCTTAGCCTGGATAAACTCCAGGATGGTGTCGATGCTTTCCTGCTTTGCATCCTCGATGAAACCGCATGTGTTGATAACAGCTATCTCGCCCTGAGGGCGCTTTGAATCGTGAACGCAATGGTAGCCGTTTGCCTCAAACTGCTTCATCAGCAACTCGCTGTCAACGAGGTTCTTCGAGCAGCCCAGGGTAATAATATCTATTTGATTTTTCTTCATTTTCTAATTTTTAAAGAGCGAGTCTACGAATTCTGTCTTGTTGAAGAGCTGCAGATCTTCCATACCTTCGCCCAGTCCGATGTATTTTACAGGCACCTTGAGCTGGTCGCTGATGCCGATGACAACGCCGCCCTTAGCGGTTCCGTCGAGCTTGGTGATGGCGAGCGAGGAGATGTTGGTAACGGCAGAGAACTGCTTAGCCTGCTCGAATGCATTCTGTCCGGTACTTCCGTCGAGCACGAGCATTACCTCGTCTGGTGCTTCAGGCATTACCTTCTTCATTACTTCCTTTATTTTCTTGAGCTCATTCATCAGGTTCACCTTGTTGTGCAGTCGGCCTGCCGTATCGATGAGCACCACGTCGGCGCCGTTTGCCTTGGCGCTCTGAAGGGTGTCGAACGCCACGCTTGCCGGGTCGCTTCCCATCTGCTGTTTCACTACAGGCACACCCACGCGCTCGCCCCAGATGCAAATCTGCTCTACGGCAGCGGCACGGAAGGTGTCGGCAGCTCCCAGAACAACCTTCTTGCCAGCCTTCTTAAACTGGTAAGCCAGCTTGCCGATGGTGGTTGTCTTGCCCACGCCGTTTACGCCTACTACGAGGATAACGTAAGGCTTATGGTCGGCAGGAAGTTCCCAGTCTGCCAGGTCATCGCTGTGATTCTCGGAGAGGAGAATGGCGATTTCCTCGCGCAGAATGCGGTTGAGCTCGCTGGTTGAAACATATTTATCGCGGGCCACACGTTCTTCGATGCGGCGGATAATCTTGACAGTGGTTTCTACACCTACGTCTGAAGTGATGAGTACCTCTTCGAGATCGTCGAGCACATCATCATCGACGGTAGACTTTCCGGCAACGGCGCGCGCCAGTTTGCCAAACACACTCTCCTTGGTTTTTTCAAGTCCCTTATCGAGAGTTTCCTTCTTTTTGTTGCTGAATAATCCGAATAATCCCATAATCTTGTTTTTATTTTCTGCAAAGATACTCATTTTTTTTTATTTTATGGCTTTTTCACTTGCTTTTTCGCCCTTTTCTAGAAAAAAAGTAAAGATTTAGAGGGTTTTATGTCATGACAGAAGGGTTTTCGCCGATATTGTGGGTTAATAAGGTTTAATAAATAATGTTGTCTGCTACAAAAAACAAATCGCCCTGCAAAGGACAAAAGCGGTTTGGCTTCTGGACCCTTGCAGGGCGTTCTGTTTATTTCTTCATCATTTCCTTTACGGCTCTTTCGAGCTGGGTATCATGGCCATTGATGAAATCTTCCGGACTGTTGTAAACCTCGATGTCTGGGTTCAGCTGGGTGTTCTCGCCGAACACGCCACGCATGTCGCGGCAGCCTACCTGAGGAATACCGAATACAAGCGTGTTGTCCATCAGCGTTTCCCACCATACGGCTGTCATGGTTCCTGCTACAGGAGCACCGATCAGCTTGCCGATTCCGAGTTCCTTGTAAACCCATGGGAAACCGTGACCGTTGCTGTAATCGTTCTCGCAGATCATGACGCAAGATGGCTTCACCCATTTGTTGAACGGATCGCGGCCAACTACCTTGCCGTGAGGTACAAACTCCTGATACTGCTTGCCGTTGAGCAGGGTGCAGAGATCATCGTGCAACCAGCCGCCACCATTATGGCGTTCGTCTACGATTACAGCGTCTCTGTTTCGGTTCTTGTCGCTCAGCAGTTCGCTGTAAACGGTGCGGAAACTCTCCGAATTCATCGCCTTAACGTGAACATAAGCGATGCGTCCGCCCGAAATGCTGTCAACGAAAGCGCGGTTGCGGTCTACCCATCGCTTGTAGAGCAGGTTGTTGAGTTTGCCCTGAGAGATAGCCTTCACCGTAACCTCCATCTTCTTGCCCTTGGCGTTTCTGATGCCGAGGCGTACATTCTTGCCAACCTTTCCGTCGAGCAATGGGAAGTAGTCCATTCCGGCTTTAATCTCCTCGCCGTCGATGCTCTCGATGATGCTGCCGGCTGTTACGCCCGTATTCTTCACATCGAAAGGACCACGCTTGATAATCTCCTGAATCTTCAGGCCGTCGCCCTGGTACTGAGGGTCGAAGAATACTCCCAGGTTGGCGGTGGTAAGCGCGCTGTTCGAAGCGTAGTAGCGAGCTCCTGTATGCGAAGCGTTCAGCTCGCCAAGCATTTCGCTCAACATCTCCTGGAAGTCGAAATTGTTGTTGATGTAAGGCAGAAACTTCTCATAGGTCTTGCGGTAACCTTCCCAGTCAACACCATGAATCTTAGGGTCATAGAACTTGTCTTTCACCTGTCGCCATATGTGGTCGAAGAGATACTGTCGCTCCTCGGCTGGCTTATAGTTGAAGTTAGCCTCAAAGCTGATGTCCTTGGTGCTGAATCCGCTCAGATCCACCTTCTTGATGCTGCTTCCGTTGCAGATAAAGAGGTTCTTCACATCCTTGTCGGTCTGCAGGTTGCCCTGGCCTACGCCCTTCATCACGAGCTTGGTAGAGCCGTCCTTCAGGTCGTGCTGCCAGAGGTCGTAATCATCCTCGAAGGCTGCCTGGTAGTAGAGCTTGTCGCCGTCTTTAGAGAGCACAGCATCGCCCATGTGCGAAGAGTTTGCGGTGAGGCGTACGATTCTGTCGCGGCAGTTTTCGATGTCCAGCTCCAGTGGCTTTACCTTTTCCACCTCTATCTTTCCGGTCTTCTTCTGCTTTTCGTCAGCCTTCTTTTTAGCCTCTTCCTTCTTCTCGTCTTCCTTCTTCTCCTTTTCGTCCTTGTTGGCGTCAGCCAGTTCTATTTCTTCCTTGCTCATGTTGAAGCGGTTGTAGGCGTCCAGGTCGAAGAACATGATGTAGGCATCGTCTTCAGCTCCCCAGCTTCCATGACTGCGGTAGCCGGCTCTGTCGCTCTGGAAGAGCATTGCCTTGCCGTCGAGCACCCATTTGCCGTTGCTGTCGCTGTAGCCGGAATTGGTCAGGTTGTGAACCTCTTTGCCGTCAGCCTTTACCAGCGCAATATCCTGGTTGTTCCAGCCGCCGTTGCCGATATAGGTTGAAAGGAGCCATTTGCTGTCTGGTGACCATTCGAAAGCGATGTCTCCATCGCTGTAAGAGTAGACGTATTTCCCGTCGAGCACAGTGCGGATTTCCTTCGATTTCAGATTGACGATGCGGAGTGCTGCACGGTCTTCGAAGAAAGCCACTTCCTTGCCGTCAGGAGAATATTGAGGATACTGCGATGTAATGCCTGTTTTCACCAGCTGCTCTTCCTCGATGTCGGTAGCGTAGGTGAAGTTCTTCTCTTTCTCGTTCTTGATCTTAGACTGGTAAATCTGCCATACGCCATTGCGCTCGGCTGCATAGACCAAGGCTCTGCCGTCTGGCGAGAAACTCAGGTTGCGCTCCTGCTGTGGTGTGTCGGTAATGCGCTTGGTAGTGGTGTATTCTACAGAAGTTACGTATACGTCGCCATGCATCACGAAAGCCACTTCCTTGGCGTCTGGCGAAACGGAAATCTCTGTAGCTCCCCAGCTTTTTATCTGACGTACGAGGCTTGGAGCGTCATTATCTGTTGTAATGGAGATGTTCACCTTCTGAGGCTCTCCACCTTCTTTCACGGTGTAGATTTCGCCATCATATCCGTAGCAGAGCAGGTCGGCGCTGGATGCAGTGAGGAATCTTACCGGATTGCCTTTGTGGTGGGTAATCTGCTTGTCGCTTGAACTGTTGAGGCTGCGGCGGTAGATATTGAATGTGCCGTCCTGCTCGCTCAGATAGAAGAATGATTTCTCGTCTGATGTCCATACTGGCGAGCGGTCTTCGCCGGAAAAGGTAGTCTGCTTGGCAAACTTTCCGTTACTCTTCAGCCAGATGTCGCGAGCGATAGGTGATTTCTGGTGTTTGCGCCAAGGGTCTTCGTATCCCTTTTTGTCGTGGTAGAGAATGTCGCCGTTCTTGGCGATGCTGATATCCTCCATGGTGAGGGTAGAGAAGAGTTCCGGTCTTCCGCCCTTGGTGCTTACCTTATATACTTGTGGAAATGTGTTGTCGCCGAAGATGATGCTCTGGGCTGTAGGCTGCAGACTGGCAGAGTAGAGCACATGGTCGTTGTCTGCAAAGGCGATAGGTGTTTCGCTGCCGCTGTTGGTGGTGAGTCGGGTAGGAGCACCGCCTTTCGCATCGATTACGAAGATGTCAAGACTTCCTTCGCGGTTAGACTGGAAGGCAATTTTCTTGCTGTCAGGGCTCCATACAGGATGCGAATCGAAGGCTGCATGGGTTGTGAGCTGTCGTGCTTCACCGCCGTTGACAGAAACACTGTAGAGGTCGCCTTTATAAGCGAAGGCGATGGTAGTGCCATCAGGCGAGATGGCTGGGTAGCGCATCCAGAGCGGATGTTCTTCTGCGCTGGCAGAGAGTGCTGCTGAGAGCAGGGCTACTGAAAAGATTAACTTTTTCATTTGCGTATGTTTTATGTTTGAATATGCGTTATAAAAATCTCTTCTCTTTCGGGGGCAGAATGCTGTTTCTTGCTCCTAACGGATGCAAAGGTAGTTATTTTTTGCGATATTTAAGCATAAAAAAAGAAAAAAGTGAGAAAAAGTTTGGTGTATTCAAAAAATATATGTACCTTTGCAGCCGCAAATGAGAAAAGTGGCTGATTGCGTTATTGGTTAGCTGGTTTGCGTTTTGAAAAGTGTTGGTTCCGTAGCTCAGTTGGATTAGAGCAACAGCCTTCTAAGCTGTGGGTCTTGGGTTCGAACCCCAACGGAATCACTATAATAGGCAAAATGAAACTTATTTGTACAAAAATAGCGTGAGAGAACAATGGCAGTAAGTTACTTATTCATAGGTACTTATCTCTGTTGTTCTTTTTTGTTTTTAAATATATTTTATCACTTATTCCTCTTTTATGTACTCTTTCCGTAAATAGCTGTTAGTCAATATGTTATGAATTTGACGTATTGAGAAATCATCCATGTGTGTTACAAATGTGTTATCAAAAAGCGCTAATGTGTTATCAGAATAGAGAAGTTGAAATCCTTAATGACCGGAAATGACCGTGACCTTAATGACCGGAAAACGGCCCTAAACATTTATTTGTTTTTCTGATGAAATTCCTTCCTTGTCTTAGCCATTGCTCCTGTAGCCCTATCGTGGGTCTCTATCAGCAGTGGACTCTTGTGATATTGCACAATCTTGACTCCGACTGAGTTGTGCCTTTTCTTTACCTCGATGCATTGAATGATCAAGTCAGGATTGGCAGATTTAGCCGTTGGAGTCTTGTCAAAGTTCTGAATATAGGCGGCATTGGCAGGAAGAGAATGTCGGAACCTTCCGGTATTTCCTGCATTACCTTCACCATGAGG
>ENA-OOZG01000795-OOZG01000795.1-human-gut-metagenome-genome-assembly--contig:-NODE-795-length-24773-cov-12.916741_pt1 | contig 24773 bp, 19 predicted proteins | sample MGYA00241706_ERZ501384 | MGnify/ENA primary metagenome ERZ501384 (study PRJEB25962, sample SAMEA2042742) | human gut metagenome | biome: human gut; feature: human-associated habitat; material: faeces...
AGTCGTATCGCTTGTCTCCGCTGTAGAGGCGTGTGCCGTCCCAGGTGGCGATGACTCGTGAATTGTAGTCGTATCGCTTGTCTCCGCTGTAGAGGCGTGTGCCGTCCCAGGTGGCGATGACCTGTGAGTCGTAGTCGTACCGCTTATCTCCGCTATAGATATAGGTCTGAGCTGAGAGGGTGAGGAGGCTGATGAGGAGTAGGGTGAGGAGTAAGAGGGTTCGTCTCATATTATTATGGAGTTAGTAATGTCTGAGTTCGTCTTTATTAAAGCGGAAGACGGAGATCTGTATCGCTTCGTCTCCCTCATTGAGTATAAACCACGGGTTGCGCAGTGGGTTGGGATTGCGCACGAGGTGCTTCTCACGAGCAGGGGTATTGCCCTCGAGGCACATGATCGCCACTTTGCCCGATCTGCTCCGTGCCACATCGACCACCATAACGGCATGGCCGTACTTGCGTCCTGCACGTGCCGGGTAGACGAGCACATCGCCTGGCATCACATCTTGGATAGCACGGGGGGTGGTCTCTTGATAGAGCGAGAAGGTACTGCAAGCACCATAGACGCTTCGCATATAACGCTCGAAGGCGCTACGAGACGCTCCGCCAGAGTAGTGCATCGTCTTGCCATGGACATTGCGAAAGCTAATCTCTCGGTAGCGTCCCTTCTGCCAAAGGTACTCAGCCCGCAGACGCATAGTCACATCGGCACACTGCTCATCATTGCTGAGGATGTCCTGGTCAATCACCGCAGTGGAGAGAAACTGCAAGCGTGCATCGCCTCCCGTGTATAGCTGCACCCTAGCACCGCGAGGCTTCAAGGGTAGAGCGCGTAGATAAGCCGTGTAGCTCCCCGCGGGAGCCTCCACACGGCTGTAGCCTGCGGGTGTGGCTATGTCGCCAATAGTCTGAGCGCCCCACGGATTGCTCGTGCGCATAGAGCGCCATAGCCATAGTCCGCAGAGTAGCATCACCAGAGCCGTAGATCCGATGACCAGCAGCGTTATCCTTTTTCGTTTCGTCATAAGGAGGAATTCTAATTGTTTTGTTTAGACTTTCGCTTATGGGAGGGTTTTTGGTCGGAGCGTTGCGTGGCGCGGTGTATCTGGTAGGCGTTGAGGAGGTTTTGCCAGATGGAGTAGGCGGCCATAGCGACGGAGGAGAGCGGGTTGAGGTAGCTCTGCGCTAGCCAGATGGCGATGGTTGAGTTTTTCTGTCCTAAGCTCTGCCCGAGGGTGATGCTCTCGCCGAGGATTCGCTTGCTGAGCCACTTGCCGAGGGCAAACTGAACGATGCAGGCAATCAGCCCCATGACGCCTAGCAGGATCATGGTCGGGATCATCTCCCGTGGCTCCTCAGCGATGAAGTGCACCGTATTGGCCATAATGAGTGAGAGGCAGAGGAGCCAGACCCAAAAGCTGGCTGAGGGGATCTTCGTGAGTACCCGATAGACGGGCTTGACGCCGTAGCGGACGGCCCAAGCGACGAGTAGGGGCAGCGTGATGACGGGTAGCACGCGGTAGAAGATCTGCACAAAGGTGGCTCCGTAGTCCATCGCACTACTGCCGAAGAAGCCTAGCAGGAGTGGTGCTAAGGCGATGACCCCCACGCTGGTGAGTAGGACGTAGGTGGTGCCTAGGGCTACATTGCCTCCGAGGAAGCCGATGACTACGGGCGATGCGGAGGCTGCGGGGCAGAAGAAGCAGATCATGAGTCCCTCGGCGAGAAGTGTGCTCTCGGAGATGCCCGAGTAGCGCACCAGCAGGTAGCCGCCCACAGCTAGCACGATCTGTATGAGCTGTAGGAGGAAGTGAACGGGTCGTATGCGCAGGTCTCTCGGGGTGAGCTTGAGAAAGCTAAAGAAGAGCATCAGCATCAGCATATAGGGGATGGCGGGACTCAGCGTGGAGAGCGGGCGATAGCCCACGATGCCGATGAGTATGGAGAGGGGGAGACCGTAGTCTTTCAGTCGGCGCATGAAGCGTCCTCGTAGGTCTGCTATATTGTAGTGTCTTGTCATAGGGGAGTGGTATGGTTGGCTAAGACCGCCTGGGCATTGCGGAGAAGGTCTTCGTAGGCGCATCGTCGCATCGAGGAGCCTATCGTTAAGGTTTCGTAGAGCTGTGGGGTAAAGTTTGCCAGTTGCTCATAAGTTAGCTGAGCGATGGCTGAGCGGATCATAAAGTCTGGTTCGTCGTGTGGTGTGCAGTGCGCATTGTGCGGACAAACTGTCTGGCAGACGTCACAACCGAAGAGTCGATTGCCTAGACGCTCAGCAACGCCCTCGGGCCATGCACCCCGATGCTCGATCGTCAAGTAGCTCAGACAGCGATCGGCGAGGAAAGTGCCGTCTGCCTGCAAGGCTCCTCCAGGGCAACTGTCGATACATCTCCGACAGCGACCACAGTAGCTACGATCTATCGCAGCACCATACTCTAGCGGTAGGGATACGACGAGGAAGCCATAGATAAAGAATGTGCCTAGACGAGGTATGATCATCATCTTCGAGCGTCCCTGGTAGGCTAGTCCGCTCTGCATAATCCAGTAACGCTCCAAGAGCGGAGCCGTATCGCAGCAGACACGTCCCGTGGCTGTTTGGTCAACTTCAGACTGGATGAATGCGAGGAGACGCTCGAGCTTTTTGCGCACTACCTTGTGGTAGTCGCGTCCGTAGGCGTAGTAAGCTACTTGGGGTGCTTCTAGTGGTTGCTTGACAGGCGGGTAATAGCTCTGCGCCACGACGATGATCGACTTAGCTTCGGGGAGTAATTTGCGTGGATCTGCACGGACATCATCGTAACGCTGTAGGTAGTCTAGGCCGGCGTAAGCTTCTCCCGTGATGGTCTGCTGATAAGCTTGCCACACCTCTGGTGGCACCGCCTCGGCTGGGGCTAAGCCTACGGCACTCAAGCGTAGCTCATCGTGTGCATAGCGCACGATCAGCTCCGTAGGCGACAGCGACTGATGGGTCATCTCCTTCCAGAGGCATGTAGTGCCTCGGCACCCGCTTCAAGACGCTGGAGGTGGCAGACCAGGAGCTTGCCCTCATCGTCTCGTAGGTGCATACCATTGCCCAGACAGTACTTCCAGCTCTTGCAGTCGGCACAGGGTCCTGTCTTAGCCCACGAGCGATCACGATAACTCTCGAAGCGCTCCTCCCACACCTGCCACAGGTCGTCGTGATGCACGTTGCCCTGCTTGTGGTCAAAGCGAATACTCGGGCAGGCGCTGATAGAGCCGTCGCATAGAATAGAGGCTATGTTTACGCCTGCACGACATTGGTAAAACTGCTGACGCGTACGCCCCTCGAAGGCGCCTAAATAGCCCTCACAGCCATACTGCGCCTCGATCTCTCCCGCCTCGTTCGTCTCGATGATAAACTGCATCATCTGGTAGTACTGACTGTCGGAGAGCTGGAGCTGCTTATTCTCTGCAGCACGCCCCACGGGGAAGATCGAGAAGAGTCGCCAACGCTTCACACCCGCATCGATCAGTTGCTGACGAAAGGCGGGAAGCGTGTCAAAGTTCATCGGATTGACACAGGTTACCACGTCCCAGACCAAGTCTTCGGCCTGTGTGAGTAGTTGTATCGCCCGCCAAGCTCGCTCGTAGCTGAGCGGATGCCCACGCAGAGCGTTGTGTGCCTCGGCAAAGCCGTCGAGGCTCACCGTCGCTGTGTGTAGTCCGGCACGGCGCAAGCTCTCTAGGCGTTGCGCATCGAGTAGCATCCCATTGGTCACGATGCCCCATGGGTAGCCACGACGGTAGAGGGCTAGCCCTGCCTCCTCGATGTCTTGCCGCACAAGCGCCTCGCCACCCGTGAAGATGACCAGCAGCTTGTTGGGGTCGACATGAGGTGTCAGCCCATCAATGATCTGTATGAAGTCCGCGACCGACAGTTCATCGACACCACTCTCCACGCGACAATCGCTACCGCAGTGTCCGCAGTGCAGGTTGCAGCGTAGCGTGCACTCCCAGAAGAGCGTCGTCATCGGGTGTCGACGCACATTTTCCGCCTGCAAGATACGATGCAGGTCTAGTGCGATGCGCTGCTTGAATGCTGGACGTAAGAGCGTCTGCCCGACGGACTTATGCTTGCTTAGTTTCATTGATGGGATCACAAGGTCTGACTTACTCCTGCTCCTCGGGCTCTACTATCTGCTTGGGCTCGAAAGTTGTCGTAGGCGTGCCATACATCACCATACCCATGCCGTCTGGTCTAGGGCTAGGCTTGACTAGCGTAGTCGTATCAGGCTGCTCTGTCTTGTCACCTTCGCTCGTCCTATGCGTCGTCCGCGTCTTACAGCTGGAAAAGCCTAAGCAACCAATCAGTGCGAGTAGCGTACCAACGATTAGGTTGGAAAAGATATTTGAGAGTGTTCGCTTCATAATATAATATGAGTGACGGGTCAGTGATTTGTCCCGACTACTTACGCTCCACTTGGATCTCTATATCCTTCTTTACCTTGCCTTCGTTCCAGTTTCCAGAGCCTTTGCTGACGAAGTCGCTCTCCTTGATATCTACGATCACTTGCTTGTCTGTGACGACACCATTCTTCTCGCCATCGATGTCCTTCACCTCTAGGGCTACCCCATGCTCCCTGCCGAAGCCCGTGTAGCTACCCTTTAGCTCAGCGTTGCCTTGAGCATCGGTGAGTCCCTTTTTGTCTCCACGGCCATTGGGTAGGTCTACTTGAAGACCTTCGACAGGCTTAGCGTCTTGGTCGGTGACATGCACCTTAAACTCATAGTCGACCGTAGGCGTGCCGTACTCAGCCATACCGCCCCCTAGGGACTCTGTGCAGCTAGCGAATCCCAGCCAGCCAAGTAGAAGGGAAGCTCCAGCGGATAGGAGCGAGCGTACGGATAGATAAACTCTTTTCATAGTGTAATCACTTTGATACTACGGCAAATGTAATACAAAAAAATGAGACTGCCACGACATCACGCGTACAGCCAGCAGCCCCCTTCGCAAGAAGGACTAGAATCTATGAAGCCAGTGTCCATAAAAAAGGGGCTGTCAGTACGACAGCCCCTTCTCATTAACCTTAAAATCTAACACCATGAAAAACACGATGCAAAGGTAAGACTTATTCTTCATATATGCAACACTCTATCGTAATCGAGATGAAACAATTTTGTCACATCGAGACTGTTGCAAAAGTCAACAGTCTTACAATCTTGCTTGCAAGATTGTCCTGACTTTGCAGAAAGGATGAAGCGCAAGGCGCTGAGGGTGAGGTCTGAAGGGAGCATACCTCCGTATGTGACCGAAGCCGAATCCCGAAAGCAACACAGCGATTCGCCTTTATGCAACAGTCTCACATCGGCTCACTTAGAGCTTGCCAAGCATAGTGAGAGCGAGCAACTCAGAGGGTCGCCTCTAGAGTTACTCGCTCTCGCGGTTCGTATGTTAGCTACTTACAGAGCTGTGTCGCACATGCGATAGGCCTCCGTATAGCTGCTAGGGTTATTTACTTAGCGCCCTCAGCGTGACGTATGATTACCTCGATGAGGTTGTCCTGCTTGAGGAGCTCCTGAGCGATCTTCTGTACGTCTGCAGGTGTGATAGCGTTGAGCGTCTTCTCGTAGTCAGTCTGGAAGTCACGACCATCGAAGAAGAAGTCGATCATATGGCTGAGCCAGTAGCCGTTTTGCTTGAGATTCTCAGCATAGTCCTTCTTCATGTTGAGGATAGTCTTGTTAAACATCTCCTGGTCGGGACCATTCTTAGCCACTTTGTCAAGCTCCGCATAGATGATCTTGTTGAGCTTGTCTACCTTCTCAGGATCTGTCTGGTAGAAGATCTGGAAGATTGTCTCGCCCTCAGGATTGTCGCTGATAGAGCCACCAGAGCTGACACCATAGGTACCACCCTCGTCCTCACGAACGGTAGCCGTGTAGACCTGATCCATAACGCCTCCGAGTACCTCCATAGTTATCTCGTTGTGGAGTGTGTAGGGTAGCTTGCCTGTGTAAGCTGCTAGAACCATAGCCATAGGAGTAGCGAGCTCCTTATTGAAGTCAATGTTCATAGAAGAGGTACGTACTACAGGTACTAGCTCCTTGCACATGTCGTGCTTGCGACCCTTGGTAGGTACAGAAGCTACGTACTTCTCTAGGTAAGGGATCAGCTGCTCGGGCGTTACATTACCGATGAAGTATAGCTGTAGGTCACCGAGGTCAGCGATGCGCTCCTTCCAGATCTGCATCACACGGTCGTAGTCGACACCCTCGATCTCAGCCACAGAAGCGCGCTGCATCTGAGGATTGTTATCGTATAGCGCATAGATGAGCGAGTCCTGGAATGAAACCATAGGATTAGACTCCATATTCTTGATCTGCTCGATCGTATTGGTGCGCCAGTTGGCAAAAGCGTCAGCATCCTGTCGAGGCTGCGTCATGCGGAGGTAGAGTAGCTGGAAGAAGGTCTCCATATCCTCAAGCGTAGAGATACCACTAAAGTAAGTTCTCGTGCCACCCATAGAGCCAGAAGCAGAGACGCTGCGACCTGTGAGTGCCTTGGTGAGGGTAGGATTGTCAAACTTGCCTACACCGCCTAGTGCGACGACGCTGCTGAGGTTCTTGATGTTGGGTAGATCCTTTGCGTTCTTGAGATAAGCGTTGGTACCACCAGGAGCGACAGCTGTGAGTGAGAGCTGATTCTTCTTGTAGTCGGTCGTCTTGAGATAGACTACCATACCATTGCTCAGGGTGAGGCGAGTCGTGCCAAACTGTAGGTTGTCCTCACGCTTGGTGACCTTGCCAGCCTTTGGAGCCTTCTCCATCAGCTTCATATCAGAGACAGCATCCTTGATAGGCTCTACGGGGAGCTTGCGATACTCGTTGACCTTAGCCACTAGCTCAGCCTCGGTAGGTAGTACGAGACCCTCCTTGTCGGGAGCCGTGAGCATAAGTACCATATTCTTGTCACCGATGATAGACTGTACCATCTGGTTGACTACCTCTAGGGGTATGTTTGCAGCTACCTGCTCCATCATAGCCTTCTCCATCTCGATGCCAGGGATGTATCCACCTGTGGTGAAGTAGTCCTTGTATTCGTTAGCGTAGGCGCTATTCTTACGGGTCTCACGCTCGTTGTAGCTGTTTTCAAAAGCCTTGAGGAGATCCGTGCGTGCACGCTCATACTCGCCCTGTGTGAAGCCATACTGACGTATGCGCTCTATCTCAGCCGTAAGCGCCTTGAGGGCAATGTCTAGCTCGCCCTCACGTACCGAAGCGTTAAATGAAAGCGCATCTTTGGTCTGAGCAAGGAAGTAGTTGCTGATGTATCCACTAGCACTGATGAAAGCAGGGTTGGGCTTGTGCATAAGGTCTGTAAAGCGCTCATCGAGGATGCGGTTTGTCACACCATATAGGTAGTTCTTCATGACGCCAGCGATGGTGCGAGTCATCTCGACAGGCATAGCGTCTGTCTTGAACATAACCATAATCCCAGTGCTGGTAGCCTCCTTGTCCTTTTCGATAGCTACGAGAGGCTCGTCATTGTCCTCAACGGGGAAGTAGACACGCTCCGCAGCATTGACTGGTGCGGGGATGTCGGCAAACATCTCCTTGATCTTCTTCTCGACATAGTCTACATCGACATCACCGACTACGATGATAGCCTGTAGGTCGGGGCGATACCACTTGTGGTAGTAGTCGCGTAGCTCGTTGTACTTAAAGCCATTGACTACGCTCATCAGACCGATAGGCATGCGTACGCCATAGCGGTTGTTGGGGTAGATCTTGGGGAGTGCCGTATTGAGCATACGCATCTGTGCATTGTCACGCGAGCGCCACTCCTCGGTGATGACGCCACGCTCCTTGTCTATCTCCTCATCGGCTAGTGTGACGAAGCCACTCCAGTCGTGCAGGATGAGTAGGCAGCTATCGATGAAGCCCTGACGCTCTGTGGGAGCCTCCATGAGGGTGTAGACCGTCTCATCGATACCCGTATAGGCGTTGAGGTTGTAGCCGAAGCGCATACCGTTTGACTCGAGGTAGCTGATGAGTGTCTTGTCGGGGAAATTCTTCGTTCCGTTGAAGCACATGTGCTCTAGGAAGTGTGCTAGACCGCGCTGATTCTCCTCCTCGAGGATAGAGCCGACACGCTGTGCGATGTAAAACTCAGCACGATTCTTTGGTTGCTCGTTGTGACGGATGAAGTAGGTCAGCCCATTGGAGAGCTTGCCCGTACGGACTTGTGGGTCTATGGGCAGTGGTTGACTCATATCCTGAGCAAAGGCTACACGAGGTAGCAGCAGGGTCAGGAGGACCACAGTCATAGACAGCATTCGCTTTAGATTCATATCTAGTTGACTAAAAGTTATTGATGTATTTCTAGTTGTCTATTCAAAGAGCATAGGTGTAATACCAAAGACACACGCACGCTCTTACTAAGTAGACGAGGCAGCCTCGTATATGTTGCAGGAGATCTTTATTTAGACCTAGCCCCACACACCCAAATGCAAAGATACTCACTTTTCTCAAATACCGCAGAGGGTGAGAAGCTTCGGAATATGATAGGCGTAGAAAAAAGGAGAGAGGACATCTTTTCCAGAAGCCCTCTCTAAAAAGTTAGTAAGTGGATGACTAGAAGCGGTAACCCACGGATATAGCGGGGTAGACGTACATGTCGTCAGCACCATCGCCTTTCACGAGGTTGCGACCTACACGCAGACTGATCTCGCCACTCCAGTTGCTGCGAGAGACTAGCTTCCAGCCGCCACCGAGTCCGATGCCCCAAGAGGCGCCTTGCTTCGTCTCGTTCGTTGGCTCTCCTCCGTAATACTCTTTGTAGCTGTTTCGAGTATACCGATGATAGTTGATCGCTGTATTCGCCTCGATGAAGAAGCCCGAGTTCAGTCTTGTGGCTGCGAGCTTCTTACCGCCAAAGTACCAGCGCGCATAGGGCATCACCCCAAAAGTGGGGAAGATCGTAGTGCCAAAGTCTCCCGTATGGGCAAAGCAGGCATTGATGGCAGCTCCGAAGCCTAGGTCTTTTATTTTCGCCGTAGAGCGCTCGTACTCCAATGATATAGCCTTAAAGGCTACGGGTGCTAGGAGGTTGAGGCGCACTTCGTTGAGCGTCTGTGGTAGTGGAGCCTCTGGCTCGCCCTGCACGACGACTACTTGTGCTGAGAGATAGTATCCCGCAGCGAGGATGAGGGCGCAGAGCGCAAATGCTTTTCTGAGTAAGTTGTTCATAAGGGTATTCATATTTGATAGGTTATACTTGCTTGTGGGTTCAAAGGTAGTAAATAGTTTTCAAATAGTTATAGATTGGTCAACCCTGGCTGAGGAAATTCAACGCCGGCTCGTTACAAAAAATTAGATTCGGCTACATATCGATACGGTGCTATGTCGGGAAAAAGTGATTTCCACGTGAAGATTTCGAAATTCCCACGTGGAAAATTTTTATTTCCCACGTAGGAAAGAAAAAATTCCTCGGAGGAATCAAATGAAACTTCGGAGGAAATGTTTGACGCCCACGTGGAAAATAAAAAATATTCACGTGGAGATTTGAGATTTTCCACGTGGATATTCGAGAAAGGAGGGTATCGGACGAATCTCCCCGTAAAGATATGTAAATAGAGATTATAGGTTAGAGGTCAGAGATTGGAGGTTAGAAATTAGAAAGCAGGGCGGACACATTATAATATAATAAGCTCATCGACCTCTCTGTGGAGAAAATCGGAAATCCCCAGGTGGGGATCTCTGATTATCTAGTGAGGGAAGGAAAAATTCTTCGGACTTATGATTTCATTCTTCCGAAGTTTCATTTCATTCTTCCGAAGTTTTATTTCTCCCCTACGTGGAGAATTTTCCTTCTCTACGCAGAAATTGGGAAATCCCCACATGGATATTCCCCTTTTGCCCAAAAGATCCGCCCAGCAGTCGCACTATCAGCCTCTATATCAGATGGTAACCCAACGACAGCCTTATCTACAGAAGGTAGCTCCAGCAGCACTGGAGAGACTTTGCTATAGGGGGGACTCATCATTCGTACACATTAGAGTTGCTTTGTATCAATACTTTTTCATACCTTTGACAGCAGATAAGGCGAGATAGTCCGCTCAGCTCCCCTCAGTAAGCATTCTATTCAGAGTGCTTGTTATGGCAAAGGAGCGGTGAGGCCGTCTCCCATTTGTACACCAATCACTAAGCATTATCAACCACTTTAATAGTTTAACTATGAATAAAAAAATCCTACTTCTATGTACGGCTCTTGTAGCTCTTCTGAGCTTCAACGGGACCAAGGCACAGGTCAAGGACGCTAGCATCACCGTTGGTGGTGGCTTTCAGTATGAGTTCCTTGACGATGCTCTCAACATCGACAACGCTATGCTGTGGGGCCTACGCGCAGGCTTCGGCTTCGGCCCGATCGTAGAGCTACGTGGTGTCTATGATCGCTCTTTCGGCATCAAATCTAAGCTCAACGGAAGCGAGTGGAACGTAGACCCTCTCTTCAAGGATCAGATGACTGATCGCAAGATCGACATCGAGCGCTATGGTGCTGAGCTTAAATTCAACCTCCTCGATGGCTACATCCTAGCCCCTTACCTACTCGTCGGTGGTGGTATCCAAAACATGAAGTACGAGCTACCTATCGCTGATAAAAAGATCGAGACGATGAAGACTGATCACCTATACTTCTCTGGAGCACTAGGCTTTAAGATCAATCTAGCACCTCGTATCGCCCTCAACCTATCAGGTAACTACCTAGGCTTCCGCACGGATCTACTTAACCCATACGTCAATCTAGCAAAGGCTAGTGACAAGGTAGACAAGCATGGTCTAGCTCTGATGAACAACTTCTCAGCTCGTGCTGGTCTCTCTGTCTACCTCGGAGGTTATGACCCCAGAGGTGGTAACGAGGTAAGCCGTGCTTACAGAGACTTCTTCTCCAATGGATTCAGTGGTATGGTCTTCACGATCGAGCCCTCTATCCTATATATGGACTTCAATCAGAACTCTTACTGGAACACACGCGACTCTTGGTTCTATGGTGGTCAAGTAGGTGTAGACTTCAACAACACCTTTGGTGTACGTGGATTCTACTATCAGGCAGGTAAGCCTGGTCAGAAGCTTAACTTCGACTTTGACAAGGAGCGTGCTATGTATGGTGGTTACTTCACCGGTCGTCTCAACCTACCTCGTGGCGTGACACCTTACATCAACCTCGGTGCTGGTTACCTCGATGCTAAGCTCTCTGAGGAGGCTACTGAGCTAGACAAGGCTAACCTACATGACGTTGTCTTCGGTATGGCTGGTATCGGTCTAGAGGTACCCCTCTTCCGCTATGTCAGTCTGTTCGGTAGTGCTAACTTCATCGCACACCCAGCTCCTGGCGTCAAGACAGCTACGGTTACAAAGAGCTCTGAGATCGTTGCTAAGAACATGGCTTATCAGCTCGGTGTACGCTTTAACCTAGGCAAGGCAGCTCGTCACTACCAGTTTGACACTGAGGAGGACAAGACTACTCAGGAGCGTATCAACGAGTACCGTGAGTACCACTACTATGGTGAGAACCGTGACGATGAGTATGTACGTATGACTCCATCTGAGATCGAGGATATGGCACAGCGCATCATCGACCGCAACCGTAGCAAGAAGGGTCACTCTTGCCAGCAGGGCAACGTCTACCGTCAGCCTAACGATGACGCACTCACTCCACTAGAGCGCGAGCTAGTACACGCCCTCATCGGCAACTCTCCCCAGTACATCGCTCAGCAGCAGATGCTCGCTAATGAGCAGGTAAAGGCTCAGAGCACTACGACTACGACAACTACGGCTGAGCTAACTGAGCAAAACGAGAAGATCCTCGATCGTCTCGATGCGCTGGATAGAAAGGTCGAGCAGAGCAATCAGATGCGTTCACAGCAGCCCGCCTCTACGACGACTGTTGTAACGACACCTCCTACGCACCCTGCTTATCAGGCACCAGCTACATCTTCTGCTGTAGCTATGGACAGCAATGCAACTCCCGTTGACAAAAACTCTAACAGTCTCCTCAAGCTCAACTCTGTAGGCCTACTCGTAGGTACCAACCTCGTTAAGCCAGAGGAGGAGAACCTCTTCGGTACTTTTGCAATCGGGACACGCGCTTTCATGCCTATCAGCAATACAAACCTCGACTTCGTTCCTGAGATCTTCGTTGGCTTTGGTAAGAAGACTACCCTAGGTATCTCAGGTAACGTTGTTTACAACTTCAACTTCAAGGAGCTAGGTGACTTCGTACCTTATCTAGGTGCTGGTGTCGGTGGCTTTACAGATACAAAGCTTGGTGTCAACTTCCTCGTTGGTACCTCTTACAAGCTGCCACAGCTCAATAGTGCTGTATTCCTAGACTACGGCCTACGTCACTCACTACGCAATCATAGCATATCTCTCGGATATCGCTTTTACTTCTAATCAATTATCACTACAACAGTATGACTAAGAAATCAATAATAGTCGGGCTGTGCGTGATCCTTCTATCAGCTGCTGTCTCCACACCTGTGGAGGCACAGCGAGATAGACGTGATGCACCTCGCCAAAAGTGCGACCGTACAGAGCGCATTGAGAAGGGCGAGCGTGGTCAACGTGAGAAAGAGGTAGTAATGACAAAGCAAGAGCTAGCCATGCTCATCAATGCGATAGTCACCGCAGCCGAAGAAGATGAGATGAGTAACGCTTGTCCTCAGCAACGTGACATAACAATCACGAGCAATAAGGACAGAGACCTACTCTATCTACTCCTACAGTATCACAACCTCAACGCTATGAAGGCCACTCCAGTCTACACACAGCCTGGACAGCCTATCAACGTCGGAGGACAGCTATACTACCCTGCTGGCAGTAATCTTGTCGTAGCTCAGGGTGCTCAAGGCATGAACGACGCCGACAAGGTCAAAGCTCTCGAAGAGGAACTAGCTCGCCTCAAGGCAGCTCAGCAGAACCCTCAGCGTGACGATGATCAGATAGCTCAGCAGCTAGCTGCTCTACGTAGTCAGCTCAACGAGCTCGAGAAGGCTTCTGAGAAGGCTCCTGTCTACAACTACGACAACCGTCGGGTGATCCACCAAGATCGCTCACGCAACAACGTGCAGCTCAGTCGTAGCGTATTCTTTAAGGTCAACTCGGACGTTATCAATGCAGAAGGCCTCGAGGCTGTGCGCAACGTTGCTGACTTTGTCATCAACGATCCACGCGCTCTCGTACTCGTATACGGCTATGCTAGTATCGATGGCCCCGTAGACTTTAACAACAAGCTCGCTGCTAAGCGTGCTGCTAGTGTCATCAAGGCACTCCAAGAGGCAGGCGTACCCGCAGCTGCTATCAAGCGTTACGACAATGGTGTCGACACGACACCGGCTAAACGCACCGATGCACGTCGTGTAGACATGGACGTCATCTACTAATGGACTGCAGACTACCCCGTCAAGGGTAGCTCAAGCAATCTTAGTTAATATAGAGAGGAGGAGAGCTCAGCGAGTTCCCCTCCTCTTTTTTTGTGTCTTGTCTTCACACCAACAGCCAACAGCTAACAGCCAACAGCCAAAGGCTAACAGCCAACAGCCAAAGGCTAACAGCCAACTAAGACAATTTGTCACACGCCTCTATCCTTTGGCACATCAGTTGCTCGAGGTAGTCAAAATCAAACCTTAAAAACATGAACATAGATAAGTACACCATCAAATCGCAGCGGGTGATCCAAACGATGATCGCCCAGGCGCGCCAGCAGGAGCATCAGGCTCTAGAGCCTATATGCCTCCTAGATGCGCTACTACGTGAGGGGCGTGACGTCGTCGAGTATGTCGCTACCAAGGCAGGTGCTTACATGCACCAGATAGAGCAGTCGGTAGCACAGCAACTGGAGCGTCTGCCTCACGTATCTGGCGGAGAGCCTTACCTCTCTGACCAGACGAACCAAGTACTCACCCAGTCCGAGCAGATAGCTAGTGAGATGGGTGACCAATACATAGCTGTGGAGCATATCTTCCTAGCCCTTCTCAAGGTGACCAACGATGCGCGTCAGCTACTCCTCGACGCGGGCTTGACCTACGCTGACGCTGAGGTGGCTATTCGGGAGCTGCGCAAGGGACGCAAGGTAGACTCCGCAACGAGTGATCAGCAGTATAACGCCCTTGGCAAGTATGCTATCAACCTTTGCGAGCGTGCTCGTGAGGGCAAGCTAGACCCTGTCATAGGTCGTGACGAGGAGATACGTCGTGTCCTACAGATACTCTCTCGCCGTACGAAGAATAACCCTATCCTCGTCGGTGAGCCGGGTGTCGGTAAGACAGCTATCGCCGAGGGCTTGGCGCATCGTGTCATACGTGGTGACGTGCCTGAGAATCTCAAGGACAAGCTCATCTACTCACTCGATATGGGTGCTCTCATAGCAGGAGCGAAGTATCAGGGAGAGTTTGAGGAGCGTCTCAAGTCGGTCGTCAACGAGGTGACCGCTTCCGACGGACAGGTTATCCTTTTCATCGATGAGATCCACACACTCGTCGGTGCGGGAGCTTCGCAAGGTGCTATGGACGCAGCAAACATCCTTAAGCCGGCTCTCGCTCGTGGTGAGCTACGGGCTATCGGAGCCACCACCCTCGATGAGTACCGCAAGTACTTTGAGAAGGACAAGGCTCTCGAGCGTCGCTTCCAGATGGTAATGGTCGACGAGCCGGACGAGATGAGCAGTATCTCTATCCTGAGAGGACTAAAGGAGCGGTACGAGAACCACCACAAGGTACGTATCCAAGACGATGCTATCCTAGCGGCTGTACAGCTGAGCGAGCGATACATCACCGACCGCTTCCTCCCCGACAAGGCGATCGACCTCGTGGACGAGGCTGCTGCACGACTACGCATCCAGATAGACTCGATGCCCGAAGAGCTAGATGAGCTGGAGCGTCGTATCAAGCAGCTAGAGATAGAGCGTGAGGCGATCAAGCGTGAGCACGACGAGCCTAAGCTGGCGGCTCTCTCTAAGCAGATTGCCGACCTAGAGGAAGAGCGCAATGCGCTGGCTGCTCAGTGGCATGGCGAGAAAGACCTGGTCAATGAGGCACAGCAGCTGAAGGTAGAGCGTGAGCAGACCTCTATCGAGGCGGACAAAGCGGAGCGACTAGGCGACTACGGTCGTGTGGCTGAGCTACGCTATGGAAGGCTCAAGGAGATCGACGATCAGATCGCTCAGATTAATCAGAAGCTAGCCGAGCAGCGTGCCTCTGGCACGGCCCTAATCACCGAGGAGGTGACGGCCGAAGACATCGCTGACATTGTAGCTCGCTGGACTGGTATCCCCGTAAGCCGTATGCTCATGAGCGAGCGCGACAAACTGCTCAACCTAGAGGCCGAGCTGCACAAGCGTGTCGTCGGTCAGGAGGAGGCGATCACCGCCATTGCCGATGCGGTGCGTCGTAGTCGTGCAGGCTTGCAAGATCCCAATAGACCGATCGGCTCCTTTATCTTCCTCGGCACGACAGGTGTCGGTAAGACAGAGGTGGCCAGAGCTTTGGCTGAGTGTCTCTTTGACGATGAGCACATGATGACTCGTATCGATATGAGCGAGTATCAGGAGAAGTTTAGCGCGACTCGACTCATCGGAGCGCCTCCCGGCTATGTCGGTTACGACGAGGGTGGTCAGCTCACCGAGGCAATCAGGCGTAAGCCCTACTCGGTTGTGCTCTTTGATGAGATTGAGAAGGCACACCCCGACGTCTTCAACCTACTCCTCCAAGTACTGGACGACGGTAGGCTTACGGACAACAAGGGTCACGTGGTCAACTTCAAGAACACGATCATCATCATGACCAGCAACCTAGGCTCCGACTTGATCCGTCGCAACTTCGAGCATATCGACGAGCAGAACCGCGAAGAGGTCATCGAGCGCACCGAGGAAGAGGTCAAGACGCTACTCAGGCAGACGATCCGTCCTGAGTTTGTTAATCGTATCGACGAGACCATCGTCTTCACGCCGCTGACGAAGGCGCAGATCGCTCAGATCGTACGTCTACAGCTCGACAAGGTAGCTCGTACACTCCAGGAGAATGGCGTGACGCTCCACTACAGCGATGCCGCCATCGACCTGCTAGCCGAGCGGGGCTACGATCCCGAGTTTGGCGCACGTCCCGTCAAGCGTGTCATACAGCGTCTCGTCCTCAACGAGCTCTCGAGGGCACTTCTTGCTGGCACCGTAGAGCGCACGAAGCCTATTACGCTAGACGTAGGTGCTGACAAGCAGCTCACCTTCCTAGACTAAGCACTCACTGAGTGCCTACAAGAAATAGAGCATAAATCTCCCTGCTGCAAGGCTAACAAGCCATCGTCAGTAGACTCTTATAAATCTCCACCGAAGAATTTGATTTCTTCGGTGGAGATTTTTTATTTTCCAGCGAAGTGAGAGAAAATTCTTCGGACTTATCGTTTGATTCCTCCGAAGATTTTTTCTTTCCTCTGAAGAAATCGAGCTTTTCCTCCGAGCTATTTTGGAAAAACCCCGGAGGAAATCGGACGGCAATAAATCTACTTAGAGGAAAAGAGGAGAGAAGCTCTCAGACCTCCTCTCCTCATTTACACAAGATATGACTATCACTCCTTATAGGATGTAGGGTATAGTCTCGTCATCAACTACAACGAATATCTTCTCTCCATCATTGCAGAGCAGAGCGAGAGCGTAACTCTCGTAGAAGGAGGTCGTACCCACAAGAGCCGTGCCATCAGAGCGGTAAACGGTCAGGTCGTGATGCTTGTCATCATTTACACGGATAGTCAGTCCTAATCGGTCTCGCTCTATCTGCACGTCAAGCGATTCTCTAGTCAAAGGCACTGTAGTTCCTCTCGTTTGCTTGATGTCGCATAGTTCTGATGGGTGAAACTTATATACATCCCCAGCTGGAGAGGTATAGCATAGAGGGGTGTAGTCAAGGTAGGTAAAGCCTGGCACCACACCTAGCTCCTCTTTGTTAAACAAAAAACCAAAGGAGTACCCAACACCCTCAATCCATTGGTAAACTTCTAGAGAGGAGCGTGGCTTGTCACTCGCTAGAAGTACTCTCTCGAGCGTGTACACTATGCGGTTTGCTCCCAGCATTTCTCTCGTACGAATATCGATCACCCGTAGGAGCATAGGGCGCTTCCATCCCAAAGCTCCCTGTTCATAGTCCCAGGAGAGTCGTTCATCATTATCATATCCCGAGTAGACCCTCACAGTGTCTCCGACCTTATAATTATAGTCAAAGAGGACTACCTCCGCAGGCTGCCCATCAACCTTATTATCATCTCGGAAGTTGCAACGTAGATAGATCTTCCCTTTGTCTAGATCTTCTCGGACGTATAGATTCTCACGAAATTGGTGTTTCCCTATATCAAAGTAGCTTTTTCCATCTACCTCTTTGATTTTGTCTAGTTCGAAGGTTTCTGTTGAAGCGTTAAACGTCACGTGCCGCTCCAAGGCGGTCGAGGTGTCATTGGGCTCATCTACAATGTATATATCTCTTCTCAACAAATGCCACTTGGCTCCTGCCTGTATGGTCGGGATGGTCGGATGCGTCTTCGGAGTGGGCTGTGACTCCTGAGCTAATACGCCCCCAAAGCTAGTAAGGAGGACGACTAGTGTAGCTGCGATTACATTGAAGAGTTTCATAGCTGTTCTGTTTTGATTGGCTTTAAGTTTTTATGGATTGATTCCGGTCGCAAGTTACGTTTTTTTTCTTGATTGTACAACACTTCTAGTGGAGCTCCTCCAACAAGCTCAAAGCCACATCAACGCTACGCCTGAGGAAAAAGCTCTCACGAATGACCCCAGAGGAAATCTTCGATATAGAATTATAATGCGTCAGCCCTGGCCGTCTAGCTAACGGTTCCCCTAGAGGAACTGAAAAGTTCCTCCCTTGGAACTAAAGAGTTCCTCTTTTGGAACTAAAGAGTTCCTCTTTTGGAACTAAAAAGTTCCAAAAGAGGATCTGCTTTTGGAACTCGTATGTATCTTAAAAACAGTGCGATATGAAGACGCAGTACTTCTCGTCTACGGAGCTGTCACGACTGCGCAGGGAAGACCCGCATGGCGAAGTGACTGCGTAAAGACAAAAAAGTAGCACCCTCCTCATCATACTGACGGGGAGGGTGCTACTCCTTTTGAGTGGCTTATGCTATGCCACGAGAGATTTCCAGGGTTTGTCGCCTGCTTTGCGGAGCCGGAGACTAGCGACGCCTTTTGTTTTTCTTTTGCTTCTTAGCTTGAGGACGACCGAAGCCTCCGCTCTGCATCTTACGCATGACCTTGCTGACCTGGTCAAACTGCTGGATGAGCCTATTGACCTCTGCAACGGAAGTGCCACTACCCTCAGCGATGCGCTTGCGGCGTGAACCATCGAGGATGCTGGGCTTGGCGCGCTCCTCGGGAGTCATGGAGTGGATGATCGCCTCGATACCCTTGAAGGCGTCGTTGCTGATGTCTAGGTCTTTGACCATCTTGCCGACGCCAGGGATCATAGAGACGAGATCCTTGAGGTTACCCATCTTCTTGATCTGAGCGATCTGCGCGAGGAAGTCGTCGAAGTCAAATTGGTTTTTCGCGATTTTAGCCTCCAGGCGCTTTGCCTCCTCCTCATCGTACTGCTGCTGCGCACGCTCGACGAGTGAGACGATATCACCCATGCCGAGGATACGATCAGCCATACGTGAGGGGTGGAAGACCTGCAGTGCCTCCATCTTTTCTCCTGTACCGACGAACTTGATCGGCTTGTTGACGACACTGCGTATAGAGAGCGCAGCACCACCACGTGAGTCACCATCAAGCTTGGTGAGGATCACACCATCGAAGTCGAGTCGCTTGTCAAACTCAGCTGCCGTATTGACCGCATCCTGACCAGTCATGGAGTCTACGACGAAAAGGGTCTCGTCGGGTCGGATCGCCTCCTTGATGCTGCTGATCTCATTCATCATCTCCTCATCGACTGCTAGACGACCTGCGGTATCGATGATGACGGTATCTAGTCCCTCCTGCTGGGCGTGTGCGATCGCATTGCGGGCGATCTGTACGGGATCTTTGCTGTCCGGCTCGCTGTAGACAGGTACGCCGATCTGCTCGCCTAGTACGTGTAGCTGCTGAATAGCAGCGGGGCGGTATACGTCACACGCTACGAGGAGTGGCTTGCGCTGCTCCTGCTTCTTGAGCATGTTGGCGAGTTTGCCTGAGAAGGTTGTCTTACCAGAGCCCTGCAGTCCTGACATGAGGATGATGGCGGGGCTCCCCTTGAGGTTGACCCCTACGGCCTCACTACCCATCAGTGTGGCCAGCTCGTCATGGACGATCTTGACCATCATCTGCCCCGGATTGACCGCCGTGAGGACGTTCTGTCCGAGTGCCTTCTCCTTGACTTGGTTGGTGAAGTCTCGTGCTACGTTGTAGTTAACGTCGGCATCGAGTAGGGCGCGGCGTACGTCCTTGAGCGTTTCGGCGACATTGATTTCGGTAATACTCCCTTGTCCTTTGAGTATTTTGAATGAACGCTCTAGGCGTTCGCTTAGATTTTCAAACATGTTGCTGAGATGATGAGTGGTTTATAGACGATTCGTGTCGCTATCGGGGAAGATGATCTTAGGCTGGAAGGTGCGAGCCTCGTCGTAGTCCATAAGAGCGTAAGACATGATGATGACGATGTCGTCAGGCTGTACGAGACGGGCTGCGGGACCATTGAGACAGATGACCCCGCTGTCGGGCTCACCTGCGATGACGTAGGTGTCGAGGCGGTTGCCGTTGTTGCAGTCTACCACCTGCACGCGCTCTCCTGGTAGTATGCCCACGGCATCCATGAGGGTGCGGTCGATGGTGATGCTACCCACGTAGTTGAGGTTAGCCTGTGTGACCCGGACACGATGGATCTTAGATTTGAGTACCTGTATGTACATAGTTTATTGTGTGGATCGCGAGAGGCCTAGCGTAGGTCTACGACCTCAAGCGATTTGTATTCTTGCGGTGCAAAGGTAAAGGATTGTGACGTAATATGCTCCTTCGGCTGTATCTTGTGAATGGTGTAAGAGACCTGCTCGCCTAGATCAAAGTAGAGATCGACTCGCTTAGGAGCCTGGCTCTGCTGGTCGAAAGTCACCTCATAGTACTTGACCCCTGCGAGTACGTTGGTACCCTGTGTGGGGACAAAGCGGTAGACGACCGTGCCTCGAGGACTCTTGCGCTCGGTGATGCGGTAGCGCTGCGAGGTCTGCTGTATATAAGCGAGCGGATTCATCGCCGTGAGGTCTTGCTCGGAGGGAGTCATCAAGGTGTAGGTGCGCTCGCTCTGATTGATGATGCGCAGTGTCGAGCCATCGAAGGCCACCTCCATGCCGGGCATACTGAGCATAAAGCGACGCCCGTAGAGCCATGTGTAGCCCTCCTGAGGCTTTGCGCCTTGAGAGGTTAGGGTAAAGGTGATAGCGACCCCTTTTTTGACCTGCTGCTCGAACTGTTGGAGTGCTTTGTTTAGGTCAAAGACCGCTTTGCGCTGTCCTTGCAGAGGTGCTATGGCAAAGGCACCACAGACGAACAGAGCGAAGAGCGAACTCAGGAAACGCATCGCAAAGGGAGCAGAGTGTCGCTGGTATGATAAGGAGAGGTTTGGTCTCATTTGATTATCGTTTAGAAAGTGTCTAGGAGTTGATCAAGCGTTGTCTCATCTGTGATCAGCACTTGGCGAGGCTTACTACCATCTTGTGCCGACACGATACCGCACTCGTAGAGCTGATCCATAATGCGTCCAGCTCGGTTGTACCCGATGTTAAAGCGTCGCTGTATGTTGCTCGTCGATCCCTGCTGCATCTGTACGACGTGGCGAGCCACCTCCTCAAAGAGCGGATCGCGCTCGGTCGCGCCACCACCTCCAGAACCAGCAGCTCCAGCCGCGCCCTCCGTGGCAGGCGGCTCAGGCAGCAGGTAAGGCACTGTCGGATAGGGCTGACGAGAGATGTGATCCACGATGCGCTCCGTCTCAGGTGTGTCAATGAAGGCACACTGGATGCGTCGCATCTCCTTGCCGTCGTTGATAAGCATATCGCCACGTCCGATGAGATCCTTGGCACTCTTAGTGTCGAGGATGGTGCGAGAGTCCACCTGCGAGGAGACCTTGAAGGCGATACGCGCTGGGAAGTTCGCCTTGATCAAACCTGTGATCACATCTGTACTAGGACGCTGTGTCGCTAGGACGATGTGGATACCTGCTGCGCGCGCCTTCTGCGCTAGACGAGCGATAGGCTTCTCGATGGCTCGTCCTGTGGTCATGATGAGGTCGGCAAACTCATCGACGATGAGTACCAAGTAGGGGAGGAAGACGAAGCCATCCTCCTCACGTAGATGCCCCTGACGGAAGAGCTTGTTGTACTCTGCAATGTTGCGCACCTTAGCACGTGCGAGCAATTCGTAGCGTCCGTCCATATCCACGCAGAGAGACTCTAGGACGGGGAGAGCTTTGTTTGTATCGGTGATGATATACTTCTCCTCGTCCTCCAGCTTCGTCAGGAAGTGGCGACCGATGCTCTCGTAGATGCTAAACTCTAGCATCTTCGGGTCGATGAGGATCAGCTTGAGTTCCTCCGGACGCTTATTATATAGGAGTGAAGTGATGAGCGCATTGAGGCCGACACTCTTACCCTGACCCGTAGCACCGGCGATCAGTAGGTGCGGCATCTTAGAGAGGTCAAAGAGGTAGACATCGTTTGTGATGGTTCGCCCGATGGCTATCGGAAGCTTCTGATCTGTCGTGATAAACTTCTGCGAAGTGATCAGTGCCTTCATACCGACGGTGCGCGGGTTGCGGTTTGGCACCTCGATACCGATGGTACCACGTCCAGGCATCGGGGCAATGATACGGATGCCGCCGATGCTCTCTACCTTCATCGCTATGTCGTCCTCAAGGCTGCGGATGCGGTTGACCTTGACCTTAGGGTCTAGCTTAAATTCGTAGAGCGTCACGGTCGGTCCGATGGTCACTTCGACCGGTTCTAGTCCGATGCCCAGATCGCTGAGCTTCTCGATGATGAGCTGCTCGATCTCCTTGATCTCAGCCCGATCGATCGTTTGCGAAGACTGATCGACATCTGCCAGTAGGTCTGGCGAAGGCATCTGATATCCTCCACGACGTGTGTCACTCTGTGGCACGACGGCGACCGCTTGCGAATCGGCATCACCCTGCGCTACGGTCACCGTGACACCGCCCTCGAGGCTCTCCTCAGCTGGTGTGGAGACGGGCTCGCGATGTGCCTGAGGAGCGTTTGTTGTGGTCTGCGATGTGGCGCGTGGCGCAGGCTGTGCTGCCAAGGTGCTCGGAGCAGGAAGTGGTGCCTCCTCATCATCGTCTTCTGCAGTGTCTGGTTCGCCATCCACATCATCTGGGCCAGCATCTTCAATTGTATCTGTAGGCTCTTCACCTGTGGACTCCTCTTCATCCTCGATGCTCTCTAGGGAGCTATCAGTCGTGTGGCGACGATTAGGACGCTTGACCCAGCCTAGCCCAATAGCTCGGCGCATCCACTGGAGGTACTCATGGCGTATCGCCACAATGAGGATGATGATCGAGACGAGTAGGATCAGTGCTACCCCCAGCCAACCGATAGCTGGCAGTAGGTTGTCTATCCAGAGCGTGCCGTAAGCTCCACCCCAACGAAAGAAAGTGGGCATGCCGAGGATGTTTTGTATAGCAGCTGCCGTGAGGCCCGTCCATAGACTCAGGAAGATGGCATAGACCGTCATTTTGATGAGGCTACCTCGCTTGGTGATGCGCATCATACGCAGGGCGCAGACTATGCCAAAGATGAGCAAGAACCAGCTACCGAAGCCGAGGAAGCCGTCCATCAGCCGATGTGCTAGATAGGCTCCATGTACACGAGTCACGTTCTGTATCTCCGCGACGGAGCTGTCGATCCCCTCGGGGAGTGTCTGTGTCAATGCCTCCCAAGGCGTTAGCTCTGTGACGACGCTCTGGTCACGAGCACCCACCATAAGGTAAGAGCCACAAGCCACGAGGATGTATATGATGAAGGCTAGGAGGATCAGTCCCAAGATAAATGAGATTAGCTCGCCATACCGCTTGTCGGCGACATTGTTTTGTAAGCCTTTTGCCCACGAGCGCATACGACTCCCCACCGAGCGAGAGGGGGTTGCGTCCTTTCTGCTAGATGCGTTCGTACGCTTGCGAGTTTGTGTCGAGCGTTTCTTAGTTGATTTATCTTTAGATGTAGCCATGAGGTAGTAATCAGGAAGTCTGTAGCGTGAGCATCGTACCATGCGTGGTGATCTCCTCACAGGAAAGCTTGATGCAAAGGTAACGATTTTTACGCCAATGGCACACCACTCCACATCTCCGATCGCATTAGCATGTGGCACCGTCTGTCGCTGATTACCATTGCCCATAGCGACATATAGGACTCTTGGTTAGTCCCTAAGAACCCTTCAATTCTTTACAGGAAGGAGTGCAAATGCTTTTGGATAGAAACTCCTTCCCAGCTAAGCAGATTTTGCAAAGCTCCCTCGTAAGACTCCCATTCGCTTGGGAAGGTGCGCTACGCTTATCTTAGGCGATTGATGATTTCGTCCTGAGCCTTACGTCCCTCTGGAAAGAAGCGGAAGAGCGGATAGCAGTGGCACAGTCCCTCACCGATATGTATCTCATAGGGGACCCCATACTGGACGAATGCACGCTTATAGTAGGGAGCGCAAGCGTAGAGACACTCGTGCGACCCATAGTAGAGGTAGGTCTTGGGGAAGTGCGAGAAGTCGCCCACGCAGCTGTTGATCATATAGTCAGGCAGTCGCTTGTGTCGGTTCATTATCGAAGCGACGGTGCCGAAGTAATGGTAGTCGACGATTATGTCTTGCGCCGAGAGAGCCTTTAGAGAGGCGATGAAGTCTGCATCTTCGTCTGCCTTACCTTCATGTCCCTCACAAAGCGAGAGGGGGATGCCTCCAGGAGAGACCGCTATGATTTGTCTGGGGCTAGGTAGCTGCATACGCTGCTCATTATTGTATTGTCCTATCCCGATAGCGAGACAAGCTCCTGAGGAGAAGCCTAAGATCGATATTTGCTCAGGAGCGTACTGCTCGAGCATAAGCCGATAGAGCTGATGCGTCTTCTCAAAGGTCACCTCGAGTGTTTGCTCCAAAATAAGGGGGTAAAGGAAAAACCACACATCGCTCCCCGTCTGATCGACAATCCTCTTGGCTATCTTGAAGTCTCTCGCATCTGGTGGTGTGACATATCCTCCGCCATAAAGTAGCAGGACAGCTTTTGCAGCGGGCTTAGGAGTCGCCTGTAGCTTGATACACTTAAAGCCATCGACCCCCTCTATGGAGCAGTGATAGTCCTTGAATTGATCTAGCCGAAGCCTGAACTTATTAGACTGCTTAGTCGCAAAGGCGAGGATCTTTGCTTCTGACATTCTAAAGAGTCTCTTAATGTTTAGGAGTCTCACTATTGAGGCTGCCACTCTGTATGTAATACTCATAGCTGTATGGTCTTTTGTGTGAGTCTATGGATGGGCTTAGGTGCTCTGTGGAGATTGTTGCACGTATAATCGGGCTAAGCTATTGCATATCTAATTGATTATTAGTATCTTTGTGTTGTATTAGCAGGCACTCTAGTTATCTCTATGAGCAAGATTAAACAGACCAAAGCACCCTCTTTTGCAGACATCGCTGTTATTGATAGACGCAACAAAATGAGAAATCCCTTTTTGAATCAGATCAATCAGCTGGTTGATTGGCGTCCCATCTCCAACTTGCTCAACAAACAC
>ENA-OOZG01000819-OOZG01000819.1-human-gut-metagenome-genome-assembly--contig:-NODE-819-length-24294-cov-2.004868_pt1 | contig 24294 bp, 20 predicted proteins | sample MGYA00241706_ERZ501384 | MGnify/ENA primary metagenome ERZ501384 (study PRJEB25962, sample SAMEA2042742) | human gut metagenome | biome: human gut; feature: human-associated habitat; material: faeces...
GGCGGACTTGAGAATATTCATCTTGTCAGTGAATTTGATTCAAAAGAAATTTTGGAAAGAATTTTGAAGAGGTTATGATGATGAAAAAATGTATAGAATGTGGAAATAATCTCACGAAGGATGAAATGGCTCTTAATAAGAAATTGATCAGTAAAAATACAAAACAGTTTCTGTGCTTAGATTGTTTGAGTTCTTTTCTCAATACTGATCGTGAAATTTTAGAGGACAAGATAGTACAGTTTAAAGATGAAGGATGTACACTCTTTCAGTAATGTTGGAGGATTTATGAAATATTCAGAAATAATTGATGTCGAAAGACATTTTAAATCAGCATTTGATATTACGTCTGATACAGGTGAATCCTGGAAGACATTTATATCGAATGAAAAATTTGAAAATAATGTAAATCAGATTATTAATTGTTTTACATCCCCTGTCCTGAATAAGAGGAATTCTATTTGGATCCAAGGCACATATGGTACCGGAAAAAGTCATTCTCTTGCTGTTATTAAGCATTTGCTTTGTGATGAATATTTGGCGATAGAGGATTATTTACCTAAAATCAATAAGGCACAACTTCGCAGTACAATTTCAAATTTTAGACAAGAGAAGAAAGTATTTCCTGTTGTTCTTAAAGGTATTTACACGATTACAGATGTTGCTGATTTGACATATACGATTCAGCAGCAGGTGTCTGTTTCTCTTCATAATGCAGGAATTGAAATATCAACTAAAACTGATTTTCAGTCTGCAATCCAAGTGTTGCAAAATGGGACATTGGATTCATTTTTTGATGATTTACTGAAGAATAATTATGAGTTGAACAGTTATGCATGTAACAAGGAGCAACTGATTCAGGCATTGGAAAGGCATGAAACAAAAGTTATTAGAATTATCGCCGATGAAATAAAAAAAACAGGACTTGGTGGGTTTAGGACTCATAATATTATCGAATGGCTTATAGAAATTAAACAGGAATTAGCTGATAGGGGAATCGCTGATTATCTTTTGATTATGTGGGATGAGTTTACGTCCCTTTTGGATATACCTGCTAGAAGAAGTATATTAAATGTTATTCAGGATATTGCCGAATTAAGTAAAACAGAAACGAAAAATGGTAGTGATACTGTTGGAGTTTACTTGCTTTTAGTTACTCATAAACGTTTAGAGCAGACGGAAAGTTTTAAAGAACTTAAAGAAGATGAACGTAATATGGCAAAGGCTCGATTTATTGAATTGGATTATGATATGCAGCCTACAACAACATATCATATCTTATCAGGAGCATTAGATCGAAAAATGCCAGAAGAATGGGAAGCACTTAGACAGAAAAATTTGATAGAAGTACCAAGTGTAAAGAAAGTTGTAGATTTGGTAATTGATGGTGATACTGTCAATGCAGGTGAGGTAAAAAACAAGATATTAAGTCTTTATCCATTCCATCCGTATACATCATATTTAGCAACATTTGTCTCCCGTGTTGTTGGAGAGGCTGAAAGAAGTATTTTTGGTTTCCTAAATGATGAAGAAAATGGATTTAAGAAATTTCTTAATAATGATGTGGATCAGGTAAAGTTTTTGACTCCTGATTATGTTTGGGATTTCTTCTACAAAACATTTGAATCAAGCTCAGCGGGGCGCTTTGATGCCATTACGAATAAGTTTAAGTTGGTGGCTGATGGAATTGAAGAACATGGTGAACAATTTGTTGCAGTATTGAAGACTATTCTTCTGCTGAATATTCTATACAGAGTTACAACAACAGATGCTGATGCATCGGAAAAGAATATGGTTAATCCAAGTACAAACAATTTGATTTCTGCTTTTAGTGGTGTATTGACTGAGAGTCAGGTCAGAAAAGTACTTGATGAAATTGATGAATCTCAAATACTTCATAGAAATCCTGATGGTATTTTTGAGGTAGCATCCTCTTCGCTTCCGCAGAAAAAAATATTGGATGAAAAAAAGAAAATGTATTCTGAAAAAGAGGATGTAAGTAAAATCTTAGAAACATATTCAATCAAAGCAGTAGGAAAACTTAAAAATACAATTAGTAGAGCTATTCCACGTATGGTTGATGTACAGCTGTTTTGGGGAGGTGACAAAGAACACTTACTAAAAGGAAGAATTTCGGGAAAACACAAGATTCCTTATGCGGTGAAAATTGCTCTTTTTGTATACCGCGGTGAGACAAAAGAACTGGATAATTTTCTTGGAAGAAATGAAATGTCGATTATTGAGTCCAAGGATATGCTTGAGAGAATTTCAAAAGAAGATGAATTCAAAAATACCATATTCATTGCAGCAAATTCAGCATTGGGTAACAAGCGTTTTGAAGCATATATGGATAGTATTGCACAAGAAGCGGTGGCAAGATCTTTACAAATGGACGAAGAGCGAAGAGATGGTGCTTCAAATGCAGAAAAATGGATAGTTCAGTGGGTTGATGAAATTATTAATTCAGGAATGGCGGATATTGTTTTTAGAGGAGATAGTATTTATGTTCCATTTAATCAATGTAATAAATTTCTGAAAGATAATTACATTAATACAATTTTTCGATATGGTTTAGATAATCTTCCGGTTCCTACAACGGCATGGTCACAACAGACCAGTAAAAAAGCGGTTGAACTTGTTTTATATGCATTAAATAAAACGGAACTTGAGCAGAGTGCAAAAGGTACTGATGCAGCAATTAAGAGTTTGCTTACAAGTGACAATACTCTTTTGTTTGATGAATCATTGAACCTTGTTAGTGATGACGAAAGAATCCCAATTGTTAAAGTATGCAAAGCGGTTCAAAGAGTTATCGATAAACATAAAAAGGAAGCACGGATTAACTTGGCAGAAGAACTCAGATTTTTGACTATTCCTGAATATGGTTATTATCAGAATCGCTTGTTTATGGCAGCAGTAGCATTTGCACTAAGACCATATATCGATAGAATGTACACTTCAGGTAGTGGGCAGAGAGTTGATAAAACTGTAATGAAAGATATTATTGTGTCAATATTTGTATATTGGGATAATAGCAAAAAGTTCAATGACAAATTTATCGTTCGAATGAGCACAGAAGAAGAACGCGAATTAACAGAAAAACTTAACACAGTATTTGGTATTAGTGACAAAGATGGTTTATTGGGCACCAAATGGGCAATAAGAGAGGCTTTTCAAAAGAAAGGAAAAGCACCGTTATGGGCTTTGAAATATGTTGGTTCGGTATCAGAAAAATATAAGGGATTTATTGACAAATTGTTTAAATTCTCGAAGAGTACAGATGAGAATATTGACCAATCCTTCATTGAAGAATTACTGATTGGAATTAAAACTTTTGATGTTGATCTTGTAAACGTATTATCAGAAATCAAAAGTGATGGTTGCTTAGACGTATTTATTTGCAATGAGCTTGCCAGAGTTGGAGAAAACTCAAATTCACTAGAAGAAGTTCGTACATTTTTAACAGGTAGAATGTCTGGAGATATTGTTTTCTGGGAGGAAAAAGATATTCATGAGCAGATTCTTTATTGGGCACTTGATAAAAAAGCAATAGAAGAAACTCGTAGGGCGGAAGAGTCAAGACAAGCAGAAGAAGCTCGTAGGGCAGAAGAATCAAGACAAGCGCGGGAGACTGATGGAACAAAAAAATCAGGAGAAAATACTGAAGAACCATCAAATGATTTCAAAAAAGATGAACAAAAAGAGTTATTAAATCGAGCTAAAGAGAAATTGTTGTCGAATAAACATAACAGTGAAAAAATGTACAGCTTGCTTGTTAAATTATTGGAGGAGCACAAGGAATTGGCTTACCTAATTGATGAAATACTCTAATGGAGGTAACAATGTATTTAGAAGAATTGGCGGAATCTATTAAGAAAGATTTATTAAAAGACAAATCATATGATAGGTATCCAGTTAGATTTTTCAGCATGAATCTTTCAGGAAACTCTTCAAACGAGTTGATGGAATTAAGAAATACTTTAAATACAATTAGTAAAGGTACTGTTGAAATTGTAGATATTCAGAAATATCTTCCACATGAAAATGGGTGGATCACTGAAGATCGATTCAGAAATATCATTTATAGCTTAGATACAGACAAAAGCTATATTTTTGTGGGTTTTTCAGAGTATGCTCGATTCCTATCAAAGGAGGCTTTTATTACGATACTTCTTTCTTTATTAGAACTTGAGAATGATAGTATACATCTGAAAAGAAGAATATATTTTCCTTGTTTTTCATTATTTAGGCAGATAAAAGGATTTATTGAAGATATGCATAGAAGAAAGGATGTTTATAATCCATTATTATTGGAAGTTGAAACTGAAGATTTGCCAAAACTGTTTTTTGTAGAAGGTTCCTTAGAAAATGTTGGTTTTGAAAACGAGGTTCAAACATCGAAAGAATGGTTTTCTATATGGCGAAATACGAGCGTGGATATGGCGAAACCGATTGTATGCACATCCAAAACTTTGTTATATTTTTATAGTGTTGCAAGTCCAGATAATGTATACAATATAAAGTATATTTCAACATATAAAGAAGCCTTCTCTTTCTTATATGGTGTTCATAATATCGTTGAATATCCTCCTGAATCTGATGTATATATGATACAATTGATGAAGGTGATGCATCAAAATAAAGGCAATTCATTTAAGAGTATTATCCTGAAAGAATTGAATACACAGATCATCGATAAGGATAACTTGTATGTTTTATGGAAAAATGCTGACAAATTCAAAAGATGGCTTATCCAAAATTATTTTTTGTTATATGGAAATAGGGACAGTTATATATATGATGTTCTTTTTAGCCTTGAATTATTGACACTAGAAGAATTAAAGGAAAAAATATATGAATATAAAGGCAATCTTAATGACGAATTAAAATTGTTTGAAAGAAAATACCTTATCAATACAATTAAAAAAGTTGATGGTAATGTTTCTATTTCAGAAAGAATGGTGGCATATTATGAAAGGATACTCCGAGAGATTATTCGAAAACAAACAACAGTTGTAATTGGAAATATAGATTTAAACCAAGATTATGATTTCTCATCAGAACAATTGAAAAAAATTTCATCAGGAATTAGTAAAATGTTTATACCAATTATCACTGATAGTAGTACATATGAGAGACAAGTAATTGTGTGGCTTTATCGACTGGATTTATTAACGAAAAGTCAGCTTGAAGCAATCTATCCGGCTCTTTCAGATTATTTGTATGGTGTGAATTTGATTGCACCGGATGGAGATGAGGAAGATAAAATAGATTCGTATTTCTCAGATTATCGAAGGTGTCGTTCTAAAAAGACCTATGGGCAACAGTACGAGGAGCTTATTAACAGATGGAATGCTGATGAAGATAGGTTTTATTCGTGGTATACAAGTGGTAAATTAAGATACCCTGAGGTGATTTTGAAATCAAAAAATTTCCAGGGCCAAGTATATGTAATAGATGGATTAGGTGCTGAATTTATGGGATATTTGGCAGCTCTATTGAAGAAAGAAAATATGGATATTATTCATAGTGAATATGCCAAAGTTCACTTACCATCTATTACATCTATTGCCAAAGAATATTATGATGAATCCTTTAAGTGGATAACAGAGTATGATCAGGATGTAATACATAAAAAAACATTCTATCATGTTGATAATCTTGAAAGTTCATTGAGTTGTATTCAAGACATTATAGTAAAAATTGTAGTAGAATCTGGTGAAAAAGGATTTGCGATTATTGCTGACCACGGAGCGACAGTGGGGCATAAATTAAGAAAAAAAGAGAAAAAATACAATTTCAAACAATCGGATCATGATGGTCGATGTTGTTTATTAAAAGATGGGGAATCAGTTAATAAAGAATCTGATTATACGGTATATACGAATCCGAATGGTGAAAACTGGATTATATCATTAACTGGGCAATCCCTCTATAACTCATCAAAATATGAGGTGCATGGAGGAGCCACGTTGGAGGAAGTGATTGTTCCTGTTATTATTGCTAAACGAACAAGCTCAACGATAGTAAATTATAGAGTTAGACCAGAAAAATTAAAAGTTTCTGGACTTGATAAAGTAATTTCTCTAAAAGTTCGTCCAATGCCAGAGCGTGTTCAATTACTTGCAAAAGATGGAACAAATTGTGAAATGAAATATGATGAAAATAAGAAGGAATGGATAGGTACTCTGAAGAGAGGCATTGCACAAAATATTGATGTATATGTTGACAATCAGAAATTTACATATAAAACAATTCCTTCAACAAGGATGGGAGGAAATGACGGTTTTGATGACTGAATTAGATGAAAAAATCAGAGACCTTTTTCCGGAGGAATCTATATATAAAACGTCAATGCGTTACAACATGTTCGCTGGTGTGAATATCCCTTCTTTTATTAAAGATTGGCTTATCAAGAGATATTCTGATGAAGAAGAGAATGTTGATAAGGAAGCGTTATTTGCTTTTCTAAACAAGCATATTCCAACAAAGGATAGCGACATAAAAAGTCGATTGATGAAAGGTGAAACTATACAGATTTTAGCTCGCGTTGTGGTAGATTCAGATTTGAAATCTGGTGTATTTAAGTTTTCCATCCCAGATATTGGCGTAAAAAGTAATGAAGGCCGTGTAAATGAATTTGTAATGAGGACAAGTGGTATTAAAGAAGGTGAAAACTGGGGCATTATTACAATGGATTATGTACAGCCTGAAGGAAAAGAAAGGGATATGCAGAATTGGTAAAGTTCAAACCATTCAAGCCATATTCGCCGGATTTCGAATATTATTGTGAAGCCAGAAAACAGTTTAATATAACAGAGTGGATTGATTTCATTATTAAATGCATGGAGTACAATCCTCGTTCAACACAGTTTGAGTCATATACGCAAAAATTACTTTTCATCTCCCGTTTACTTGTTTTTTGTGAACCAAATTTGAATATTATAGAACTGGCACCAAAAGGAACTGGAAAATCGTATATATTTAATAATTTAAGCAAGTATGGTTGGCAGATAAGTGGTGGTAAGGTAACTCGTGCAAAGCTTTTTTATGATATGGCTACAAATAAACCGGGTATTATCCCAAGTTATGAATTTGTATCTATGGACGAGATTAAAACTATTATATTCGAGAACAAAGAAGAATTACAGGGTGCTCTTAAAGGATATTTGGAAAATGGTAATTTTACCATGGGACAGGCAAAGCAAACTTCGACTGCGGGTTTAATTTTGTTGGGAAATATTGATCTGGATCAGAATAGACGTCCAATAAATAAAAAGTATTTCCAGGAATTACCGGAAGTATTCCATGATACAGCTCTGCTTGATCGTTTTCACGGAATGATTGAAGGATGGTATTTGCCACGCATTACAGAAGACTTAAAACTGGAAGGTTATTCGCTGAATGTTGAATATTTTTCCGAGATATTATCTATGCAGAGAGGAATGTCGCGATATGCAGCTGTTGTTACAGATATGTTAGATATTCCCAAGAATGCAGATACTCGAGATACAACTGCGATTATCAGATTGGCTTCTGGCTATTTAAAAATTCTGTTTCCTCATGTTGAGTCAATGTCTGATATTTCAAAAGAAGATTTTGAAACATATTGTTTTAAACCAGCTTATGAGAAACGACGAATTGTTCGTAATCAGCTTTCAATTATGGACATGGAATACAGCAGTAAAATGCCCAATATTAGGGTGAGGGACCTTTAATGATTGATTATTGTGTCGAATTACAGGAGATGGTTTGCAAAAAAAACTTAATGAACAGTTACAAACTATATTTCTTGAAGGCAATTTTAATTAATGTGTCCCCAGAGCAAAAAGGGTTTATGTTTGATCAAATGGCTTGTTGGATGGTTGCATATTCATTTGACGATGTATGTCGTTTGCAAAGAAGAATAAGACCTTTAGATAAATTGTTTGACGTAGCCGTGATTGCTATTGAAGAGGAAAATTTGATGGAATCTTCCTCTATTGAAATGGTATATAATACATTAGAAAAAACGACTAATGTTAAAGTACGGAAGGAATTACGATCACTGTGCTATTATGTACCGTATCGACTGTTAGCATATCTTTGGAAAGAAGACATAAAGGGAAAACCTGATAGGGAAAAGAATCACTTAATCGAACAGCTTTCTCAGTCTGACAATCGAAACATGTATTCAATCTTCACAATTTCAAAGATATCAAAAGAAATCGAAGTACGTGAAGAATGGATTAAGTATATAGTCGATTATAGAGAAACACTAATAGAATGGATTGATCAAGAAATCAAGAATTTTGTTTGGGGTGAGTAGAATGATATATGCAGATAATGCTGCTACCACAAAATTAGATACAGATGCTTTTGAAGCAATGAAACCGTTTTTATTGGAGAATTACGGAAATGCTTCACAACCATACGCATTTGGCGTTAAAGCAAAACGAGCTATTAACGAAGCAAGACAAACGATTGCCGAGTGTATTGGTGCGAATCCAGAAGAAATATATTTTACTTCAGGTGGCACAGAAAGTGATAATTGGGCTATAAAAATTGGTTCAGAGATTAATAGAAAAGATGGTATTATTATTACTTCTCAAATTGAACATCATGCGATTCTTCATGCATGTGCAACTATTGAAAAGGATGGTAAAATGGTAAAATATCTTCCAGTAACCAATGATGCTATAGTACTTCCGGAAACCTTAAGAAATTCGATTTCTGAGGATACTTCCCTAGTATCAGTGATGATGGCAAACAATGAGGTTGGTAGTATTCAACCGATTAAAGAATTAACATCAATCGCGCACAAAAGAGGTGCATTATTCCATACGGATGCCGTACAAGCGGTAGGGCATATTGAAATCAATGTCAAGAATCTGGGGGTAGATATGTTATCTGCTTCAGCTCACAAGTTCAATGGACCTAAAGGTATTGGATTCCTTTTTGTGAAAAAAGGGATTAATATGAAGCCGTTCATGGATGGAGGGGATCAGGAAAGAGGCTTGAGAGCTGGGACCGAAAATGTAGCTTCAATTATTGGGATGGCGGTTGCTTTGAAGAAGGCCACTGCCAATATACAGTATCAACGTAATACGACTTGTAAACTCGAAGAAATTATCTTAAATGGGTTAGATAATGCTAATATTGATTATATAAAAAATGGATCTGAACAAAAGTTGCCTGGAAACTTATCTTTATCATTTAAAGCTATTGAAGGAGAGATGCTTTTACATCGTTTAGATATATGTGGTATTTGTGTCTCAACAGGCTCCGCCTGTGACAGTAGGAGTACACAACTATCACACGTGATAAAATCCATGGCAATCGAAGAAGCTTATGCACATGGAACTATTCGTATTTCTTTATCAGCGAATAATACTACTGAAGAAGCAGAAAAAATTACAAAGTGTTTAATTGACATCTGTGGATAATGAGGATTTGTCATATGAATGCAATTACTAAAATTGATATTATAGATAGCTACTTAGACGAAATTAAGAAGCTTGATGTGAGTCAGGACTTATTGCAAATGCTTTTTCCTTTTTGCTTGAGTACTGAATTATGGGAAAAGTTTAATAAGTTTAATAATGAGTCAAAATTAATAGACTTTTCAAAATTTCAAGGAATTAAATATTTTGGTGATGGGAAAACTCTTTCTAAGGATATTGAAAAAGTTCCAAATGACTCGGGAGGGATATACATATATGTTGTTGAAAATTCAGTTATTCCGTTTTCGGGAAAGTACATTATGTATGTTGGAAGAGCAAGACTTACTGATAATTGTAATTTGAGACAACGAGCGCGTTCCCATTTTTCTCAATATAAACGCGGAGAAGAAAATGATAGGATAGAAAGGGTTTTTGATAACTGGAGCGATTATGTCTATTTATTTTATCTTCCAATGGGTGATAATGGTGTTATCGATCTTGCGGAAAAGGAGTTAATCAATGCATTAACGCCACCTTGTAACAAAGATGATTACGCCCCTAAAATTAGACGAAAACTAAGTGCCTCATTCTTTTAATAAGGAGACTATATTATGAAATTTGCTGCAATAAAAGCTCAGATGGGTATATGGAGATATTATGTAACTACACTAACATATGAGGACATTTCGAATTGTGTATCACCCATTACAAAAGAAATTAGTAACAGTGATAGTTATGCAAATTTACTTCAAAGATCGATAACAGATAATGTTGAAAATATTAAGGAATATATTTTGAAGCAGCCAGAAAGATTTTTTAATTCAATTGTACTGGCAATATATAATGGAAATCCGGAATGGTATGAATTAGATATAAACGTTGAAGAATACTCCACATATAGTGTAGGTGTACTTGAAATAAGACCAGGGAAGGAGATTATCTTTCCAGTAGATGGACAGCATCGAGTAGAAGGAATAAAGAAAGCAATTATTGAAAATCCTGATTTGGCAAACGAAAAAATACCTGTAATATTAATTGGACATCAGAATACTTCAGAAGGAAAACAAAGAACTAGACGATTGTTTTCAACATTGAATAGAAGAGCCAAAAGAGTGAGTGATAATGACATTGTTGCTTTGGACGAAGATGATGTTATTGCTATTGCTACCCGTGAAATTGCAGAGAATCATCCTCTATTTCAAGATTTTCGAATGATTGATTACGCAAATAAAAATATTCCTTCTTCTAATAAAATTCCATTTACATCTATTCTTGCCCTGTATGAGATAAATAAAATAGTTTTTAGTGATTATGCTTCTGAAAAGGGAATGAAAAAAGCAGCTCAAGTAAAGTATCTATTGTATAGACCTGAACCAGATGCTGTAAAAGAGTTTATAGATGTAGTCACTGACTTTTGGAATACAATGATATTAAAAATCAATGTCCTTAAAACATATTTAAATGAAACTGAGGAAGAAATAGAAGAAAAGGGATATAGGAGTCCAGAGGGAGGAAATATTCTGTTTAGACCGATTGCACTTTCTCAGTTTGTGCAAGCTATATTCGTTTTGAAAAAGAGAAAGGGAATTTCTTTAGAGGATGCAATTACTATTATTAGTGAGATACCTATGACACTACAAGAATTACCTTGGAAAAATCTTTTGTGGTTAGATGATCGAAAAACAATTAATGGTCGTCCAAATAAGAAAGAGATTATGAATTTAATGATTGCAATGGCAGATTACGAAGTGTTAACAGAAAAAGAAAAAAATAGTTTGGTATCCTATTTGCTGGGCGTTAGAGATTTAGATGATACTCACAAAGAAGAAATAATTTTTGAATTAAGAAATTATTAGAAAAAACAGTTTATTTTTCTAAAAAATAATGATCGTTTTTATATACATTTGAAGACAAATTAATCATATGAGAACTATGGATCAAAAGCTTTGCACATTGTATTTCCTGGATATCATGCTGAAGCGCACGAATGACGGGCATCATCTGAATACTTCTAAGATATTCCACATATCAAAAAATGAATAAACTATTTCTGCCTACCGCCAGACGATTTATTTTGAGATGTAGAACTTGAAAAAGTATTGTCTCAGTCTTAGTGTAATCCTATTGAATATTCTCGTTGTTTAGATGAATGACGTTCTGAGTCAAATCCAAGAATCTCATCTTCATTAAAGGTGACAATTTTGAGATCTTTTTCATGAATATTACGGTGCGGCAGAGTCGCCTGTCCGGTCATCTTAGAGCTAGCCTTCCGGAGGCATATTGGAAAACAAAAAGCCATTGTAAGAATGGCTTTTTTGTTTATGGTGTGAACGGTTTGAATTCAATGATTGACATATAATTGATTATTTTTTTGAGCATTTCTATGATCTTATTTTTCCCATATGGTACGTAAGAAAAGTGTGCAGAGTATGGTTTTTCCTTCCAAAAATCTGATTGACCTTGAAATTCCGGAATATTAGTTCCATTCTCATCGTTAGAAATATAGAATCTTGGTTGCTTGCTATTTAAATCACTTAAAGGAAGGATAGCAAATACAGGTCCATCATTAAGATCAGAATCAGATATAAATAAGGCATTATTTTGAACAGAACCATAAATGGAGCAAATTTCAGTATCTTCATTGTCGTCTCTTTTCATTGTATAGATAGAGTAAACATAGTCTGCATCAAAAGTAGAACCAAAATTGGCTAGGATTTTCTTTTCTTGAAGATATTTTTGAATTTCCTCACATTTAGAGTAGCTTATGATATTATTACAAATTTCTTCAATTCTGATTTCATTAGCAATTCTCCAAATTGATTCTTCCAGATTAGAAAGCACACTTTCAATATTAAATATTTCCAAACATATATTTTCTAATTTGGTCGGTAAATACTCAATTTTCATTATGATATTGTAATGCACATAATTGAGGATATCTGCAATTCTACCGGCAAGAATATAATATTCCTCTTGCGATTTGATTCCAAGATGAGTGAGCTTATTTCGTATACCATTCAACTTTATAAAATTTTCCTTATGACCTTGTGCAACTGAATATAAGGAGCAATAGAGCTCAATACATTTAGAGTAATCGATAGTATGCAATTCAGTGTTTTCAATTACATAATTATATAAGGGTTCATCAATATCACCATTTTGTTGTTTGGCATAATAATCAATGAAAACTTGAGGAAGGTTATTGATTTCAATATGTTCATAAATTAATAGTGGATTGATAGCACTAATTCTTTCCTTAAAAAATAATTCCAAAGCAGAGTTGAGACAAAGTATTGCTTGTTTTAAATAGGTAGTGCTTATGTCTGGGTTTTCAAAGTTGCTATCTGTTTCTAAAAAGGTTCGTAAATGGCGCAATGACCACTCAAAAGAATCAATAGCGTTGTCTAAAAGATAGATTTTCATAGAATACCTCCGTAATTCTATTATAACATGATTTACTAGTTCCACATGTGTTTATTCTCTTTTCATTATCGAAAAAATAATAAAATACTGTTGGTCCGTCCATTATCTATGTTAATATATATAAAAGGACTTTTACTATAATATTACGTATGGTGTAAAAGGAGAATTCATGGCAAGGGATGATTTTACAGAAGCAACTAAGAAGCTATTAGCAGAAAGAGTTGGTTATATATGTTCAAATCCTTTCTGTAGAAGGGTAACGGTAGGACCACAAATTGGAGGAGAAAAGACTGTAAACATAGGAGAAGCCGCACACATATGTGCAGCTTCTCCAGGTGGAAAAAGATATGATCCGGAAATGACTTCTGATAAAAGAAAGTCTGTAGATAATGGTATATGGATGTGTAGAACACATGCAGCTTTAATTGATCGAGACGAAAAATATTTTACAGTTGAGATGTTAAAAAAATGGAAAGAAGATGCTGAGAGAGAAGCTGGGAATAGACTAATTGGACAAGAAACTATAAAAAAATGCAAATTTAGAATGCTTATTTTTTATAATGATTTGGTTGAATGTAAAAAAACTGTCCAATTACTTGCAATGAAAAGAGGAGCAGCGGTAAGTGGAACACTATTACCGATTCAAAAAGATTGGGAAACTCATCTGGAAGAAGTATCAGATTCTATTGGAGCAGAGGTTACGGCGACATTATATAACGTATTTCGTGAAATTGAAGAGTTTAAAGGAGAAATGGAGGATTTGTTTCAAAAAACGAAAGGACGTAGAATGGCTGACATGAATACAGTGAGATATTGTGGAAGATACGATATTTTTATGGATAGAATGCAAACATATTTGACGGATGAGCTTATAGAAACTGTAAAGTTCTACACAGAGTTAGTATAAGTATGGAATTGTCATATGTAATTTTATTTTATAAAAATCTTGATATATGTAATAAAAGATTTTTAAAATCCAATACTATATAGAAAGCAGGGAAGGTAAATGAGCAAACTGATGAAAATGGATAAAAATTATTTGCTGTGGATACAGGATATAAGCAATAGATTTAAAAGAAGTCAAATTAAAGCGGCAACATACGTGAATGGTGAAATGCTTTTATTCTATTGGGGAATAGGTGCTGATATTGTAGAGAAAAAGATGACATCAGGTTACGGATCAAATTTTTATAATAATTTAAGTAATGACTTGAAAGATATACTGCCGGATGTAAAATCCTTTTCTCCAAGAAATTTGCGATATATGGCAGATTTTTATGCAATGTATAAGGATATAGAAAATTTGCAACAAGTTGTTGCAAAATGTGAAAGCGAGAATCTGCAACAAGTTGTTGCAAATTCTGAGGCGGGGATGATTTTTAGAATTCCTTGGGGTCATCATATTCAGATTTTAACAAAATGCAAGGGTAATAGAGATAAGGCTTTATATTTTGTTAGGCAGACTTTAAAAAATAATTGGTCAAGAGCAGTCCTGATGAATTTTTTGGATACCGAATTATATGAAAGAGATGGAAAAGCAATAACTAATTTTGAAAAACTGTTGCCAGGAGTAGGAACAGATTTAGCAAATGAGTTAACAAAAGATCCGTATAATTTTGATTTTTTGACAATGCGTGCTGGGTACGATGAAAAAGAATTGAAAGATGCATTGATGAATAATATTCAAAGCTTTTTACTGGAATTAGGAAAAGGGTTTGCATTTGTTGGCAGAGAATATCGCTTAGTTGTTGGTCAGACAGAGCAATTTATAGATATGTTATTTTATAATATTCAGAAGCATTGCTACGTAGTTATCGAAATTAAAACAAGGGCTTTTGAACCAGGAGATATGGGACAATTAGGTACTTATATTGCTGCAACAGATGGAATTTTACGTGGTGAGAATGATAATGCAACAATTGGATTGTTAATTTGTAAAACAAAGGACAACGTATTGGCACAGTATGCAACAAGTATGGTAAATGTGCCCGTAGGAATATCTGAGTACGAATTAAATAATTTGATTCCAGAGGATTATAAGAGTTCAATGCCAACAATAGAAGAAATAGAAAGAGAATTAAAGGATTAGTAGGAAGGACTGAGCAAATATAAGTAATAAGGTCAAAAAAGCATCGACATCCGACCTATTACACGATATAATGTAAGTAATCTAATAGAAATATTGATCAATCATTACCGAGAGCAACAGGGGAATGATGGTCATGTTTATGGATTTTGAAGCACACAGTAGTTAATCCCTCGCGTTAGCATTTCTAACAAACTGCTAACAGAGAACATCAAAAATGGGATTATACCTGTTAATTTATATTGACAAGAGTTTACAGTGGAGTGCCCACTTTACAGATAAATACTGACATTGATTGACATCAGGTAACATGTGGAAACAAAGGTGACTCGAACTCCTAAGCGCTAGCTGTGGGTTCGATTCCCGCAGGGGACGGTTGCAAACAAAGCGGTAATGATTAGCAGAAAATGCTATGTCATGAACCGCTTTTTTCTTTATGGACTTTAGTCTGTTGAGTCCATTGGAGTTTTTCGTTGATCCGAAAAATGTAGATGGACGAAACAATAAACCACCCGCTATGCGGGTGCGCGTCGATTGTTATACAAAAAATTACCTTTCCGTGTACAATAAAGTTGTTCAGGCTATATTGTAGAAAGGAAAGGTAATTTATGGCGAAGAAAGAAAATTCACTCGCACATACGAAATGGATGTGCAAATATCATATCGTCTTCACACCTAAGTATAGACGAAAAGCAATTTATAATCAATACAAAGCGGATATAAGAGATATTATAAAACAATTGTGCAGTTATAAAGGTGTTGAAATTATTGAGGGGCATTTAATGCCGGATCATATTCACATGTTAGTAAGTATTCCGCCAAAGATAAGCGTATCATCATTTATGGGATACTTAAAAGGAAAAAGTGCACTTATGATATTCGATAAACACGCAAACTTAAAATATAAATTTGGAAATCGTCATTTCTGGGCAGAAGGATATTATGTTAGCACAGTCGGATTAAATGAGGCAACAATAAAAAAATATATCCAGGAACAAGAAAAGCACGACATTGCAATGGATAAGTTAAGTGTAAAAGAATATGAAGACCCTTTTAAGGGTTAATGCCAAGTAGTAACAATGCCCCTTAAGGGGTAGCGACGAGTCAAGAGCAATATGGCTTGAACGGAGCTGTGGGAAGGCTGTGTAAACAGAATTTCCATAGCCTAAAGAGAAAGCCAGCGCCTTGAGACGCTGGCCTAGTAACAAGGGCTTATAGCCCTAGAGCAAACCACCCGTTGGACGGGTGGTCCTGATTCCCCTTTACCTTTCAGAAGGCAAGGCAGAGGGTGTCCGTGGTGATATTGCCTTTGCACAGTCCTGTCTGGAAACAGGTAATTTCGGATTTTCTGGTTCTGCAGTAACGCTCGACCAGAATAACTTCTGTGGTATGGGAGTGACGTCTAATGGAATGAAGGGAAATTTCTTTGATACACCACAGCTTGGTATCAGGGCGCAGGTTCAGCATTTGAAAGCCTATGCTTCCACAGTGGATTTGAAGAATAAATGCGTTGATCCACGATTTAAGTATGTCACAAGAGGCTGTGCTGAATATGTGGAGTGGCTTGGACAGAAAGAAAATCCAGCCGGAAAAGGATGGGCAGCAGGAGCCGGATATGGTGCAAAGATTATTACAATCTTAAATGCTATGATTGGAATTAAGAGCGAGGCAGCAGAACCGGAGGAAGTCTGGTACCGTGTGCGTAAGACATGGGCAGATTTTGACACGCAGAAAGGTGCATTCCATAGTTTGGAAAATGCCAAGAGGTGTGCAGATGAAAATGAGGGATATTCCGTATTTGATGAATCCGGTAAAGTGATTTATTCCAATGATACATTTACACCGTATCTTGTGAGAGTATCCATCGAAGATTTGAACATCCGCAAGGGTCCGGGAACAGACTACGATAAAACAGGTAAGTACACCGGAAAAGGTGCTTTCACTATTGTGGAAGAAGCAGAAGGCAAGGGTGCGAGCCTTTGGGGGCTTCTGAAATCTTATCAGAAAAATCGTGATGGATGGATTTCACTGGATTATGTTCACAGGATTTAGTTATTAACATTGGAATATACAAATTAAAAAGAAAACGAAGCGCCACTTGACAAAAATAATATTTTATGTAAAAATTAAAAACAGAATAAAGTCAGGAGGTAATTTTGTTGGACGTGAATAGAAATACTCAAATTGTAATCAATGATGATTTACTCAGAAAAATTGTTTATTGCATTGAGAAAGCTATCGGGGATGATTTGCAACAATATTTAAGAGAAAATCATCGGGAAACTAATAATGCGATTATACTTCTAAGAGGGGACAATATCAATACAAACTTAAGAACACATGTGGTGAAAGATGATATCGATCTTGTTCCTTTCCAGAGGTATGGTTGGTCTGGAAGAATGGTCATTGATCGAAAAGAGCATATTACCTATTCGATAATGACAGAAGGTACATTGTCTGGCGTTCCCAAAAAGAAAAATCGTGAAAATCCACACTATTTACAATCAGTTCTTTATGTCGAAAATAAGGATTGTATTGCGAAAGAAAGACAAATGACATTAGAAGATTTTGGAATCACGATTTTTGATACAGATGTGTTGGAACAGGATTTTGAAAAAATTAGTCAGGGAATGATTAATGTAGAAGAAGATTATAAACATTATATTATTGCATATAAAGCGGAGAATGGGGAAATCAAAGATATTAAACTGCGGTTTTTAGATAAAGATTTTAATATTGTAGATGAAGCGTCTCTTATGCAATATATTAAACCAGACTTTGCACGGCTTACAGATATTGGGCCTTCAGAAGATACAGACGAAGATGCGAAGCCGGATAAGAAGGGCTTAGTTGCTATAAAGAGTGGTATAAAGCCAAAGCTTCGGGAAATCGAGAAAAAGGCCTGAAAATAAATTCAGGAGATATTGATTATGATAGAAAAAAAGTTTTACGGTGAGAGATTAAGAAGTGCAAGAATGTATAGAGGGTTGACGCTTACTGAATTAGCGAAGCGGACTGAAATCAGTAAGCAGTCAATTTCCTTATATGAGAATGATAATAACACACCAGATTATATGAAAGTTAGGCTCTTGGCATCAGAGCTTAACTTTCCGTATGATTACTTTTTTCAAAAGGATAGTTATGCTGCAAAAACAGAAACAACCTATTTTCGTTCATTGGCAAGTGCTACAAAGAAAGATAGAACAGCGCAGAGTATTAAGTTGGAATATGTAGCAAAAATGTATGAGATACTTTTGGAATTCATTTCATTTCCTGAAATGAATTTACCAAGTGTTGATTTTGTAGGATGTGATGATGTATTTGAGTGTGAGAACGAGGATGCAATTCAAGAAATAGAGGATATTGCTGCTCAGGTAAGAAAATATTGGGATATTGGTACTGGACCAATAAAGGATTTACAGTATCTTTTAGAAAAAAATGGAATAATTGTAACGGGATTTGATACCAACGAAGATAAAATAGATGCGTTTAGTCAGCGAACTATAGTGGCGGGAAATGATATTTATTTTATTGCAGTTGCATTAGGAAACAGACCAGAAGGCAGAATTCGCTTTGACATGGCTCATGAGTTGGGACACATATTATTGCATCCATGGAGTGAGGATCTGGAAGCTATAACAAAAGATGAGTTTAAAGCAAGAGAACGTCAGGCGAACATGTTTGCGAGTGCATTTTTGTTACCTAAAGACAGCTTTGGTAAAGACATTGCTTCATATCCTACAGATTTAAAATATTATCAGTTCTTAAAAAATAAGTGGAAGGTATCTATTCAGGCAATGATTTACCGGACACACCAGTTGGGCATTATGTCTGATAACCAGTATCAGTATTTAATGCGTCAAGTTTCAAAAAATGGGTGGAGAATTAAAGAACCTGGCGATGTACCATATTCCTTGAATGAAAATATATTTCAAGGAGCCATTGATTTACTGATAGAGCAAAATGTACTTACGGCGAAAGAAATATTGGATTTATTCAAAAAAAATGGAGTGACTTTATATCCAGAAGATATGGAGGAACTTCTTCATTTGCGTCCAGATACCTTAAAGGTAGAGGAAAAAGTTGTACCAATATTGCAGTTGCGAAAAAAATAAGTGATTAGTATGAAAAGATCAGGCGAAATGTCTGGTCTTTTTTTATCGAATAAGTTTGGACAGAGTGGAAAAAGAGTGGGTGGAAACCGCAGAATTGCTTGACTTTACAGGGATTTAGAGTGATTTATATACTACCAAAAACGAAAGGAGTACTTATTTATATGGTGATTGCAGGAACGATAAATAGAGTAGCTTTTTACTGCAGAGTCAACCATCGTGACAGAGACTATGAAAAATATCTGGACGATGTAATGAGGCGGTTGAAAGAAGAATATGGAAAACAGAAATGGGATTTGCAGATATTCTTTGAGGAAGCTTCAGGAGCCGACCCGAACAGAAAAGAATTTAATCGTCTGAAAGCGGAAATCGCAGCAAAGAAGATAGATGTGGTGGTTACCATGAGGGCTGCCACGATTGCCCGTAACTGGGGACAGTTTATGGAGTTCATGCTGATTTGCAGTAAGAAAAATGTGGATGTGGTGTGCATTGACAAGGTAGAGGATGCACAAGCCATTTTCCGAAGGATTCAGGAGTTCCAGAAAAGGTTTTTTGAAGGAAGTGATGTAACGTGCGAGTAAAAGTGATTAACAAACGACCAGCTTCGGTCTTACAAAAGAAAAGGGTTTGTGCTTATGCCAGAGTTTCCACAGATAGAAGAAGACAGGAAGACTCTCTTGAAAACCAGATGGAAACTTATGAGAGAATGATTACCGGAAATCCGGAATATGAATTTATCGGAGTATTTGCTGATCAGGGCATATCCGGTTATTGTGAGAACCGCCCACAGTTCCAGAGAATGATGGAGAAGGCAAGGGCAGGAGAGATTGACCTGATTATTACAAAATCTATATTGAGGTTTGCGAGAAATACCGTCACCGTTCTAAAGTTCGCAAGAGAACTGAAGGAACTGGGTGTCGGTATTTTTTTTGAAGAACAGAACATTAACACTCTATCAGGGGACGGTGAGATGATGCTTGCCGTCCTCGCTTCTTTTGCACAGGAAGAAAGCAGAAGCATGAATGAAAACAATAAATGGTCCATTCGGAAGAAGTTTGAGAGAGGGGAAGTGATGATTACCACTTCCCGCTTCCTCGGTTATGACAAAAACGAATATGGGGATTTGATTGTAAACCGAAAGGAAGCAGAAATTGTCAGTCTGACTTTTGACCTTTATCTGCTGAATGTCGGCTCGTCAAGGATTGGGGAGCTGCTTGATTACCTGGGCGTGAAAACGGTGACGGGAACTACATGGGAAAGCAGGACCATCAATGGGGTGCTTTGCAATGAGAAATACAAAGGGGATTTTCATCTGCAGAAGTATTACACCCCTGAAAACAAAAGAAACCATACAAGGAAAAACAATGGGGAAGTGCAGAGTTATTACATTTCGGAAAATCACGAGCCAATTGTATCGCCGGAGGTATGGGAAAAGGTGCAGGAAGTCAGGGAACAGAGGAAGCGTGACAGGAATATCGGGCAGGACAGCACAATGAAGTTCCAAAACCGCTATCCCTTAAGCGGAATGCTGATTTGCCCTTACTGCGGAAAAACACTCCGGCGCAGACAGGTTTACAAGAAGAAAATCCAATGGCTTTGCAGCACCTACATTGAAAAGGGAGTCAAGGCGTGTAAAGGGATAAGGATTGATGATGTCGAATTGCAGGGCTTGAACATTACGGAACAGACAGTGATTGAGGAGGTGGTTAAAAATGGCAAGAAGCATTACTGTTATACCAGTAAAGCAGATTTCGACTGCGGAATCAGGAACAGCACAGTCAGTGCAGAAATTGAAGATGGCAGCGTACTGCCGAGTGTCAACCGACCAAGAAGAACAGTTATTAAGCTATGAGAATCAGGTCAATTATTACACAAATTATATTAGCGAAAATCCTCTTTATGAATATGCAGGGACTTATGCGGATGAAGGAATTTCGGGAACCAATACCAAAAAGAGGGATGAATTCAACCGCATGATTGCTGATTGCAGGGCGGGGAAAATAGACATGATTATTACCAAGTCCATTTCCCGATTCGCAAGAAATACGCTGGACTGCTTGAACTATGTGCGAGAATTGAAAGATTTAGGGATAGGGATTATTTTTGAAAAGGAAAATATCAATACTCTCGATGCAAAGGGCGAAGTGCTGCTTACCATTCTTTCCTCACTGGCACAGGATGAGAGCCGGTCCATTTCAGAGAACTGCACATGGGGAATCCGTAGAAGGTTTGAAACAGGAAAACACAAAATGAGTACAAAGCGTTTTCTTGGCTACGATACGGATGAAACGGGGAAGCTGGTAATCAATAGGACACAGGAGCCGATTGTGGTTCGGCTGTATCAGGAATTCATGGACGGAAAAACAACCGATTACATCAAGAGGATTTTTGAACGAGAAGGCGTGAAAAATTGGGATGGCGGTACGAAGTGGCAGTCCACAACCTTAATGAGTATGTTGGAAAATGAAAAATACAAGGGTGATGCCTTGCTGCAGAAAAGTTATACGGTGGATTTCCTCACCAAGAAACGGACGCAGAACAAAGGGGAAATTCAGATGTTTTATGTGGAGGATGACCATGATGCCATCATTTCAAAGCGGATATGGGAATGTGTACAGCTTGAAATAAAACGCAGGAAAAAGTATCTGGAGGAGCATGGGACAAACTCCTATTCCCACCGGCCGGAAAGCAATCCATTTGCATCCAAGATAATTTGCGGAGACTGTAATAAAGTATTTGCACGGAAAGGCTGGCGGAGTAGTACGAGAGTTGACCGTAAGGTATGGCAATGCAGTGAACGGTACAAGGTCAAAGGAGTCATGGGATGTGTCAATCGCCATGTGGAGGAAGAAACGCTGATAAAGGCTTATCTGATGGCTTGGAACGCATTGGTGGAGAACCGAGAGGATTTCATGGAGCAGTGGACGGAACAGCTGCAGAGCGAGAACCTCTTGGAAAGTTATCGGGCAGAGAAGTTCATAGAATATATCGATGGGGCAAAGCCTTTGACGGAGATGGATACGGACTTCATGCTGAAAACACTGGACCACATCAAGGTTTTTGAGGATGGAACATTGTTGGTGGTGTTCCTGGACGGAACGGAGATTGAATGTAAAAATGAAGAGGAGTAAGAAAAGATGCCGATTGGGAGTTGCGATTCCTGATCGGCTTTTTTTCTTGTTCTTTTGAAGATGGTAAAATAAATGGGAATATGGTAAAATAATGTAGAAATTAAGGTGTTGAGTATTTTTAATATATATAATTATACAAACCGTTACTTGCTACAGTTATTAGTGAGGATATGAATTGAAATTAATGAAGGGGTTGAAGATATGATTTTATCTGATAATGAAACCAAAGTTGATTTACTTAATAATGAAGCAATAGCAAAGACAATAGTTTCTCTTATTAAGGATAGTAAAGAACAACCGATTTCTATCGGTATTCATGGGGACTGGGGTGCTGGTAAATCCAGCATTCTTGAAATGGTAGAAAATGAAGTGAAACTGGCTTCTTCAGTGTCAGGAAAGAAGTATTCTTGTATCCGATTTAACGGTTGGAAACACCAGGGATTTGAAGACTCAAAAGTAGCTTTGATGAGTTCTATTATTTCAGAGCTTGAGAAGAAAGAGAAACTTGGCGTTAAGTCTGGGGAAATATTAAAAAAACTGTGGAAAAATATAAATTGGATGACTGTTGCTAAGACTGCGGGTAAAACCGCTTTAGGAATTGCGACAGGTACAGCACCGCTTACGTTATTATCTTCAACAATGGATATTTTAAAATCAACCGTAACTACAGAAGAGGGAATTGCTGGAGCAATTGAATCTATTGGAGGTTATTTAAGTGACGCAAAAATCACAGAGGACATATCAAGTAATAAAGAATTTTCAGAGTTTCAGGAAAATTTTGCCGAACTGCTAGAAGATGCAGCTATTGAGAAACTTATTGTTTTAATTGATGATCTTGACAGATGTTTACCTGATGTGGCGATTAATACGTTAGAGGCTGTAAGACTGTTTATGTTTACGGAAAAAACAGCATTTGTAATTGCAGCAGACGAGGGAATGATTCGCTATGCGGTTAAAAAACATTTTCCCGATGCAACAGATGAAAATAAGTTTAATGCAGGTGAGGCCTTTGCAAATAAGTATTTGGAAAAGTTGATTCAAGTTCCGTTTAGAATTCCAGCATTAGGTGAGGTAGAAGCGTGTATATACATAATGCTTCTTATGGTGGGTTCTGTTTTGCCAGATGAAAATGAAAACTATAAAAAGCTGAGAGAAGAGGGATTATCTAGAATCAGAAAGCCTTGGAATGTAGAAAGTCTTACGGTTGATGACGTGAAAGAAATTCTTGGAAATGATTATGAAAAGTCATCGAAGGAAGTATTAATTGCCACTCAAATATGCCATTTATTAGCACAAAATACAGATGGAAATCCTAGAAAGATAAAAAGGTTTGTAAATATGCTCTTGTTACGTTATGAGATTGCTAAGAATCGTGGCTTTGGAGACGAACTGGAACTTGCGATTTTGGCAAAGATGATGTTGGCAGAATACTATGAACCAGATTTTTATAAGGCATTACCTAATCATTTGGATTCTGAAGGGAAATGGGATGAAGTTCCTGAAATACTAGCTGATATAAAAACTATGGTCGAAGATAAGAAAACAGTAGAAGCAAAAGAGCGATGGTATGATTTAAACAAGATTTGGAAGTGGATTACTACAGAACCAGAAATTACAGATAAGGACTTAAGACCGTATTATTATGCATGTAAAGAAAAAATGGATTATTTTTCAGGTAAAACTTCTAAAAATGATCTATCAGAAATAGTTGAGCTACTTTTTAGAGATGAAATGATTATTGTAGGTCGTGTTGAAGATTTGAAAAATTTGACAAATCAAGAATCAGATCAAGTGTTCGGAATTGTTGCTCAAAAAATTATGGAAAAAGGGCAATTTGATATGAAACCAAAAGGGATTGATGGTTTGATTGTATTGGTACAGAATAAGCCGGAACTCCGTAAAAGTTTAGTTGATTTTATAGATGCTATTCCTGTAGATAAGGCTGGAGTGTGGATTATACATGGCTGGGATAAAGCAATTCCAAAAGATTGTGATGAAAGAAAAGGAGTAAATCACTATGGAGATTAAGATTCTCATTGAGGCCCCCGAACTGGCCGCTGCCGTGAACAATCTGGCTACCGCCGTTTCTAACTTTGGCGAGATCAAGGTTCAGCCCGTCATCA
>ENA-OOZG01000831-OOZG01000831.1-human-gut-metagenome-genome-assembly--contig:-NODE-831-length-24016-cov-20.023956_pt1 | contig 24016 bp, 21 predicted proteins | sample MGYA00241706_ERZ501384 | MGnify/ENA primary metagenome ERZ501384 (study PRJEB25962, sample SAMEA2042742) | human gut metagenome | biome: human gut; feature: human-associated habitat; material: faeces...
ATCGATTTATGCGTGGATCTTCGACCATTAGAAGCTGATTGAATATGCTCATAGAGATTGCTTAATAAATTGGTTATCAGCTATAAAGGTACGAAAAGTTTACGACATGGACAAGCTTTTTGAAGAGAAAAAATGAAGAGTTTTTGCGACTATATTGAGTTCACTTTTTAGGCCCTTCATACTTCCCTCAACACAAAAATCAGCTTTTCATTTATAATGCGTCACCCCTGGGGGATTATTTGTGGTATCTATATTTTTCGTACCTTTGCACCACGTTTTAGCCCAAAGGGAGATCAGCGCATACGCTAGGATCTCAAATGAGGGCGAGCCGCTAGCTCAGTAGGTAGAGCACAACACTTTTAATGTTGGGGTCATGGGTTCGAGCCCCATGCGGCTCACGGACACTCCCAAGTACTTTATAGTGATACAACACTTCAGATGGTCTCTCGGTAACTCTTACTGGGAGGCTTTTTTGTTTTTAGGGCTAGGTAGTGCATCCGTCAGCCGCCATAGGAGTAGGAACTCATTGTGTGGATGAAAATATCAACTTTCCCGTGGCGATGAGAGGTTAAGTGGTCGTTTCGGTCCTTTGGTGGCGAGATTGTTCTGCTGCTTTGCGCTATATTTCTTACCTTTGCTCTCAGTACTATCAGCTACCTTATGAAGTCTATAGTCAAAGTCTTCCTCACGATACTTCTAGCTACGATAGCCTGTCCGCTGGACATGCTAGCGCAGCAGAAAGCATATACGGTCGTGATCGATGCGGGTCACGGTGGTCATGATGCTGGTGCCTGTGCCTTCGGTCGTAAGGAGAAGGATATCAATCTGGCGGTAGCTCTCTTGACGCGCAAGTACATTGAGCAGGCGCACCCAGAGATCAAGGTCTATATGACCCGATCGACCGATGTCTTCGTGGGGCTACAACAGCGAGCGAACTTTGCCAATAAGAAGAAAGCCGACCTCTTCATCAGCATCCATACGAACTCGGCCTCGAGCTCCAAAGCCTCAGGCACGGAGACCTATGTACTCGGTTTGCGCCGTGCCAACGATAATCTAGAGGTGTCCAAGCGTGAGAACCAGGTAATCCTCCTCGAGAAGGACTACAAGGAGACTTACGAGGGCTTTGACCCAAATAGTACGGAGAGCTACATCATCTTTGAGTTTATGCAAAACGTTCACCTCGCGACGAGCATTGATGTGGCTAGCGAGGTGCAGAAGTCCTTTGTCAAGCTGGGACGAGGCAACCGCAGTGTGCGCCAGGGACCCTTCCTTGTGATACGAGAGACCGCTATGCCGAGCATCCTCATAGAGCTAGGCTTCATCACAAACAAGGCGGAGTCGGACTATCTCGCCAGTGAGAGTGGTCGCAAGGAGCTGGCACAAGGTATCGCCGATGGCTTCTCTAGGTACTATGAGAAGTATGTACGAGCTACCAGTTCTCAGCAGCGGAAGCAACAAAAGACCACATCTGACGAAGAGTCCACAACTCAGTCCAGTACCACGACCTCAGCGAGTGAAGAGTATTACCGCATACAGATCGCCTCTTCACGCCAACCGCTCAAGACGAGCGACCCTTACTTTCGCAACGCAAAGGATGTACAGCGCGAGCAGCGTGGCAAGCTCTACCTCTACACGGCCGAGCAGTGCAGCACGCTTAGTGAGGCGCGCCAGGCGCAGCAGCGACTTGCTAAGAGCTACCCAGACTGCTACATCGTGCGCTACCGCAAGGGCGTAAGAGACAAAGAAATATACTAAGAGACACAGCTGCACTATGCCAGAGAAAAGACTCACACGACAGACCGTCAAGATAGGGTTCTTCACCCTCTTAGCGATCGGAATCCTCTACTTAGGGATCACTTACCTCAAGGGACTCTCCATATCCGCTCGCTCGAAGACTTATTATGTATCCATGACCGATGTAACGGGGATTAATGTAGCAACACGAGTCTTCGTCAACGGATACAAGGTGGGCTCCGTACGTAAGATGGACTACGACTACCGCAACAATGGCAAGACGATCCTTACGCTCACGCTAGACCCCGACATCAAGCTACCCCAAGGTACGCAGGTGCAAGTCGCCCAGACGCTCTTTAGTGGTGCTCTGGTCAACCTAGTCCTCCCCGAGGTAGAGACGGGTGCCTATATCAATTCAAAGGACACCATACCTATGTCCACGCGTGCATCTGCTAAGAGCTTGGAGCAGCTACAAGACGAGTTCGTACCGCGTCTCTCCACAACGCTCAGCCGTATGGATAGCGTCTTACTGCAAGCCAATGCGATCCTCTCAAACCCCAACATAGAGCCAACGCTCGCCGATGTGCGCCAGTCGGCACAGCATATCAACGCTTCGTCAGCGCAGCTACAGCAGTCGCTCCGTTCGCTCCCCACCATTATGGGGCGTATAGACGACACCTCGACAGATGTGGCAAACTTTGCCTCTAGGCTCGACTCGCTACAGCTACAAGAGACGGTAGCCAATCTAGAGAGCACCTCGCGTGAGCTCAAGAGCTTTACCCAAAGGCTCAACCAGTCCGATGGCACCGTCGGGCGTCTCCTCAACGAGGATGGGCTCTACAACCGCATCGACAGCGTCACGACCAGTCTCGATGCGCTAATACGAGACATCAAGGCAAACCCCAAAAAGTATGTCAAGCTCTCGCTCTTCTAACCGCAAACCTCTATGACACGCAATAAAAAGAAGCCGCTCAACTGGCTCGATAAGACCCTCTTCGTCCTAATGATCCTTGTCATCGTAGGGATGATCGTAGCACTCTCTGTCGCTGAGGGGGCTAAGCTCTACGTCCTCCTCGGTGGTGGCGGCTTGCTCGTGCTCAACCTGCTCTTCGTCCTCTACTTCGCACGGCGCAACAGACTATAAGCGAGCTGGGACCATTAAGATGCTCTGGAGACTCTTCATCACATTCGTTCGCATTGGGGGCTTTACCTTCGGTGGGGGCTACGCTATGCTTTCGCTCATACAGCACGACGTCGTGGAGAAGAACCACTGGATGACCAACGAGGAGTTCATCGACCTCTTTGCCGTGTCGCAGTCGCTGCCAGGGGTCTTTGCGGTCAATATGTCTATCTTCATAGGCTATCGGCTGAAGGGCTATCTGGGAGCGGTGACTTGTGCTATTGGTGCGACCTTGCCTTCCTTTATCATCATCTTGATCTTGGCGATGTTTTACCAAGAGGTCAATGACAACGTCTGGGTACAGCGGGTCATGTATGGCATACGTCCTGCGGTCGTGGCGATGATTGCGATCCCCGTCATCACCACTTGGCGTGCGATGAAAGGCACCTGGCGGATGGTCTGGATACCAATCCTGTCGGCTCTGCTGGTCTGGCTCGTGGGCGTCTCACCCGTCTGGATCATCCTCGGCTCTGCCCTCGGAGGGATTATCTACAGCATCATGAGAAGGGATTAAGAGGAAAAAGGCAATGATCTACTTACAGCTCTTTTGGGTCTACATTCAGATCGGTCTCTTCGGCTTCGGGGGAGGCTATGCAATGCTCTCGCTCATCCAAAACGAAGTGGTCTACAAGTATGGCTGGCTCACGAATCAGCAGTTCACCGACATCGTAGCCGTCAGCCAAGTGACCCCAGGACCCATCGGGATAAATAGTGCTACCTACATAGGCTATGTTGTCACGGGCGGTAATATCCTCGGTTCGCTCTTAGCGACGACCGCCGTGATGCTCCCTTCCTTCGTGCTCTGCCTCATCATCTCTCGTAGCTTCCAAGCTTTTAGAAACAATCGCTACGTTGACGCGGCCTTCCTCGGCATACGCCCCGCCAGTGTCGGACTCATAGCGGCCGCCGCGCTGATGCTGATGATACAGCCGGGACTCTGGACGCTCCTCACGCTCCCCGCTGGCACACCGATTACGGTGGATAATATCATCGTCACGGAGAACTTCATCGACTACCGTAGCTTCATCATCTTTGCCGTGACGGGACTCGTTCTGTACAAGAAGTGGGTTCATCCCATCCTGCTCATTGTCCTGGCGGGCGTCGCTGGCGTTTTGCTCTACTCGCTATGATTGCTCCCCGACTCCATCCCCTCGCGGGCAAGCGAGCTGCTTTCTACACGCTGGGCTGTCGGCTCAACTATGCCGAGACCTCGACCATCGCGCGCCAGCTAGCGACCGTGGGCGTGGAGCGTATCTCTGACGAGCACCACCACACGATGGAGGTGGTTCCTGACATCTGTATTGTCAACAGTTGCTCGGTGACCGACACGGCGGACAAGAAGTGCCGCAGTCTCATCAACCGTCTGCACCGTGAGTACCCCGAGGCACTTATCGTCGTGACTGGTTGCTATGCCCAGCTACAAGGCGACCAGATTGCTCAGATGCCTGGCGTGGATCTCGTCGTCGGGTCGGGGCGCAAAAGCGAAATCGTCTCGCTCCTCACCGAGCTGTGCCAAAAGCGCAACCAGTCGAAAGCAGCTACGCCCCACGTCACCGCCCGCCGAGAGCTCCAACACTTCGAGCCGAGCGTCTCTTCGGACGACCGCACGCGCCACTTCCTCAAGGTGCAGGACGGCTGCAACTACTACTGCACCTACTGCACCATACCTGCTGCTCGTGGTGTCAGTCGCAACGGATCCATCGCCTCACTGGTGGCGCAGGCGGAGCGTGTCGCTGAGCTAGGTGGCAGGGAAATCATCTTGACCGGCGTCAACATCGGCGACTTCGGACGAACCACAGGCGAAACGCTCCTAGAGCTACTCCACCAACTGACGAAAGTCGCAGGCATCGCCCGCTACCGCATCGGCTCCATCGAGCCAGAGCTGCTGACCCCAGAGATCATCCAGTTCGTCGCTGAGACGAAGCAGTTCATGCCACACTTCCACATCCCCCTCCAGTCCGGCTCCGACCAGGTGCTGCGCTTGATGCGACGGCACTACGACACGGCACTCTTTGCCGAGCGACTCAAGCTCATCTACGAGCTGATCCCCGATGCTTTCGTCGGTATTGATGTCATTGCAGGCATGCGGGGCGAAATGCCCGAGCATCACGCCGAGACCTTAGCTTTCCTCCAAGCGCAACCGTGGAGCCAGCTGCACGTCTTCCCCTATAGCGAGCGCAAAGGCACCAAAGCTCTGGAGATTAAGCCCGCTGTACCCGCAACCGAAAAGAAGCTCCGCACGAAGGAGCTCCTCGCTCTCTCCAGCGAGCGGCACAACGCCTTCTGCGCTCCCTTCGCTGGCTCCGTCCGCCCCGTTCTTTGGGAGGAGACACGCCACGGCGAGATGATGGAGGGATTTACCGACAACTATATACGTGTCGCCCAGCCGTACGACCCCGAGCTCGTCGGAGCCATCACCCCCGCACAGCTAGCGCACTGGAGCGTGCGACGACAAACCTTCACCACCAAGCCATAAGCCGACCTATGAACCGTCCCGACCTAGCCATCGTCGTCCTCAACTGGAACGGGCGCAAGCTCCTTGAGGAGTACATCCCGCCCCTCGTGGCGCACACCCCGCCTGAGATGGCCGACCTCGTGGTCATAGACAACGGTTCGACAGACGACTCGCTCGCTTACCTGCAGGAGGCTTTCCCGCAGGTCAAGCTCGTTCGTCTATCCGAAAACTACGGCTTCGCAGGGGGCTACAACCGAGGGCTGAGCCAGCTCGAATACTCTTATTATTGTCTCCTCAATAGCGACGTACGTGTCTCGACCCACTGGTGCGACCGTCCGCTAGCTTTGCTGAGGGGAGGCTGCGTTGCCGTACAACCCAAGCTGCGCAGTGACCGCCAGCCCGAAGCCTTTGAGTACGCCGGCGCTGCTGGTGGTGAGCTGGACCGCTGGGGCTATCCCTTCTGTCGGGGACGTCTCTTCGACACCGTTGAGCTAGATCATGGGCAGTATGACGATGAGTGCGAGATACTCTGGGCGACAGGCGCCTGCTACTTCGTCAGTAGCGAGGCGTTCTGGAGGGTAGGAGGCTTTGACGAGAGCTTCTTCGCTCACATGGAGGAGATCGATCTGTCGTGGCGGCTTTGGCTTGCAGGCGGTCGTATCCTCTACACCCCCAACAGCGTCGTCTACCATCTCGGAGGAGCTACGCTCGAGATGGGTAGCCCGAGGAAGAGCTATCTCAACTTTCGCAACAACCTCCGCATGCTCTACAAGAACCTCCCCACACGGCATGCCCGCAGGCGCATCCTCCTCTGTCGTCTGCCGCTAGACCTGCTCGCCGCTTTCACCTTCCTCGTCAAGGGGCAGCCCCGACACGCCACAGCCGTGCTACGAGCCGTGCGCGACTTCTACCGAACCCGTCGCCAGCTAGCCCTCTCCGCCGATCAGCCCTGGTACCAGCCCACAGCGACCCCGCCCATAGCGCGCTACTCGCTCCTCTGGCAGTACCACCTCCGTCGTCGGCGCACCTACGACCAGCTCCCCTCGTGAGCCTCCTACTTTAAGACTGTTGCAACAGTCTCACTTTAGGAAGACAAAGTAAACCGCTAGGACAAGGCAGGCGAAAGCGGCTAAGTGGTTCCACTGCAACGGCTCCCCACGGAAGAAGATCACCGAGAAGAGCGTAAAGACCGTAATTGACACCACCTCCTGGATCACCTTGAGCTGCATCAAGCTGAAGGCACCGCCGTTGCCGACATAGCCGTAGCGATTGGCCGGGATCTGAAAGGAGTACTCAAAAAGTGCCAAGCACCAGCTCAGCAAGATAACCAGATAGAGTGGCGTGTGGTCGGTGATGATCCGCATCTGCTCCAGCTTGATGTGTCCGTACCAGGCGAAAGTCATAAAGACGTTAGAGACCACCAGCAGAGCGACCGTTAACCAAGGATTCATAGATAAATCTGTAGATAAGACATTACGGAGTGCAAAGTTAGCAAGTCTCTTGCAGTTCTCTGTGCTAAAGTGTATCTTTGTCATAGTGTAAACAGAACCCTAAATACTATGGCAACGATATACGACTTCACCGCCCTAACCTCCGAGGGTAAGGAGCTAAACTTAGCCGACCTGCGTGGCAAAGTGATCCTCATCGTCAATACCGCGAGCAAGTGCGGCTACACGCCTCAGCTGGCTGGGCTCGAGGAGCTACACAAGAAGTACCACGACCAGGGGCTCGTCCTGCTCGGCTTCCCCTGCAATCAGTTTGGCGGGCAGGACCCCGGTACCGATGAGGAGATACGCAACTTCTGTCAGGTCAATTATGGCGTTACCTTCCAAATCATGCAGAAGGTAGAGGTCAACGGACCCAACGCCCACCCGCTCTTTAAGTTCCTCAAGGAGGAGACGAGCCAAGACTCAGACCTGCCGGTCAAGCCGATACGGTGGAACTTCAACAAGTTCCTCATCTCCCGTGACGGCACCGACATAACCCGCTATGGATCGGCTAAGCTCCCGAAGAACTTAGCTAAGGATATCGAAGCTCTCCTTTAATCCCCGCTAAAGCTATGTTTAACTCTCCCATCTACTTCTGGCTCATCGCTGGGCTACTGCTCCTACTCGTTGAGCTACTCACGCCCGGCTTCGTCGTAGCCTGCTTTGGCATAGGAGCTTTGCTAGCAATACTGCCAGCAGCCCTCGGTGCCTCCGCCACTTGGCAAGTGCTTACCTTTTGCATTGGGTCTATCCTCGCCCTCCTGCTCCTGCGCCCTATGGTTCGTCGCCTCAATCGCAACAAGGAGACCGCCCGCACGGGCATAGAGGCGCTCTACGGGCGCACGGCTCGGGTCACCGAGTGCATCGACGCTAGTCGGGAGACGGGTCGCGTTGCCGTGGACGGGGACAACTGGCGCGCTCGCACGGTGGCACCCGACATGGTCATCCCCCGTGGCGAGATGGTTCGCATCGTCAGCAACGACAGCATCGTTATGATTGTCGAGCCTATCACACAAACAACTGAATAACAACTAAAACACTACAAATATATGGAAGCATCCCTCATCGTACTGGGCGTACTCGTCCTCCTAGTCATCTACATCATCGCCAAGGGTCTGGTCATCGTCCAGCAGTCTGAGACGATGATCGTGGAGCGTCTCGGACGCTATCTCAAGACCCTCCCCTCGGGTATCAACCTGATCATTCCTTTCATCGATAAGCCACGTCCTATGGTTTGGCGCATCACAGCTTCATCCAGCAAGGGCGGCACGCTCGTGCGCTTTATCAATACTGACCGCATCGACCTACGAGAGAATGTCTACGACTTCGCCCGTCAGAGCGTAATCACCCGTGACAACGTCGTCACGGAGATTAACGCGGTTCTTTACTTCCAAATCGTCGAGCCACTCAAAGCGGTCTACGAGATCTCCAACCTCCCCGTAGCTATCGAGATGCTCACGCAAACTTCGCTGCGTAACGTGATTGGTGAGATGGATCTCGACGAGACGCTCACCAGCCGTGACACGATCAATAACAAGCTACGCGACATCCTAGACGAAGCGACCAATAAGTGGGGTGTCAAGGTGAACCGCGTGGAGCTACAAGACATCAACCCGCCTCGAGACATCCGCGATGCGATGGAAAAGCAGATGCGTGCCGAGCGTGATAAGCGTGCTCAGGTACTCACCGCTGAGGGTCAGAAGGAAGCTATGATCCGTGAGTCTGAGGGTCGTATGACTGAATCGGTCAACCATGCCGAGGGTGAGAAGAAAGCGCAGATCCTCGCTGCCGAGGCTGACGCTCGTGCTACCATCCTTCGTGCCGAGGCTGAGGCAGAGGCTATCGAGCGCATCACCTCCGCAGTCGCCAGCACGGGCAGCAATCCTACGCAGTACCTCATAGCTATGCGCTATCTGGACACGCTCGAGAAGATAGGTCGCAACAGCTCTGACAAGACGCTCTTCCTCCCCTATGAGGCGACGGGCATCCTCTCTGCCCTCGGTGGCATCAAGGAAGTCTCCGCCAGCGAGGTGGGCAACCTCCTGACCAAGGTCGGCAAGCACTAAACCCGCCTTGGCACAGTATGCCATAGAGGCCTAGCAAACTCACACGAAGCGTATGAGCAAGATCTCGATACGACTTATCTAACGACTAAACTCAAGAGAGAGGAAAGTAAAGTGGTTAGTGCCACTAACCAGTTGAAACTCTTCGCTCCCGATGGGCAGATGCCACAAGCTTGAAACGTCTACTACACGCTGCGCTTACGGATAAGGTAAACGATAGAGAGACTTTTATGAAGGGGATCGACTAAGTCGCCCCGCTGTAGATACCTCATTAAACAGTGTCAGCGAAAAGCAATAACGGACGCACAGACGTGTAACCCTTTGTAGGGACGCACGGTCTGTGCGTCCGTCCTCGTTAAAGTCATGATGCTGTAGCCTTTGACACAACGGACGCCTTCCCACTAAACACGACCGTGTGTCCCTATATATCGCTACTCGTAAGATTTGCGTAGGCTAGGGCTGCAAACCATTTGATCATACAATAAAGAACAACCCACACTATGAGCAACACAAAGCAGATAGCCCACGTAAGGGCTCTTGAGAATGGCTCCTATGAGACGCAGCCTCTCTTAGACCATCTACACGGAGTGGCGGAGCTGGCGCAGAGCTACGCTGAGCGCATCACCGATGATCCAGAGCTTGGCGAGATTGGTTACCTGCTGGGACTTCTGCACGACTTGGGCAAGTACCAGGAGGGCTTCCAGCGCTACATACGTCAGCAGTCAGGTTTAGACCCGACGCTCAGCGGGTGGCGCACCCCGCACAGCCCCGCAGGAGCACGCTACGCCTACAACTTAAAGCAAGTGGGCGGTAATCAGCAACTACTCAAGATTCTCTCGCTCTGCATCGGTGCGCACCACCGAGGGCTCTACGATGACTCCGAGTGGCGAAGACAAGTTGTTCGTTCTAGTGACACCGAGCGAGCAGTGGCAAACTTAGTCAAGGGACTCCAACCTGAGGCAAGCCAACTTGAAGAACTGCTTCATAAAGCTTCTCTGGACAAGGTTACTACGGTGTGGGATGAGCTAGACGAAAAGAACTACCAGCTGCTGGTTCGTATGCTTTTCTCCTGTTTGGTAGACGCTGACTTCCTCGACACGGAGCGGTTTATGTCTCCCGACAAAAGCCTTGCTCGTCAGAGTGCTAAGGCTTCGCTAAAGCAAATGCGCACTCAGCTAGAGGAGTATGTGTCGCACTTCAACCGTGAGGGGCGGATCAATGAGGCGCGAGCCGCCTTCCTCGACCAATGTCGCAACCATGGGCGCACGGCTAAGCGAAAGATCTACTCGCTCACACTCCCCACTGGTGCGGGCAAGACGGTCTCCTCGATGATGTGGGCTCTGGAGCACGCCATAGCGCAGGGGTGTGAGCGCATCATCTACGTCATCCCCTACACCTCGATCATCACCCAGACGGCGCAAACCTTTAGGGATATCTTTGGGGCGGATCAAGTGCTGGAGCATCACTCAGATGTAGATGTCAAGGAGCGACCTGACGAAGCTATGGAGTACACCAAGCTCATGACGGAAAACTGGGACGTGCCACTCGTCGTGACGACCAACGTACAGTTCTTCGAGTCGCTCTACGCTCATCGTGTGAGTCGCTGTCGTAAGCTACACAACATTTGCAACTCGGTCGTTGTCTTTGACGAGGTGCAGATGTTTCCCCCTCGGCTACTCAACCCGATCCTGCGTGTAGTGGAGAGCCTGCACTACGCCTTCCGTGTGGAGCCTCTCTTCTGTACCGCCACGCTACCAGTCTTTGACGAAAACATCCTAGCAGACAGCAAGCGGATCGGTCATGAGTTCTTCTTCCTTAAAGAGCCCGTTCAGGAGGTTGTACCTTATGATGCCGAGCTTTTTGCGCCCTTTGACAAGGTTCGCTACCATTGGGATCCGCTTCAGCTCTCTACGGAGGAGCTAGCGGAGCGATTGGCACAGCACGAGAGCTTCCTCTGTATTGTGAATAGTCGCAACGACGCGGCTCGTCTCTATACCGCTCTGCAAGCTCAAGAGAAGGCAAGCGAGGGGCTGATACATCTCTCACGGAGAATGTGCTCGGCACACATTCAGGAGCGCATAGAGGAGATACGCCGTCGCCTGAAGGCTGGCGAGCCGGTGCGGGTCGTCAGCACGCAGCTGGTCGAGGCTGGTGTAGACCTAGACTTTCCCGTGGTCTACCGAGCGATGGCGGGGCTAGACTCGGTCATGCAGGCCGCTGGGCGGTGCAACCGTGAGGGACGTATGGCAGAGCCTGGTGAGGTCTACATCTTTCGCCTTGATGAAACAGTCATCCTGGGTGAAATGAACTGGGCGCAAGGTGCCCTGGAAGATTTGCTTGATCGGCTGGCTGAGCAGGGAGCTCCGCAGAGAGAGGAGATTGAGTGTTACTACAAGGCATTCTATAATGATGTCGACTGCTTCGACAACAAGAAGACCCGGGAGAAAGATAAGAGGGTCTCCCCTCTGCTTTGGGATGTGGATGATGATCGATGTGAAGAGCTACGCTTCGACTACGAGACTGCGAGCGAGGACTTTAAGTATATAGAGGATCAGAGTACCTCTATCGTTGTCCCCTACGACAAAGCGGGGAAAGCGATCATCAAGAAGCTCCAAAGCAACCTTCCGCTGACACGACAGGAGTACCGACAAATGAATCGGCTTACCATTAGTCTTTATGAAAAAGATTGTTTAACTTTGGGGAGTAGTATCTCAGTTAGCGAGTGTGGCATCGCTTATCTAGCCGATGATAAGCTCTACAGTGCGGAGACTGGGATACAGATAATCGATCAAACATTAATATTCATGGGAGTATAGATATATGGAAGAGTATATAGACAAGGAGTACTGCCTGCGTGTGCGCGGTCCCTTCGCCTGCTTCACACGCCCCGAGATGAAGGTGGAGCGTGTCAGCTATGACGTGATCACGCCTAGTGCCGCGCGAGCCATCTTTCAGGCGATCTACTGGAAGCCCGCCATACGCTGGGAGATCACGAAGATAGAGGTGCTAGCCCCGATCAAGCGGTTTACCATCAAGCGAAATGAGGTGGCCTCTATTATGAGCAAAGGGAGCACAGGCATAAACATCTCAGAGGATCGTAGACAGCGTGCCTCCTACCTCTTGCGCGATGTAGACTATCGAATCTATGCTAAGATGGTCTATATACCCGTAAGAGACCGCTCAGCTAGTTGTCAGAAGCACTTCAACGAGGAGTACAGCGAAGCCGAGCGCAAGGCGGAGAATCCTAGAAAGTACCAAGAGATCTTCGAGCGCAGAGCAAAAGCTGGGCAATGCTTCATGATGCCTTACCTAGGGTGCCGTGAGTTCACCTGCTCCTTTGAGTATGTGGACCTAGAGCATGGTGAGACACCCCTAGAGCCCAAGCCTATCCCTGAGAGTAGGGACCTGAGCATCATGCTCTACGATATGGACTTCGAGCGGAATAGGAGGAATCCCCCCGCTATGTTTTATCATGCGCAGATGGTCGAGGGCGTCATCCGCGTCCCCCCAATAGATAGTAATGAGATACTGAGATGATCCTACAAGCACTATACAACTACTACGAGGCGATGCGCAAGGCACATCGTATAGCGACCCCTGGACTAGAGGTCAAACCCATTCGCTGGGTCATCATCATTCGCGAAGATGGCACCTTCGTTCGACTAAAAGACCTCAAAGATCCAAGTGACAAGAAGAGCAAGGGGCAGGACTATCTAGTGCCAGCTGGACTAAAGCGTAGCGGTAAGTGTCCACCCGCACAACCCTTTTGGGACAATCGCAAGTACATCCTAGGGTATGAAGAGAGTGCCGAGGGGGTGTCATCCTGCACGGATCGACTAGAGGACTTCAAGCGAGTCATGGCTGAGATCGCTGAGCTGTACCCAGATAACGCCAGCTTTAAGGCGGTCTGTCTCTTCTACAACCATTACCTCGGAGCCGAGACGCCTCTACCCGAGGAGGCGCACACCGAGCGCATCTTAGCGTCAGACTGGATAACCTTCCAGCTACAAGGTGATACGGAGCTTCTAGCTACACAAGAAGATGCACATGATTATGCCGCTCAAGCCTACAATACAGAGGAAAACCTTGGGCGATGCCTCATAACGGGTGAGGAGAAGCCCCTAGCAGCCTTTCACGCCCGTATTGTAGCTCCTGGCTCTCAGGCGGGTGCCACGATAGCTAGCTTCAACGACCCAGCCTATCTCTCCTATGGTAAGAAGCAGGGCGAGAATGCGCCAATCTCCAAGTACGCCTCCTTTGCCCATACCACGGCTCTCAATGACTTGCTCCGCAATGAGCAGACACGCTATACGCTCGGAGACATCAGCTATGTCTTTTGGAATTCGGATCTTGACGATCCTAGTATCAACGAGACCTTTCGTACCGTAATCTTCGAAGGCGTAAGGGAGGACGATACTCAGGAGCCGTCCGACACAGACGATGAGCAACCTAAGCGAAAAGGCAAGAGTAAAAAGAAAGCTTCGAACCCCACTCAGGGCACCTACAAAGTACTCGAGCAATTCAAAGCTATCCGTGGCAATCGAGGTCAAGGGCAGCATTGGGAGGATGAGAGACAGTTTTACGTACTCGGACTCACAGCGGGCGGACGCATCACCATCAAGTATTGGCAGCAGGGAACGGTGTCGGAGATCTTCGACAGAGTCTACCAGCACCTCGTTGATATGAACATCATTCGCTGGGATGGCAACGTAGACGAGGAGAACCCGCCTCTGCGCTCTCTTTATGGTATCGTGAAGAGTGTCTCATCGCCCTCCAAGTCGAGCACCTTCGCTACTAACCTTGTGCAGAGCATCGTCGAGAGCGTTCTCAATGGCACCCCCTATCCGATGACCCTCCAGCAGGCCTGCATCAATCGTATCACGCAGGAGCGCACGGTCACCGAGCTACGAGCAGCCATCCTCAAGGGATGCATCAATCGCAAAGCAAGAATATACAATAACATAACCACACTAGATATGGCTTTAGACAAGCAAAACGACAACATCGCTTACCTCGCCGGACGCCTCTTTGCTGTCCTCGAGCAGATCCAGCAGGCTTCACTAGGCAAAGGCGTCAATGCGACCATCCGAGATCGCTTTTACGCTAGCGCCTCCACTCGCCCTAACATGGTGATGGGACGACTCATCGCACTGTCTAACCACCACCTGAGCAAGCTACGTAAGGAGAAGCCTGGACTAGCAGTGACATTCGAAAAGCTCCTCGGAGAGATCTTCTCACTGATTCCTGCGGAGGTCCCCACATTCCCGGCGACCTTCTCACTTGATGAGCAGAGCCTCTTTGCCGTAGGCTACTATCATCAGAAAGTTAACTCCTATAAGAAGAAGGAGGACACAGACAATCCAACCGAAGAAACAGAACAATAACCCATATAGTTATGATACAGAATAGATATGACTTCATCCTGCTCTTTGACGTCAAGGATGGCAACCCTAATGGAGATCCCGATAGTGATAACCTGCCCCGCGTAGACCCTGAGACTGGCGAAGGTCTCGTTACCGATGTATGTATCAAGCGCAAGGTGCGCAACTACATACAGATGGCAACTGACCAAGGTGTCTTCGTCAGGGAGAACTCCGTCCTCAATGACGCCATCAATGCGGCTGTCGAAGAGGCTACAGGCAAGGATGCTAAAACAAAAAACGCTGCAGACCGAGACAACGCTCGCACCCTCATGTGCCAGAAGTACTACGACATACGCGCCTTCGGAGCTGTCCTCTCAACGGGCAACAATGCTGGTCAGGTACGTGGTCCCATTCAGCTAACCTTTGCGCGTTCCATTGATCCGATCTTCCCCCACGAGCATACCATCACACGTATGGCTGCCACTGACGCCAAAGAGCAAAAGGCTAACGAAGAGGCTGACGATAAGGGAGGCAACCGCACCATGGGGCGCAAAGCCACCGTGCCTTACGGACTCTATAAGATGTATGGCTTCGTAACGCCACACTTTGCCGAGGACACCGGCTTTACGGAGGATGACTTGCAGCTCTTCTGGGAGGCACTCCAGAATATGTTTGACCTAGATCACTCGGCAGCCCGTGGACTTATGAGCCTGCAGAAGTTGATTGTCTTCAAGCACGACTCCCCTCTGGGCAATGCCTCTGCGCACAAGCTCTTCGACCGTGTCACCGTAGCACGGCGAGAAGGCCTCACAGGTCCCGCACGCGACTTCTCCGACTACACCGTCCAGATAGATCGCGACGGTCTCCAGGGTGTCGAGGTTATCGAGCTCGTCTAGCCCGCTTTCACACAAAAGCCCCTCTCGTAGCGCACGCCACTACGGAGGGGCTTTTCTCTAAAACGACCTTCTTCCTCATGAGACACTACAGCAACGAGGAGCTACTGACCATCTCCGAGATACAGCACTACTGCTTCTGTCCACGTCAGTGGCAACTGATCACCCTAGAGCAGCTATGGCACGACAACCACCTCACAGCGCTAGGGCAGATCCTCCACAAGCGTGTGGACCAACCTGAGCTGAGCGCTCGCGTGGGAGACACGATCACGATGAGACGGGTGCCGCTCGTATCCTACACTTTGGGGCTATACGGACTGTCCGATGCGGTCGAGCTGACCCCGCTACGGGATCATAGCTTGACTCCCTTCCGACACCCTAAGTACCCAGGGGCGTGGCAGGCGACTCCTGTCGAATACAAGCGTGGCAAGCCTAAAACTCACCTCGCTGATAAGTTGCAACTCTGCGCTCAGGTCATAGCTCTTGAGGAGATGTACCAAGTCACTATTCCCTACGGAGCTCTTTACTATGGAGAGACACGGCATCGCCTACAGGTCGAGATGGACGAGACCCTGCGGGAAACGTGCTACGAGGTGGCGCGTAAGATGCACGAGGTCTTTGCGCAGCGCACGCCTATACCAGCGCACTACACCCGTCAGTGCCGCTCCTGCTCTCTCATCGATGAGTGCATGCCTCGTATCGCATCACATCGTTCGGCCAAGAGCTACCTAAAGCATCACGACATACTCACCTTATGAGAAAGCTACTCAACACCCTCTACATCCTTACGCCCAACGTCTACCTACTCAAGGACGGTACCAATGTCGTAGCGCGCATAGATGGAGAGGAAACCTTTCGCATACCGATACACAACCTCGAGGGAATCATCACCTTCTCCTATATGGGTGCTTCGCCAGGGCTGATGCAGCTCTGCGTGCAGGAGGGTGTCAAGCTCACATTCCTCACACCCACAGGTCGCTATATCGGTTCGCTAGAGGGACCCACCAGGGGCAACGTCCTCCTGAGACGTACGCAGTACCGCATCGCTGACGACGAACCCGCTGCAGCGCACTTCGCCGCTCTATTCATCTCTGCTAAGATAGCTAACCAGCGATCAGTGTTGAGCAGATATGTGAGAGATTACCACCCGACAGAGAGCGTGGAGGCAACCTTTCAGGAGGCACTCAGCCAACTCAAGACTTTGCAGAAGAGCTTAGTCTACAAGCGTGACCGCATGATCGTTATGGGTGTAGAGGGCTTAGCGGCGCAGCAATACTTTGCCCTCTTTCACCACCTCATACGGCGACCAGAGTTTACCTTCGAGGGACGATCGCGACGACCGCCTCGCGATGAGACCAATGCGTTGCTCTCATTCTTCTACACCATCCTCGCCCACGAGGTCACGGCAGCACTAGAGACCGTTGGGCTGGACCCATACGTGGGCTTCCTCCATACGGACAGACCAGGCAGAGCAAGCCTTGCCCTAGACCTTATGGAGGAGCTTCGCGCCTACCTCGTGGATCGCTTCGTCCTGACTGTCATCAATAAGCGACAGATCGCACCCTCAGACTTTATCGCCCAGGGCGAAAACGGATACATCCTCAGAGACGAGCCCCGCAAAGAGCTCCTATCCGCGTGGCAGCAGCGCAAGCGAGAGGAGATTATGCACCCTTTCCTTCAGGAACGGATACCGATAGGACTGCTTCCCTATGCTCAGGCATTGCTCTTAGCCCGATGCCTCCGAGGAGACCTCGACGACTACCCTGTCTTCCTAATCCAAAGCTGATGTACCTACTTGTCACCTACGACGTGAATACCGCCTCGCCCGACGGTGCTAAGCGCCTTCGCCAAGTGGCGAAGATATGCCAAAACTACGGCCAGCGTGTCCAGAACTCGGTCTTCGAATGCCTCGTCTCTCCTGCCCAAAGGGTGGAACTAGAGGCTGCGCTCACGGACACGATCAACCTATCGAGCGACTCTCTGCGCATCTACCACCTCGGCACCAACTACCAGTCTAAGATCACCACCATTGGCAAGACAAAAGGCGTAGACCCCGAGGGCGTGCTGCTCATATAGCACTCATCCTCGTTCTCTCTTGCTTGTACTCCTCTGCGAATGCCAAGCGCTCAGTAAAAAGGCAGACTATTCGCATACGTTGAGATTCAAAGACATACCGCCTCGCAGTCACCGTCAACGCACCGACACACCCGCTTGTAGTCTTCTATTCGCAATGGATCAACGTCTAGTCCTCTATTTATGCGTATCTTTGGGCATCGCAGTCGCACCCCACTGGGGTGCGTGAATTGAAACTTATCACCATACGAAGTAGCAAGACCGAAATACTCGTCGCACCCCACTGGGGTGCGTGAATTGAAACGCCTCTCCATCTGCGCCTCGAAGTAGTCAAAGAGGTCGCACCCCACTGGGGTGCGTGAATTGAAACATCTTTTGATCGTGCAACATCAAGTTCACGACCTGTCGCACCCCACTGGGGTGCGTGAATTGAAACCTCCACTGGAGTCTGGATGGGTGGACTGCTGAGGTCGCACCCCACTGGGGTGCGTGAATTGAAACTTGCGTCCTGCCCAGTAGCTCCAAATGGTCGTGACGTCGCACCCCACTGGGGTGCGTGAATTGAAACGCCAAAGCGTCCACATCCATACAGACACCGTCAGCGTCGCACCCCACTGGGGTGCGTGAATTGAAACGAGAACTTCAAGACGGGCGACTTCAAGGATGTGAAGTCGCACCCCACTGGGGTGCGTGAATTGAAACCAACAATAACAATGGGGCGGGGCTTACGGCTCCGCGTCGCACCCCACTGGGGTGCGTGAATTGAAACACTGGTATACGAGTACGCCAACGCTACGACACGGGTCGCACCCCACTGGGGTGCGTGAATTGAAACTTGTGTCCGATGCTGTGATACACTCGGTAGAAGGTCGCACCCCACTGGGGTGCGTGAATTGAAACCCAGCCAATGGCACACCTTACAAGCTAGGCAGTCGTCGCACCCCACTGGGGTGCGTGAATTGAAACCACCCTGACCGCATAGACCTCGGTAAGGTCACGGTGTCGCACCCCACTGGGGTGCGTGAATTGAAACGAGAGCATGCAGACGCTGACTGGTCTGTCTACTATGTCGCACCCCACTGGGGTGCGTGAATTGAAACCACTGCAAACCGCTCTTCTTAGACGACGTCACAGTCGCACCCCACTGGGGTGCGTGAATTGAAACGCAGAACAAAACGGGCTAGACCTCAAGGAGGAAGTCGCACCCCACTGGGGTGCGTGAATTGAAACGCAGGTACGCTAGAGGAGCTATACATTGCTGAGCAGTCGCACCCCACTGGGGTGCGTGAATTGAAACACTTGTAGCTCTATCGCCTTACGAAGTACCGCCGTCGCACCCCACTGGGGTGCGTGAATTGAAACTGAGTGATGATGTACCTGCGTAGCTGCTTGAGCGTCGCACCCCACTGGGGTGCGTGAATTGAAACTCCTGTTGGATCTCCTCGAGCGTGTCGCTGGCGTGTCGCACCCCACTGGGGTGCGTGAATTGAAACCTCTTCACCGACAAGAGATGAACCACTAACACAGTCGCACCCCACTGGGGTGCGTGAATTGAAACATACGCATCCATTGCTCATCTGTACGAGCTTGGGGTCGCACCCCACTGGGGTGCGTGAATTGAAACGTCGCTCTCTAGCTGGGACTCGCTCCTGGTGTCGTCGCACCCCACTGGGGTGCGTGAATTGAAACGACGAGGTGTAGCGTAGCCCTCACAGAGCAAGTAGTCGCACCCCACTGGGGTGCGTGAATTGAAACATACGTTGCCACTGCTCATCTGTACGAGCTTGGGGTCGCACCCCACTGGGGTGCGTGAATTGAAACTTCAATTTGATTATTTGGTTGCAATGCACGGGGGGCGCACCCCACTGGGGTGCGTGAATTGAAACCTGCTACTCATACCACAACAGCGACCCCATAGGCGTCGCACCCCACTGGGGTGCGTGAATTGAAACTTGAGGTTAATCGGCTTCTTTTCTCCGCCCATCCACGTCGCACCCCACTGGGGTGCGTGAATTGAAACGTCCCACTCGTCCGTGTTTAGCTCGGTGCGGTGAGTCGCACCCCACTGGGGTGCGTGAATTGAAACTCCTCCAGCAGGTAGCGACGCGTGTCCCCCTCGGGTCGCACCCCACTGGGGTGCGTGAATTGAAACTTGAGAGCCTCGTAGCTCATAACATCAGGCACGAGTCGCACCCCACTGGGGTGCGTGAATTGAAACGTATAGTGGTGTCACTTGGCGATTACATTTCAAGTCGCACCCCACTGGGGTGCGTGAATTGAAACGACTCAGAAGTTGCAGACCGAGAAGCTTGAATCTGTCGCACCCCACTGGGGTGCGTGAATTGAAACTCATCATAGATAAGACGCTTACTACCCACGTAAAGTCGCACCCCACTGGGGTGCGTGAATTGAAACTTTTAGTAGCCATTTAGAGGGTGTTTAGGGGGTGTCGCACCCCACTGGGGTGCGTGAATTGAAACTAGTCGCTTGGTTATCTCCTTGTCCATGCGCTTGGTCGCACCCCACTGGGGTGCGTGAATTGAAACCCCGATAGATACCCAGGGAGTATTACAAATGGTAGTCGCACCCCACTGGGGTGCGTGAATTGAAACTTTGATGCGTCTTCCGTTTCACGCTTCGTCCAAGGTCGCACCCCGCACGGGGTGCGTGAATTGAAACGCATCAGAAAGGGGAGGACAAAAGCTCCCTTGGGGTCGCACCCCGCACGGGGTGCGTGAATTGACGGCGTAGGTGCTGACTGTGGTGCTTCTGGAGAGTGATTTGCTGGCACTACGAACACGATGTTAGCCCGAATAAGATGTCGGCACGAACACGATGACAGCCCCCATGAGCGGAGACGCTTGTGGAGGCTGTCTTTATGTTTAGTGGATCTCTCCTCATCCCTCACTCATCTCTCCTCATCCCTCACTCATCACTCCTCACTCCTCATTCCTCACTCCCATTTTGAGGTGCTGGGGAAGGGAAGACACGAGCCTACACGTCGCTACTCGTGAGGGGCGGTGGAGTAGGGATATGGGCAGGGCGGACACATTATATAAACTTCTCTATCCCTCGTTTGTCGCTCATGTGTAGCTCCTGACTGAGCGATTATGATGCGTTTGCTCTGGTTGGGGAAATTCGACGCCGGCTCGTTACAATAATTTAGAGCTGGCTACATATCGAAATGGCACCATGTCGGGGAAAAGTGATTTCCACGTGGATATTTCGAAATATCCAGGTGGAGAATTTTTATTTTCCACGTGGGGAATAAAAAATTCTTCGGAGGAATCAAATGAAACTTCGGAAGAAATGAATGACGCCCACGTGGAAAATAAAAAATATCCACGTGGAGATTTGAGATTCCCCACGTGGATATTCGAGAAAGGAGGGTATCGGACGAATTTCCTCGTAAAGATATGTAAATGGAGATTAGTGGTTAGTGGTTAGAAGTTAGAGATTAGAAATTAGGGATCGGAGGGGGAGAGGTTAGAGATTAGAGGTTAGGGCCGACACATTATAATATAATGGGCTTATCTATTCCCCGCTTGTCCTTATGTGTCGCTCCTGAAAGAGCGAATATAATTCGTCAGTCCTGGGGGGAGGGGTGGTGTGTTGCTGTATATGCCTTTTTATTTACCTTTGTATGCAGATGGCCCTCAGACTAATCACAGAACTTATAAGTTGTCAAGATGAGACTATATGCCCCCCTCCTACATAGTATGCAGATAAGAAGAGTGCCTCTAGGCGTATTGTCCTCTCTCATTGTGGCTATCTGTCTGCTCGCCTCATCTTGCCAGCAGAGAGAGGCTGTTACGTTTACCGCGGCTGAGCGTAAGGTTGCCGATAGTCTGGTGCGGACGGCTCGGGATATCGACTCGCTGACCCATCTGCAGGCACGCTTGCAGCGTGAGGGGGACCTGCTCGGAAGCATCGTCGCGCTGCGAGTCTTGGGTGATGCGCAGCGCAATGAGAGTGCTTTTGACGAGGCGTTGACTACGCATAGTGAGGGCTTGAAGCAGGCGGAGGCTATACAGGATACGCTGGAGTGGGTGCAGGCACTCAATAATGTAGGTACGGACTACCGGCGTATGGGCATCCTGGACATTGCTCAGGAGTATCACTACCAGGCGTGGAGTCTGTGCAAGGTTACTACAGATACCTCTTTTGTGGCAATCAAAAACCAGGCTAAGTCTCTCAATGGCCTGGGCAATATCTACCTAACGCTGGGCAACTATGAGCGTGCCGATAGTGCTCTGCGCAAAGCTCTCGTCGTGGAGCAGCGGCTAGGCAGTATGGTGGGCGCGGCGATCAACTATGCCAACCTGGGTTCTATCTTCGAGCATCGTGGTGAGATAGACTCAGCGTGGGTCTACTATAGGTACTCGATGGAGGCCAATCAGAAGGCTGGGAGTACGTTAGGTATCGCTCTGTGTCACTCTTACTTTGGCTCTCTCTATGAACAGGCGCAGCAGTATGACCGCGCTGCTGAGGAGTATGAGGCTGGTTACCAATTGATGCAGGACTCTAAAGATGAGTGGCACAAGCTGAACCTGCTCGTAGCTCTAGCCAGCATACACAATGCCACCCGAGATGATGCGCAGATGCTCTACTACCTCGAGCAGGCACGGAGCAATGCTGAGAATATACAAGACAAGGAGCACCTAGCTGATATCTACACCCTGTACTACAAGTACTATAAGCGTCACGGTGACTGGCAAGCAGCACTGACGTACTATGAGCGAGCTACGGAGATGATGCAGAGCTCTCTAGATATGGACAAGTTCAATAGGATGCAAAACACGAGCCTGAACATAGAGCGAAACATCCAAAACAGGAAGATGAATAAAGCGAAGATCACGCTCGAGCATGAGCGTGCAGAGCGACGTATAGAGAACGTCACCTTTGCGGTCATCGTACTGCTCCTGCTGGGCTTCTTCGGCTTCTTTCTCTACATTCAGCGCATACAGCGTCGCAACCATAAGGAGCTCAAGAAGATGTCCTCGATGCGAGAGACCTTCTTTACCAATATCACCCACGAGTTTCGCACTCCTCTGACCCTTATCCTAGGCTTGAGTCAAGAGCTTCAGCAGGAGGAGTCGGAGCAGATCAGAGAGCGCGCCGAGAGCATCGAGCGGCAGGGGCAGGGACTCCTCACACTCATCAATCAGCTACTAGACATCTCCAAGATCAAGTCGTCTGTCGGCGATCCGCGCACTTGTCGGGGCAATGTCACGGCCCATATTGCCATGATCGTCGACTCTTATCGTGACTATGCCTCTAGTCGAGACATAGAGCTGACCTACCAGCCCCAGGATCAGGTAGAGATGAGCTTCGTGCCTGACTATGTCAATAAGGTCTTCAACAACCTGCTCTCCAACGCCTTTAAGTTCACCCCACCTCAAGGCAAGATAAGCATCACCCTATGGCGCGCCGATGACTCTGTGTGCATTGATCTATCCGATACGGGCCATGGTATGGATCAAAAGACCATGGAGCATGCCTTCGACCCGTTTTATCAAGCTGAGAGCGACTCCAAGTACATTGGTACAGGCATAGGCCTGGCTCTGGTCAAGCAGATCATCCAGGCGTCTAAGGGGCAGATCACCATCGAGAGCAAGCTGGGCGAGGGGACTACCTTTCACATCATCGTGCCGATTATCAATGATCAAGCTGTTCCAGAGCAGACTCTGTCGGCTGCTACGAATACGCCTCTGCTACCACATCAAGAGACCGATCTACAGGATAGTGAGTGTGAGCAGGACGAGTCGTGTCGCCTGCTCGTCATCGAGGACAATCACGACATAGCCCATTACATCGGGTCACAGTTTGAGGATCACTATAGTGTCTCCTATGCGACCGATGGCGAGGAAGGCTTTAGAAAAGCCGTGGAGCTCGTGCCTGACCTCATCATCACTGATCTGATGATGCCTGGCGTCAATGGGCTAGAGCTATGCCGACAGATACGTAGCAACGAGATTGTAAATCACATACCGATCATCGTCGTCACGGCAAAAGTCTCTGAGGAGGAGCGCATCAAGGGTATAGAGGCAGGAGCGGACGCTTATCTTACCAAGCCCTTTAACACGACCGAGCTGCGTATGCTGGTAGAGCGTCTCCTCGATAGTCGCAAGACGCTACGCCAGAAGTTTGCCCAGATAGTCGTCAAGGGGCAAGAGCCGGACGAATCCGAGACAAATAAACTAGAGGAGGCCGATATCACCTTCCTGACCAAGGTGGCTGCGCTAGTGAATCAGCAGATCAGCCAAAACAAGAATACCAACGTTGAGGAGGTCGCCAGCAGTCTCTGTATGAGTAGCAGACAGCTACACCGCAAACTGAAGGCGCTCACCAGCTACGCACCATCGGCTTATATACTACGGCTCAAGATACGTAAGGCGTGTGAGCTGATGGATGCAGACGCGGAGATGAGCCTCACAGACGTGGCCTACCAGAGTGGCTTCGATACTTACTCGAACTTCTCTCGCTCATTCAAGAGCGTTTGCGACATCTCTCCCTCTAAGTATAGGGATCAGAAAAACATCTTGACGGCTCAAGACTAAACCCTCGAACTAATACAAGACAACTACTGCCGTGTGGCTTGCTACACGGCACGACATCATTACGAGACTGTTGCAAAAGTCTCATCGCAGGAGGTTGCTGACGACTCACAGCACCCTCCTCTTTTTGTATGACGGGCATGTTATACATCTGTGGAGACTGTTGAAAAAGCCCACGAGCTGACTTAGGACGACCAGATTGAGTTTTTTA